>Ga0209022_1001079_pt1 | contig 30046 bp, 26 predicted proteins | sample PinacodermPK_FD_187300 | JGI IMG/M metagenome (GOLD analysis project Ga0209022, IMG submission 187300) | Host-associated microbial community of the marine sponge Aplysina aerophoba from Gulf of Piran - sponge pinacoderm, lysed by proteinase... | ecosystem: Host-associated > Porifera > Sponge >...
TGGAGAGACAACATCAAAGCAAAATATAATAATGCAACTGAACACCATCTGGACCCCCTATTTCAATTATGGAATTAGGGTCATCCTGATTGCAATGAGTTGTTTGATTAGTCAATGTAGCGACCCTCCTTGCCCTAATATAGATTTTTTTCCTCAAAAAGATTTTATATACAAAAATAACTCTGGAGTTGATTTGACAATAAGAGCGTTTAGAAATTATAACGATACTATTGGTTATTGGGAAATTCCAAACGAAGGAGAAATTGTTGTCACCACTTTTGATTATGCACGTTTGCCTTTGGGATTAACCCTAAAAGATAATGAGTCGACCACTGTGGTTGTAAGATTTAACAATAATGAGTGTTTGACATATGATAACGAAACTGAAGGGAACGACATTCTATTTTCAGAAAACGAAAAGTATGATTGGAAAACAGAAGGGGGAATCAGAAGAGAAAAAAATGTAATAGAGAGATTAGTCGGTAAGTTTCCAAAACATTGCGAATATTATTATTCCATAGATAGAGCTACTTGGATTTTTACACCTGAGGATTTAGATAATGCAACACCATGCGATGAATTGGAAACTAATTAAAACCAAACCATAAAGATGTTATTGGTGTTGATTTTTGGAATAACCCATCAGTACACTACCCTTTGAAGTAAACTTTAAATTATAGCAACTTTCAGTTCTATCTCTTTCCGATAAAACCCGAACTTTCAATAAGTTTTACTATCTTTATGCCTGATTAACTTAAATTGAAGTAATAATGATAGTGAAGTAAAATAGGACAAGCCATTATTCACAGCAGGGGAAAAGGTTTGAAATTGATAAAAGAACTTATGACCTAACCCTATTCGATAAAGGTGTTTCCGGAAAAGTTCCTTTGTTCGAGAGACCCAAAGGAACACAGCTTTGGGAATTAATTAAACAAAAAAAAGTCCATATTGTAGTGTTTGAAGATTTCAAGTGATTAGAACCAATGATTGAAATGCAGTAATACTTGAAGTCAAAGGAAATCTTAAGCAGATTGTATCACATTTACAAGATATTTCTTGATTTTCATTCGTGTTCTCAACAAACAAGTGCAACTTATCTTTTATCAGAAAAAGAGGGGAAATCCTTCTATTTTATGAATGGATAAATGATTACATCGTCCTCAAAAATCAAATCAAAAAATGATGAAACATTTAGCCAAACAGCAAGGGTACACAATTTAGAATATCCTATAACGAGGCTACTCTCGGGTTGAAATTGTACGAGTCATCATAAAACCCAAATTTGTTGCATCCAGATAAATCAAAAGCAATATTGAATCAGAAGACAGATTATATCGTAGTGATATGGCACAAAAAATACTCCATTGGCTAAAGAATAAGCAAATAAGACATATTTAAGCCAGCAGATGAAAAGGCTTACTCACTGATTAGCAACTCAAAGAGAAGTTATCAAGAGATAGCTAATTCCACCTAAACCCCCGCCAAGAAAAGGCCCGAAAATCGGAACCCAACTGTATTCCCATTGTACGTTTTTATTTTTCCTTGGAATTAATTGGTAAAGTATTCTAGGTCCCAAATCTCGTGCTGGGTTAATTGCATATCCCGTTGTTCCCCCTAAGGCCATTCCTATTACCCAGACTAATAAGGCAACTGGAAGTGCATCAAGAGAACCTAGACCAAAGTTGATTACTTGGGTTTCGGATATTTCAATTGTTGGATCGGCGATAAAAAGAACTCCGATAGTTAACACGTACGTACCAACAAATTCGGAGAACAGATTATTGGGTATATTCTTAATGGCCGGAGAAGTACAAAAACTACTCCTTACTGCATCTTCATTTTTAGTGATTTTGTAATGATCTATATATACTAAATAGGCAATCCAACTTCCTATGAAAGCACCAATTAGCTGAGCCGAGATATACATAGGGACTAAAGACCAAGGAAATTTTCCTGTTACAGCCAATCCTAAAGTCACTGCTGGATTGATGTGAGCACCCGATAATGGAGCAGCAACATATACTCCAACAAAAACCGCTAGACCCCATGCACAGGTAATCAGAATCCAAGGAGTTTGTTGACTCGCTTTTGTGTTCTTCAGTAAAATATTGGCTACAACACCTGTACCAAGCAATAGAAGAAGAAAAGTACCTATCAGTTCTCCAATAAAAGGTTGAAGTGTCATAAGCAGTATTTTTTGACCGTTAAATTATATTGAATGAGTTGATTTTCCGATTCTAAATTAGTAAGTCGTATTAACGATTTTGTTGTGCTCTAAACGTGTGTTTATCTAAATGTGAAATATTTCCCCGAGCAAAATTTTTGTCATGTTGGGAGTATAACGATAACTGTGTCATTCGATATTACTGAATATGCGATATAGATATCAATATTTAATGACTCAGAATATGGATTGGGTTACAACATTCGAGCAATATTGGTTTGCCACTGATTGATTATTTCGTTACTTTCTTTTTTCATAGAAGGGTGAAAAACCCTATCAACTTCCCATATGTCAGAAATTTCTTCCAAAGAATTCCAATAGCTTACCCCAAGACCAGAAAGAAAAGCTACACCCAATGCAGTTGTTTCAGTTGTTTTCGGACGAACTACTTTAGCGTTTAATATGTTTGATTGAATTCGCATCAAAAGATTATTGTTGGATAATCCGCCATCAACTCTTAAAGATGTGATTTTTGTTTGCAAATCTTTCTGCATTTCTGAAATAATATCATACGTCCTCAATGCAATTGCCTCCAAAGCAGCTCTTGCAATATGACCTTTTTTCGTTCCTCTGGTAATTCCTAAAATCGCACCCCTTGTGTGCGGTTTCCAATAGGGAGCCCCCAATCCAGATAAAGCAGGAATAAAAGTTACCCCTCCATTGTCCCTTACTGATAAAGCCAATTTTTCAATTTCCTTAGCCTGGACTATGAAGTCTAATTGGTCTCGAAGCCATTGAATCAATGCTCCTGCCACAAAGATGCTTCCTTCCAATGCATAATGTATTTTACCACTGAGTTGATAACCTATAGTTGTGAGCATTCCTGTTGATGACTGGACGGGCTGATTCCCAGTATTGATTACACAGAAACACCCAGTTCCATAAGTGTTTTTGATATCTCCCTTATCAAGGCATAATTGCCCGAACAATGCAGCTTGCTGATCTCCAGCAATTCCCGAAATAGGAATAGAATGTCCAAACAGTTCACTAAAAGCTAATTCACCGGAAGATTCAACTACTTGTGGAAGAATGCATTTTGGGATATCCAAAAGTCCAAGCAACTGGTCATCCCACTGGAGAGAGTGAATGTTGAATAACAAAGTTCTCGAAGCGTTAGTAGAATCGGTAATATGCTCTTTACCGCTAGTTAGATTCCATACCAGCCAACTATCTATTGTGCCAAAGGCTACCTGGTTTTCTTCAGCCATTTGACGCATATTGGGAATGTTCTCCAACAACCAATGAATTTTTGTTCCAGAAAAATAAGGATCTAGTACCAGTCCAGTTTTTTCCTTAAATATATTGGAATAGGCACTTAAATTTTTGCAAATATCAGTTGTCCTTCGATCTTGCCACACAATAGCATTGTGTATGGGTTTTCCACTTTTTCTATCCCAAATCACAGTGGTTTCTCGCTGATTTGCAATACCAATGGCTGCAATTTGAGATGCTTCTACTGCTGCCGTTGTGAGAACTTGCCGAATTGATAAAAGTTGTGTCTCCCATATTTCAATCGGATCGTGTTCTACCCATCCAACATTGGGAAAATACTGGGTGATTTCGTTTTGGGCTATGGCAATGACTTTTCCAAAGCGATTAAATAAAATTGAACGCGAACTAGTGGTTCCGGCATCTAAGGCAAGAATATATTGCTCCATACCTCTTTAGGACAAGAAATTGACGAAAAAGGACCTAAGAAATGAGGTTGCCCTCATCGTCCCATTTGGCAATCTGTGATGCATTAGTGGGGTCATGAAATTTGCCCTCCCAATCGTCATATGAGAAACCATGCTTTTCTAAAACATCTTGAGGAACACCATTCCACACATTAGGCTTATTTCCCACGTAACCCAATTCTTTTATTCCAACTTCTGAGGTGAAGTATCCAGTGACCACAAGATTTCTCATCAGACTAAAAAACTCAACTTCAAATCTCTGCTCTTCGGCATCTAGATCTGGGTAGGCTATTTGGTCCAATAGTTGGCGTTGCTGGTCTGATGATGAATTGACAAAAGAAGTTCCATAATTTCTATTGCAATAATTATTCAACCACATCAATCCTCCCCTTAAGGTAATTTGAAATGGCTCATAATCTTTAGCCATAAACTCAATAAATTCAGGCACTTTGGCTTGCTGTATAGTTCCCTTTTCATTTGGTGGTAATATCAGTTCAGCAAGCATTGTAATCATATTTATTTCAGATTCTTCAAAATATTGTTGTTTCAGCAATTCATTGTCGAATTCAAGTTCCTTGGGTGTTCTACCATATTGATATTGCCATAGTTTCTCAGTTAATTTTTCACTATCTCCATTTGCACAACTTTCCAATAATATTGAACCTGCCAAAGAGCCTAAGACAAGGGATCGTATACTTTCTCTTCTGTCCATGATTTAGATATTTTGATTTTTCAATTGTTCGATAAGGTAGTCAGAAGACCTCCATGCCAATGCCATAATAGTCCAAGTAGGATTTTTATCTGCTTGGGAAACAAACGGTCCTGCATCTGTGATAAACACATTATCAACATCATGTAGTTGTTGGTATTGGTTGGTTACTGATTCCTTGGGGTCATCACCCATTCTTGTGGTTCCAACCTCATGAATAATTGCTCCAGGTGGCAATAGACCAAAGTCTCCTGAGGAGGGTTTATCTCCAAGGGGGATGCCCCCAAAATTATGAATGATTTCCTCAAAAGTATCGTGCATATGTTTCGCTTGTTTTCGCTCATAATCGGACCATTTATAGTGAAATCTCAGGACAGGAATACCGAATTCATCAACCGTAGTTGGATCGATTTCACAATAGTTGTCTTTCATTGCAACTGATTCTCCTCGTCCAGACATTCCGATTACTGATCCATAGAATCGTTTGACATCTTCTCGAAGAGAATTTCCGTAGCCACCTACCTTTAGACCCAGATGTTCATTAAGACTATTGGGGTTGAAACCGGTGCCATATACGGGCATCCTAAGTCCACCCCAGACTTCTATATGGTATCCCCTCGGGAAGTCTAGCTTGTTGTTGTCCAGCCACCAGGGAGAGTAAAGATGCAATCCACCAACCCCGTCTTCATTATAGAACTTTCTGTTCATCATATCGGGTATAAAAGCCCCTCGGTCAGTTCCTGTTGAATCATGAAGATAATGACCTACCAACCCACTGCTATTGCCCAGACCATTAGGGTGATTGGGGTTTTTGGAATTGAGCAAAATTCGGGCAGTAGAACAAGCTGAAGCAGCCAATACTACTACTTTCCCTTTAAGAGCATATTCTTTTCGGTCTTCTTTATTGATATAGACAACCCCGGTGGCTTTATTGTTTTTATCAGTGGTCACTTCACGAACCATGCTATTTACATAAAGATCTACTTGTCCTTTAGAATTTTGAGCAGGAAAAATCAAACATGAACCCGAAGAAAAATCTGCATAAAGATTACAAGAACGGTAACATTGTCCACAATACACGCAAAGGGCTCGTTCATTATTGATTCTCTTGGTTAGAATAGACAATCTAGCTGGAATGACTTTTACACCAGATTTTTCTGCTCCTCTTTTGTAATAAAGTTCGTGCAATCTTGGTTTTGGAGGGGGAAGAAAAAAGCCATCCGGTTCGTTTTCAAGACCTTCTTTGGATCCAAAAATACCCACCAGTTTGTCTACTTTGTCATAATAAGGCTTTACGTCTTGATAACCAATAGGCCAGTTTTCACCTAATCCATCTCTGTCTTTAGCTTTAAAATCTCTGGGTCCAAACCGGAGTGAAATACGCCCCCAGTGATTGGTTCTTCCTCCGAGCATTCGAGACCGATACCAACTAAATTTAGTTCCATTGATATGGTTATATGGTTCTCCTTCTAATTCCCATCCTCCATATGCCATATCATATTCACCGAATACCCTATGGGTTCCAGCTCCTCTTCGGGGTGATTGCCACGGCCATTTCCACTGAGTTTGGGTAACCGGATCCTTAGGATCGAAAAAAGGACCTGCTTCTACTACAGCTATTTTATAGCCAGCATCAGAAAGTATCTTGGTCGACATTCCTCCTCCTGCACCTGACCCTACGACTATTATGTCGTATTTTTCTTGTTGTTCAATTATTTGCATTCTGTATGTAATTAATTTCCTAGTCTATTGGGATAATGTTAATAGGCTGATTTTGAGTTAAATTCCTTGGTTTCTCCATTTCTATATAGGGCATAAGTAAATCCCTTTTGGATAGAATATGATCCTATTTCTCCTTGTTTATTGATTGCTAAAAAGCCAACTTGAAAATCTAACTTTTTGCGATTTTTTATGATGCGTTGAATGGCTGTTTGGCAAGCTTGCTGTGGAGATGCTCCTTGTCTAATCAATTCAACGATTAAAAAGCTTCCAACGGTTTTGATCACTTCTTCTCCCACACCTGTGGCAACGGCAGCTCCAATCTCATTATCGACAAACAATCCTGAACCTATTATGGGAGAATCACCAACTCGACCTTCCATTTTGTAGGCTAATCCACTAGTGGTACATGCTCCCGCGATGTTCCCACTTTTATCAATGCACAACATCCCTATGGTATCATGATTTCCGGCATTGATTACCGGTTTATATTCTTGGTTTCGAAGCCATTCAAGCCATAACTCTCTACTTTGGGTAGTCAATAAATCAACAGCTGTATATCCTTGTTGTATGGCAAATTTTCGTGCTCCATTGCCTGCGAGAATTACGTGGGGAGTTTTTTCCATAACATCACGAGCTAGTGAGGCCACATGTACGATGTTTTCCACAGCCATAACTGAACCGCAATTTCCTGTAGAATCCATTACACAAGCATCTAAGGTTACCGTTCCCGACCGATCGGGTGCACCTCCATTACCAACTGTTCGATTGGTAAGATTTGCTTCTTCTACTGCTACTCCATCAATTGCACTTGTCAGCGCATCTTCACCTCTCTCAAGGGAATCTCCAGATGTTTTAGAAGCTTTTATGTTATTCCATGTACTGATAGCAATGGGCAATGGATTTGGATTAGGGGATAGTTTTGGAGATTTGTTGGGGATGTTGGCTAATAATTGTGGCTGGACCAAAAGGACACCTCCACCTAAGGAAGCACTCGAAAAAAAACGACGTCGATTCATTAATTAGGGTACTAAGATATAAAACAAAGGTATGCTTTATCAAAAATCAATCTAATAAATCCTTGGAATTCATTTATTACCTCTTGAGTTTTGAGGTAAAAGTATTGAAATTTTCCTCTGCTCAATCAATATGGTTATACTGTAAATTCAAAGGGCATCTCCCAATCAAAGAAATCTATAGTCTAAAAATATGAGGGACGAAACCCAAAATTATACGTTGTATTTTTGGCGAGTGAAGTGTATGGAATGCTATGACTCTGATTTGTCCACGATGCTCAAACAGCTTGTAGAATTTACAAACATGATTTATCGTTAATGTGTTCTCGCATATTACTTTAAACTAATGTCTTTTGCAATTGTTTATAGAACTGATTTAAAACAAAAATGGATACTGTTTACTTTAATCTAATGACTAATGATTATAGAGGTATGTTGTAGCAATATTTTTTCTGTTCAGAATGCACAAAAGGCAAATGTTGATAGGATAGAGCTATGTTCTGAACTCAGTTTATCTGGTATTACGCCATCCTTTGGTTTTATCAATAAAGCCTTAAAAACTGGTATGAATCTTCACTGCCTAATAAGACCAAGATCAGGAGGGTTCATATACAGAGAAGAAGAACTTGAAATCATGTACAATGATATTGAAATGATTCAATCTATGGGGTGTAATGGCATTGTAGTTGGAGCATTAAATCCTGATTTGACGATTAATGAGAAAGCCATAAAAAAGATGGTGAGACTTGCTTCATCCATGGAAGTTACTTTTCACAGAGCCATTGACTTGGTTGAAGATCCTTTCAGATTATTGTCAATTCTAATGAATCTTGGGGTAGATAGGGTATTGTCCTCGGGTCAAAAATCTTCAGCTATTGAGGGATTAAAAACGTTAATTAAGATGAAAGATTTTGCTGGAGACCGTATCACCATAATGCCAGGTGGTGGAATTAATAGTGAAAACTGCATGGTTTTTAAAAAAGCGGGATTCGAAGCGATTCATTTTTCGGCTTTCCGAGCTTATGAGAAAAAGGAGAGATCGTCTATAATGTCATCTTTATTTGACCAAGCCTTGGGGGAGTCTGACATTGAAGAAATTCATAAGATCAAGGATTGTTTACAGTCAAAATCATGAGGCATTGCCTAAGAGGTAAAACCACATATCTGGTCATTCTTTTGCGTTAGTTTATCTTCGGTAGCGAGAGGGAGACTTGAACTCCCGACCTCCGGGTTATGAATCCGACGCTCTGACCACCTGAGCTACCTCGCCTAGGAGTGCAAAGGTAATCTTATATTGATGTTACTTTTAGTAAAATTATTGACATTTTATGGGGTAATTTGGTTTTATAAATCTGGTTCTTATCATTGTTGAACCCTTTTGCATAATTAGATTTTTGAAAAAACTCTAATATTTGGAGTAATTTTTGATCATATAGTGAATCAAATCTTCAATTTATTGATAAAATGTTGCAATAACAAGTTAGTTTATGCTAATGGTTGTTTTAATTAATTTGAATTATATAAATTTGCTCAATTTTTAATTTTATTTTCTTATGAAAAAGTCTGAATTAATCAGCGCTGTCTCAGAAGACGCTGGAATTTCCAAAAATGCAGCTGGTGCCGCATTGGATTCTGTGTTTTCTAACATCTCTAAAGCCCTTTCTGAGGGAGGTAGAGTTTCCATTTTAGGTTTCGGTTCATTTTCAGTGAGCAATAGGCCTGCCAGACCTGGCATAAATCCACAAACTGGCGCTAAGCTGGAAATTCCTGCTCGGAATGTGGCTAAATTCACTGCTTCTTCCAAGCTTAAAGATTCTCTTAATTAAAGACTTCGGTGCTAAGTAATATTTTAGCACCTTTTTTCTTTTCAACATTGTCATCAACACTAGACAAGGGTTGTCTGCTGGTATCAACACCAACGGTGCTTGACGATTTTAGTTTTTCGCGCTCTGTTGTCCTAGTTACTGATTATAGCAAATCCGGTTGTGTCGGTTTTGTACTGAATCATAGGCTGACTGTCTCGCTAGACCACTTTATTCCGGAGTCTAAAATCGAACAAGAGCTGTTTCGTGGTGGACCAGTAGAAATGGAAAACTTATACTATATACACCGATTAGGACAAGAAATACCAAATAGCATCCACATTGATAAAGGGCTATACTGGTCAGGAAATTTTAGTAGTATATCGGAAATGTTCAACCGTGGGCAAATCAAACAGAGTGAAATAAAATTTTTCTTGGGATATGCTGGCTGGGGGTTCGATCAACTCAAATCAGAAATAGATCAAGAGGCTTGGGTTGTGGTGGAAAATACATATGGAGATGACATCATCAAATTGAACACTGAAACCCTTTGGAAAAATGAAATGTCAAAATTAGGTGGAAGGTACACCCTCTGGGCTAATGCACCCGAGGATCCCCAATTAAACTAGCCCCCTTTTTATTAGATAATTTTTAAAGAGTTTTTCCACCTCAACGGCTGAATAGTAGCTTCCTCTATATAGACTAATGTTGGTTATTCCTTTTTCTATTGAAAGGGCAAATATTTCATCCACCTTTTTCAAGGTATGTGTCTCGATATAACCAACAGTTAACTGAATATTGGTTGACCGATTTAGATAATCAATAAAATCAGACCGAAGAGCTAAATTTCGGCAGCCTGACTCCAAACTTGGCGTTAGCATTCTATCCTTTGTCTTGTTATATAAAAATAAAGTGCCTTCATTGGATTCGACTATATGGCGATCTTGGTTGATTAGAATGACGCTGTTCAGATTATTTTCAGCTCCATAGACAGTTGCAATATCAAATACCAAGCGATTAAAATTGGTTTGATTTGCAAGTGGATTTGAAATAATCCTTAATTCGTCATAAACATCTGTTTCATGTCCGGTTGAAAATGACTTTAGGTTATTCTGTTTATTAGGGACTATAAAAAAATCAACTTCAGTTGTCTCAGTTCCTATTTTTTTTGGATTAATCGTAAAATGTATGTCAACCAAATATTGATCGTAAGGTGATTTTAACGTTTTTAAAACTTCAGACTTTAGATAATCCATTGAGAATTTCTCTGGTATATCAACTCTTGCTAGTCGTAAAAAAGCCATAAGATTGAAATAGTGAATATCCCAGAAAAAAATTTTATTGTCTTTTACCCGAACTGTTTCGGTATACCTTATTGATTCCAAATGATTGATCAACAGAGAAATCTCCAAAACAGAATTAATGGATTTTAATTGTCCGTTGTGATTCAACATTCTCAACGAACTATATTATGCAGAACCTAGAACAGATTTAAGATCTTGGATGAGGCTATTCCATAGTAGTTCAGCCTCTTCTAATTCATCTTGTATTGCGAAGTCTGTTACCACCAAAGAAACATCTTTGGTTATGCTATCTACTTCAATCCGGAATTCAAAATAATAATCACTTTGATCATCTTCATCTGTTACCCACTGATAACGAATAAACTGATTGGTCTTTCTTTTTATCTCTATTGCATACTCTTCAGAATCTTCCCAAATAAAGGTATACTTCTCTCCTCTAAACCGAACATTGTCTGCAAACCATTCTGATAATCCAAAAGGAGTAGAGACATATCGAAATATCAAACTTGGAGAGGCCAAGATGTCATATTCAAGAACAAGTTTTTTTTTCTCACTCATTGTCAGTGATTAAATCGGGGCAATATATAAAAGAATAATCATTAAAATGTCTATGTAACCAAAAGAGAAAAATTCATTGAATATAAACTTTCGAATAGTCTTCTAATATATGAAAATCATATGAAGTAAGAGTTTTTTTTGATACAGAATTTAAATTTGAAATATTTACTTGGTTCATCCATATCAGGAGTAGAGTTTATGGTATCTCTTTGTCTCAAGCATGCAGTTATTGAATTCAGATAGGAAATGGGCTAAATTTGATAAACTACCATATAATAAGCACTTAAACACATGGTGTGATTTTGTATTCATTTTACCATATTTTACAAGACTTTGCTTCCTTGTAAGAATGTATACCCATTGAGCAATGACTTTACATCCATTGTTTTTTTGCCTTCAAGTTGAATATACTTACACTGTAGATGACCTTGATGATGGGTAATCAGCATTTTTTTTTGATTGATTGTGATTTGATAAGGTTTTTCATGAGATTCGAAGGTTTTAATCTCTGCTCTTAAAATTTTCATTCTAAGATTTTTATTCTGACCATTGTCAAAAAATGTCCACGCTCCGGGATTCGGTTCCAATCCACGAATGAGTCTTTCAATTTTAATCAACGGAAGATCCCAATTTATTCGCGTGTTTTCAGAAGTTAGTTTAGGAGCTTTTTTTTCATATCCCGTTGTATTCTGTTCAATAGGTATTATATCTCTACTAATCATCTTTCTGATAGTTTCGGCTAAGAGTATTTTCCCGTGTTCAAGAACTTTAGGGTACAACATCGAAAATGTATCCTGAGGCAAAATCTTTATAGTCTTTTGAAGTAGTATCTGCCCAGTGTCTATTTTTTCATCGATCATAAATGTGGTAACGCCGGTTTTCTTTTCTCCATTTATTAGAACCCAATTGATGGGTGCAGCTCCTCTGTAGTTTGGGAGCAGGGAGCTATGTAAATTCAGGGTTCCTTTTGGTGGAAAGCTCCAAACTTGCTTGGGAAGCATCCGAAAAGCGACAACAACTTGTATATCTGGTTGTAATTTTTCGAGGGTTTGTTGGAATTCTATAGACTTCAGATTTGTTGGCTGAAAAATAGGTATGTTTTGGGATAGGGCATATTTTTTTACGGGAGAGTAGTTTAATTTTCGACCTCGTCCTGATTTCTTGTCTGGTGCTGTGACCACACCAATAATGTTTACCCCAGAACTTCTCAGGTAGTCAAGGCAACCAACAGCAAATTCAGGGGTTCCATAAAACAAAATACGTTCGTCCATGGGTTCAAAAATACTTCAACATTATCCTAATTGATGGGTGATAATTTGGCATTGTTGCCAATTTATATTTTCCTGCTTTTGTACTTTGGTTTTAGCATTTTACCGAATTAGGTTTCTAATTTCCTAATACATCATGATTTAATTGAGTTGGTTAGGGATTTTATCTCTTATCTTTGGCGAAAGATTAGAATTAAGTAGGAGACTTCAAATGCCGAACGAGTATGATGATTTTGAAATTGTTTTAGAAAATAGTCATCAATGGCCTGCGGTTTACCCGTTTAAATTTATTTTTGATTCTGATTCATTACATTTGCACGAAATACTCTCTGCTTTTGAGGTGTACGAACATGAGGTTACGAGTAGAAATTCTACCAATAATCGTTATATTTCCTTGACCATTAAAGCCCATATGAAATCCCCGAAGCAGGTAATACAGATTTATCAAAAAATCAATAAACTAAATGGAGTAATCGCCTTGTAGGGGGAATCATCGTAAGCCTTTATTGTCGAAGTCACATTTTTTAATATCAATTTTTATTCCTTTATGCATCCAGCACTTAATACTTTAGAAAAACCACAGTACAATACACACAGAACGAAGTTAATCATACCTGAATATGGAAGGCATATTCACAAGATGATTGATCAAATAGTTGCGATCAAGGATCCCGAACTTAAAAGAAAGAAGAGTCTTGCGATGATTCAGGCAATGGGAAATCTCAATCCTCATTTGCGTGACATTAAGCAGTTTCAGCACAAGCTTTGGCATCAATTGGTAATTATGTCTAATTATCAGTTAAAAGCCCCTTCGGCAAACCTACAGCCTCCTCGTGGGTTAAAGGATAAGAAGCCAGCTTCACTAGATTATCCAAAAAAAACACTCAAATATCGTTTTTACGGAAACAATATCAAGCGAATGATTGACATAGCGAGGAAGTGGGAAGATAGTCAGCTAAAAGACTTTCTCATTTATGCTATTGCTAATCACATGAAAAAAAACTACTTGATTTGGAATAGGGATTCGGTTGAGGATAATGTGATTTTAGATCATTTAGACCTCTTGAGTCAGGGTAAATTGAGCTTACCCAAAAAGTATAAGGAGTTATATCCAACAGAGATCCTATTGAAAGCTCGTGGAAAGGAAAGCAGGAATAATCAATACCAGTCAGGAAAAAACCGTAAGAAGAAGAGAAAATACAATAGGAAGCATTCTTGAATTATGGGAAGTTTTCATATTGAGGGTGGCCAAAAGCTTTCAGGAACGGTAGTACCTCAGGGGGCAAAGAATGAGGCTTTGCAGGTCATATCTGCTGTTCTTTTGACTGAGGAAAAAGTCATAATAGAAAATATTCCTGAGATCCTAGATGCCCAAAGGCTGATTGAGATTCTCAAAAATCTAGGAGTTTCTGTTCAGAAAGTAGCTGATAATACTTATTCCTTTCAAGCCAGCCAGATAAATCAAAACTATATTTATTCTGATGACTTTGATCATGATTGTGGTAGTCTTCGTGGTTCTGTATTAATTATCGGACCTATTCTTGCTCGGTTGGGGCAAGCCCGGGTTCCGAATGTCGGTGGGGATAAAATAGGACGTAGAAGATTAGACACACACTTCAACGGATTTATCCAACTTGGTGCTACTATTAGGCAAGATGTTAACCTTGATGCTCTTTTCTTGGAGGGAAAAAAAATGATGGGTACTTCTATTTTGCTTGATGAAGCATCAATTACGGGCACTGCCAATTTGATTATGGCATCATGTATCACTGAGGGAAAAACCACTATATATAATGCAGCTTGCGAACCTTATATCCAACAGCTCTGTAAGATGCTCAATTCTATGGGAGCCAAGATCACAGGAATTGGCTCGAATTTATTAGAGATAGTTGGACAAAAAAAACTTGTAGGCACTAGGCATCGGATTTTGCCTGATTTTATTGAAATCGGCAGTTGGATTGGATTGGCTGCGATGACTCGCAGCCAATTGACCATTGCTGATGTTAGTTGGGAAAATCTTGGGATAGTACCTAATGTATTTCGTAAATTAGGTTTGACCATCAATCAAATTGGTGATGATATTCATATACCGGCTCATCATCAGGGATATACTATCCACAACTATTTAGACGATTCGATTCTTACCATATCTGATGCCCCATGGCCGGGTTTTACTCCAGATTTATTAAGTATAGTATTGGTTGTGGCAACTCAGGCGAATGGCAGCTTGTTGGTACACCAAAAAATGTTTGAATCTCGATTATTTTTTGTTGATAAGTTAATTGACATGGGTGCCAAGATAATTTTATGTGATCCACATAGGGCGACAGTTATTGGGCATAATTTCAAGACTCAGTTGAAGGGTACTACGATGAGTTCTCCTGATATTCGAGCGGGGATATCTTTACTTATTGCTGCTCTTTCTGCAAAAGGGAAAAGCATCATTCACAACATTGAACAGATTGATAGGGGCTATCAAGAGATAGACAAGCGTCTTGAAGCTGTTGGAGCCAAAATAAAGAGGGTAAATTAGGCTAGGGGTATAGAGATTTGGTATATTCTACTGCTTTGGATATGATTTCTTCGAGTACTTGTGTATTGACATCTTCTAGTTGTTTGATATATAGGCATCCCACACTTTTTTTATGTTTTCCTAGACGATGAAAGGGAAGCGTTTTGTTTTTTAGATCACACATCAGATATAGGCTGAGGTTTTGTTTTCTGGGGGAAAATCCGGTTAAAAACCATTCGCCTTGTCTTCCACTTTTATATTTATAATGATATTGTCCGAACCCTACGATTGAGTTCCCCCACATTTTGGGTTGTTGATTTGTGATTTGATGCATCATTTCTATTAGTTTGAAGCAATCGGATTTCTTTTTTGGATCTTCGATTTTATTCAAAAATTCAGTTACGCTAGCTGAGGTCGGTTTGGTCTTATTTGATGCCATGAAGTGAATTAATTATGAAAAGGGTTTTGCTTGATTAATAAGTTGAGTTAAAGACATAATTAAGCCGGGAAAGTAAACTTATGTAAAATATTTTACTTCTATCTATCAAGAAATTCTACAATTTTTTATTAATAAAAATTTGGCGCGATGATTTCACCAATTATACCATAACGAACACTATATTGCTCAATAAGTTTATGTATTTACTCTACTGCTAAACAACTTAGGCATTAAATTTTCTATGAGCAACTTTAATGTGTAAATGGTATCATATGTATACAAAGGGATGTTTAAATTTGATGGAATATCTGTATCGTTTTGATCGAAAAGTTACATTTGTTATTTGATTGCACGAGTTCGTTTGAAAAAATAAATGCATATTTGAAGAAGAATAGACGCGTATTTCAGAGCATAATAAATTAAGGTTGGAAAAAAGTAAATTATTGTTTGGGCCATCACAAATGATGTCTCAATTTAGTATGATTTATTGACTCGGTTTGTCTGAAATACACATAATCTAATGATATAGTCAAAAATTTAGTACATACGATAAATTAAAATTCATGACAATCAAATCTAGTAGAGAAGAAGAAAAGCAAGCTCTTGGTAGTATGATCTGGAAAATGGCAGAAGAACTTAGGGGTAGTATTGATGGTTGGGACTTCAAGCAATATGTTCTCGGTATTCTATTTTATCGTTTTTTGAGTGAAAATTTATCCAATTATTTCAACAAAGAACAAAGAATTTTCGATAGAAAATTTAATTATGCTCAAATTTCGGATATTGAGGCAGAGGCGGAAAGAAATGAGACCATAAAAGAGAAGGGGTTTTATATCCTACCCAGCGAGTTGTTTCAAAATGTCGTTCAGAAGGCTTCTAATGAAAACCTTAATGAAGTTTTAGCAAAGGTGTTTTTAAACATAGAGAATTCTGCCAGAGGACAGGAAAGCGAATCTGATTTCAAGGGTTTATTTGATGATATAGATGTCAATTCAAAGAAGTTGGGTAATAATGTGATTGAAAGGAACAAAAAACTCATCCAAATACTAAAATCCATCAAAAGTTTAAACTTTGGTGATTATGCAGAATGTTCGACGGATGCATTTGGTGATGCTTATGAATATCTCATGTCCATGTACGCTTCTCAAGCTGGAAAATCTGGTGGAGAGTACTTTACACCTCAAGAGGTCAGCCATTTGCTGGTCGAAATTGTGATGCACGGGAATGATGAATTAAATAGGGTTTATGACCCGGCTTGTGGTTCAGGTTCGTTGTTGTTAAAATTCATCAAAGTATTTGGAAAAGAAAAGATTAAAGGTGGTTTCTATGGCCAAGAAAAAAATTTAACCACCTATAATCTATGTCGCATCAATATGATACTCCATAATATCAATTTTAATAAGTTCGATATTGCTCATGGAGATACCCTTATAAACCCAAGCGAAAAACATCCCCCAAAATCTTTCCAGGGCATCGTTTCTAATCCTCCATATTCCGTGAAATGGGAGGGGAAAGACAATCCTATTCTTATTAATGATAGTCGATTTTCTGATGCAGGTGTTTTGGCTCCAAAGAGCAAAGCTGACTTGGCTTTTACCATGCATATCCTTTCTCGTTTACATACCACAGGAACGGCAGCCATCGTTCAATTTCCCGGTACCCTTTATCGCAGTGGGGCGGAACAAAAAATCCGTAAATACCTATTGGACAATAATTACATTTACTCTGTAATTCAATTGCCGAAAGACTTGTTTTTTGGAACATCAATAGCAACTTGTATTGTCGTATTAAAAAAGAGCAAAGAAGACAACAAAGTACATTTTATTGATGCTTCTTCTGAATTTAAGAAAAGTGCAAATAAAAATAAACTGAGTGATAACAATAGGAAAAAAATCATGGATGCCTATATCAAGCGAAATGATATACCCTATTTTTCATCTCTTGTGGATAAAAAAATCATAGAAGAAAATAATTACAGTCTCAACGTAAGCACTTATGTCCAAGAAGAAGATACTTCGGAGGTTATAGATATCAAAGAATTAAACAAAGAAATAGCGACCATCGTATCGCGCCAACGCGTATTGAGAAAACAAATCGATGCCATTGTCAATGACTTAGAAGGAATAGAATCATGAACAATATCGAAAAATATCGTGATTCCCTCTTGGGTTTTCAAAAAATGGGGGGGGGTAAAATCTTCATTTTAGAAAATGTCTGCTCATTTCGAAGGGGGAAAACAATTACCAAGAAACAAACAAGAGAAGGAGATATACCTGTAATTAGTAGTAGCATAAAGCCATCGTATTACCACAATATAGCAAATAGAGAAGGAGAGACCATAGCGGTTGCGAGTTCAGGTGCTGGTGCTGGTTTTGTGAGTTATTGGAATAGTCCAGTATACCTATCTGATTCATTTTCAATACATCCAGATATTAAAAAATTAGTTCCCAAATATCTATTTTACATTTTAAAATCTCATCAAGATGATATTCATAGAAAAAAAACCGTAGGTGGAGTTCCACATATCTACCCTAAAGATTTAGCCAAATTCAAAATCCCGATTCCGCCCCTAAAAATTCAAGAGGAGATAGTTAAGATATTAGATACTTTCACCCGGCTGGAGGCGGAGCTGGAGGCGGAGCTGGAGGCGGAGCTGGAGGCGCGAAAAAAACAGTACAACTATTATCGTGATGCTCTCTTGGATTTCAAAAATAGGGGGGGGTAGATCCCCAACAAAAAACAAAATATGTTGAATTGAGAGAGATATGTGAAATAAAAACTGGAGATGCAATTAGTAAAATCAATATTCAAAATAACATTGGTATTTACCCAGTAATCAATAGTGGAAAAGAACCACTCGGTTTTATTAATCGTTACAATGTAGAAAACGACCCCATTGGGGTAACATCTCGTGGAGCAAATGTTGGTTACATTACTTGGCATGAAGGAAAATACTTTAGAGGACCTCTCAATTATTCTGTAACGATAAAGGATGATGGCAAATTAACAAAGAGATTTTTATACTTCTATTTGTTAAGCAATCAAAGTGGTATTCGGAAATTGGCTACTCATCATGGGATACCCGCATTAAATGCCAGTAGCCTTTCAAAATTCAAAATCCCTATTCCATCAATGGAAAAGCAAAATCATATTGTTTCAATTCTTGATAAGTTTTCTATCCTCACTGAAGATATTTCCGTTGGGCTACCTGCGGAACATAATGCAAGACGAAAGCAATATGAACATTATCGAGGCAAACTACTGAAATTCAAAATATTGGGGGGGGTAATTCTAATTGAACTAGAAATGGTTGCAGATATTTTAAATGGGTATAACTTTAAAAGCTCAACTTACAGTAATGAGGGAATTCGAGTGATAAGAATTTCGGATGTCCAGAAAGGGAAAATATCTAATATGAAAATAGTTTATTATCCATCTCATAAGAAAGAAGACTATAAAAAACAATTGCTCAAAGAAAATGATTTGGTAATGAGTTTGACAGGTAATGTTGGTAGAGTTGCTATGTTGTCTAAATCAAATTTACCTGCAGGTTTGAACCAGAGAGTAGCATGTATTAGAACTAAAACAGATATAGTCATGTCTAGATTTCTTTATCATTATTTTAATCAAGATAAATTTGAAAGGCTAGCTATTAAAAGGTCTCATGGGGCAGGACAAAAAAATTTGAGCACAAAATGGCTTTCTAAATTCAAAATTCCCATTCCTACAATAGATGACCAGAAAAGGGTTGTTGGTATTCTTGACAGATTTGATACTTTGATCAATGATCTCTCCACAGGATTACCTGCTGAACAAAAAGCAAGAAGAAAACAATATGAATACTATCGAGAAAAACTATTAACTTTTAGTCTATGAACAAACAATACAACTTGGTTGTGGAAAATCCCCAAACCACAGTCGTTACAGAATTTATCTCCAATAAAAAACGATATAAAGACTACCAACTTGAACGAGAACTAGAAAAGGAATTGGTATCTCAACTCAAATCTCAAGCTTACCAATACCTTGAGATATCTAATGAATCTGACCTTATCAACAACTTAAGACACCAACTCCAAGAACTCAATGATTATAAGTTTAGTGATAATGAATGGAATAAATTCTTTGAAGAAGAAATAGCCAATAAAAAGCATTCCATTCAAGAAAAAACAAATACTATTCAATCGGATTATATCAAGATATTAAAAAGAGATACTGATACTAAAGAGACAAAAAATATACATCTATTAGAAAAAAACCGCATACATGATAATAAACTGCAGGTAATCAATCAATACCAAACTAACGAAGGGAAACCTCACTCAAGGAAAAAAAACCGATATGATGTGACCATTTTGTTGAATGGATTGCCTATCGTTCATGTCGAATTAAAAAGACGAGGTGTTCCTATCAAAGAGGCATTTAATCAAATTGATCGCTACAAAAGAGATAGTTTTTGGGCTGATTCAGGGCTATATGAATACATACAAATATTTGTCATCTCCAATGGAACGAATACTAAATACTATAGCAACTCAACTCGTGACCAACATATTCGAAAGTCTAATAACAGTAAAAAAACTAATGAAATCAAAACCAGTCATAGTTTCCAGTTCGCTAGTTGGTGGGCTGATGCTAAAAATCAACAAATAAGGGATTTAGTGGATTTTACAGAAACTTTTTTTAGCAAGCATACTCTTCTTAATATGCTTACAAAATACTGTGTTTTTACTAGTGAAAAGCAATTGCTAGTCATGAGGCCATACCAGATTGCTGCCACAGAAAGAATTTTGACACAAATTAAAATCAGCACTAACAATAAAAAATTAGGTCGCCCAGAAGCAGGAGGGTACATATGGCATGCTACAGGCTCTGGAAAAACGCTTACCAGCTTTAAGGCTGCCCAACTTGCTGCAGAACTAGATGGTATATCCAAAGTGTTGTTTGTCGTAGATAGAAAAGACTTGGATTATCAAACCATGAAAGAATATGACAAATTTGAAAAAGGTGCTGCTAATAGTACTAAGGACACCAAAACTTTAATCAAACAGATAGAAAATCCTGATTCCAAGATTATCATCACCACCATACAAAAACTCAATCATTTTGTAACAACGGCTACGACACACCGAATTTATAAAGAACATATAGTGATCATCTTTGATGAATGTCATCGGTCTCAGTTTGGGAAAATGCATAAAGCCATTACTAAAAAATTCAAATCATATCATCTTTTTGGATTTACAGGAACTCCTATTTTTCCACAAAATGTAGATGCCAAGAAAGAAATATCTGAATCTTCGAAATTAAAGACTACCGAACGTGTTTTTGGTCGGCAGCTTCACGCTTATACTATTGTCAATGCTATCACAGACAACAACATTTTGCCTTTTAAGGTAGAATACCACAAAACTTCCATCTCCTATACGAATATTGATAATAATATAGATTCATCCACAGATAAAATAAAAGAAAAAGAAGTATATCGCCATCCAGGACGGGTAAAGGAAATCGTTAAATACATTATCGAACGTTTTGATCAGAAAACCAAGAGGAATGAACACTACTCTATCGGTGATAAGAGGTTTTTGGGGTTCAACTCCATTTTTACCGTATCAAGCATCGAAATGGCCAAAAATTATTACTCGGAGTTTAAAAGACAATTATCACCTTTGCCGAGCGACCAAAAATTAAAGGTAGCTACCATTTTCAGTCATGGGAAAGATGAAGATACAGATGGATTGATAGATGAAAATCCAGAGGACATCTCAGGACTAGAGAAAAGTGATCGAGATTTTCTGAAAGGGGCTATCAACGATTTCAACGAATTGTTCCAAGTATCTTACGATACTTCACCTGACCAGTTTCAGAATTATTATAAGGAAATTAGCAGAAAAGTTAAATACCGAGATATCGATATACTTATTGTGGTTAATATGTTTTTAACTGGATTTGATTCTACCACCTTAAATACTCTATGGGTGGACAAGAATTTAAGGCTACATGGTCTTTTGCAAGCCTATTCAAGAACCAATAGAATCTTAAATAATGTAAAATCTTTTGGAAATATAGTGTGTTTTCGAGATCTAGAAAAAGCGACCAATGAATCGATTGCGCTTTTTGGAAATAAAAAAGCCAAAGATATTGTGTTGCTGAGGTCTTTTGCAGATTATTTTGAAGGTTATATAGATCATAAGGGGGAAAAAGTAAAGGGCTATAAGGAGATTGTTTCTCAATTGCAACAAGAGTTTCCTGTAGACCAACAAATTGATGGAGAATCCAAACAAAGAGAGTTTATCAACCTCTATAATCAGTTTCTACGATTACGTAATATTTTGGAAACATTTGATGATTTTCAAGGAGAGAATCAAATCATTTCGGATAGAGAGAAACAAGATTATCAGTCAACATATCTGGATTTAAGAGACCAAATCATCAAGCGAAGCACTCAAAATCCCGACCAGAATGTGGTCCAGGATATTGTTTTTGAACTAGAATTGATAAAACAGATAGAAATCAATGTTGATTATATTCTTCGATTAACTAAAAAATATCATGAAGACAACGAAGACGAGTGCGAGAAGATTATGAAAGATATCAAAAGGGCTATTGATTCCAGTTCAGCATTGAGGAATAAAAAGGCAATCATCCTGGAGTTTATCGAAAATCTACAACCGGATAGTGATGTCCATGAATCTTGGTCAGCATTTCTTAAAGAGAAAAGGGATTTTGAATTAGAGCGTATAATTGATGAAGAAAAATTGAATGCAGATGCAACCCATGATTTTATGAGGAATGCTTTCAAAGAAGGAGAAATAAATGATTATGGAACTGATTTCTCCGAGTGCATACCGCCTATGGGAAGATTTGGGAAATGGGCAAAAAAGCGAACCGAATTGAAGGATCGGGTTTTCATGAAATTAAAAAAACATTTTGAAATATTTAGTCAAAACACACCTGGCTATTGAGGGCAGAACCTTAACCTTGTAGACCAATTTTCGAGCTTGTACATTAAATTCAAGAAACTATAACTATTACGGAATAGGGTTTCAAACTGATCTAAAAAAATAGCAGATGGAGTAAAAGAGAAGTCTATTTTTCTATATTTCATCATTTGCGATTGTTTAATTTTGAAGTTTATTGAAAAAATGACCATGAAGAAATTGTTATACGCCTTTACAATACTTGGAATAATCAATTTGTCCTTTGGACAAGTACAAACACCACAACCAAGCCCTTCAACAGAAATCAAACAAGTTGTGGGATTGACCGATGTAACTATAGAGTATGCAAGACCTGCAACTCGTGGAAGAGTAATATTTGGAGACCTAGTTCCCTATGATCAGATTTGGAGAACTGGTGCAAATGCCAATACCAAAATCACTTTTTCTGATGATGTAAAAATTGGAGATGATCTATTGCAAAGTGGGAGTTACGCCATATATACCCGCCCAAGCAAAGACACTTGGCAAGTATATTTCTATACCAAAACCGATAATTGGGGTCTCCCAAATGAATGGGACGAAAATTTAGTTGCTGCAACCTTTATAACACAAGTAAAACATTCAGATATTAAAGTAGAAAATTTTACAATTGAAATAAGAAATCTGCATAATGATGGCGCAGACTTAGCTTTAGCATGGGATGATGTATATGTAAAAATACCCTTTGAAGTTCCAACCAAACAAAAAGCATTAACCTCTATAGAAAATACCCTAAGTGCAAACCCATCAGGAAACGATTACTATGCTGCCGCTTCTTATTACCAGCAAGAGGGTAAGGATTTAGAAAAAGCATTAGGTTGGATCAATAAAGCAATTGAAGAAAATTCTGAAAGATATTGGTATCATAGACCTCGTGCACTCGTTCTAGCAGATCTGGGAAGATATGATGAGGCAATCGAAGCAGCGCAAGCCTCACTAAAACTCGCTGAGACAGCAGGTAATACTGACTATGTCCGACTCAACGAGAAATCTATAGTAAAGTGGACTAAGAAACTTGAAAATCAATAGTATTTGAAAAAGAATTTTAGTATAAATGGATAATTGACTTAGAAGACATTTCATTTAGTTTTACATCTGGAAGTAAGTTCAAATTATTATGACATCTGAATATTAAATTCAATGAATATCTATCTTGGGTATGCCGAGATGTTTTGTCATATGTATTGATTATCAGTGTTTTATGTAGTTGTTAGAACTATTGACTTTTGGTATTGCTGGGCATGAACTCTTTAAAGTATTTGTTGTTCAATTTATTTTGGTAAATAGATGAAGAAAAATAAAAAGTATTCTTATGCCGTAACACAAGACCCCACACAACCTGGGGCACAATCAATGTTGCATGCCATCGGGTTAAACAGAGACGATTTGAATAAACCATTTGTAGGTATAGCTTCTACTGGTTACGAAGGAAATCCATGCAATATGCATCTCAATCAGCTGGCAGCTCGAATCAAAAAAAGTGTTTCGGAACGAGAATTGGTGGGGCTTATTTATAATACTATCGGTGTTTCAGACGGAATCTCAATGGGGACACCAGGCATGCGCTTTTCGTTACCCTCAAGAGATGTTATTGCCGACTCCATCGAAACAGTCGTACAAGCAATGGCATACGATGGATTGATTACAGTAGTGGGGTGTGATAAAAATATGCCCGGAGCAATGATAGCAATGCTCAGACTCAATCGCCCTTCGATATTAGTCTATGGGGGGACAATTGCTCCTGGAAGGCTTAATGGTAAGGAACTCAATATTGTATCTGCATTTGAAGCTTGGGGTCAAAAAGTAGCAGGAAAAATAGATGAAAAAGACTATAAAAAAGTCATCTTGAATGCATGCCCAGGAGCTGGAGCCTGTGGTGGAATGTACACAGCAAACACAATGGCTTCAGCTATTGAAGCAGCAGGGTTATCTCTTCCATATAGTTCTTCAAATCCAGCCAAGAGCGAAGAAAAAAAACGGGAGTGTGAAGAAATAGGTAAGTACATTGATTTTTTAGTAGAGAATGATGTAAAACCCAGAGATATTTTTTCTCGAAAAGCTTTAGAAAATGCACTTAGAATCATAAGTATTCTAGGAGGTTCGACCAATGCAGTTCTACATTTTCTCGCCATTGCAAAAGCTGCGAAACTGCCTTGTTCAATCAATGATTTTCAGGATATTAGCGACATAACGCCTTTCCTTGCAGATCTCAAACCAAGTGGAAAATACATGATGGAAGATTTATACAGAGTAGGGGGCATACCAGCTGTGATGAAATATATGCTTAAACACGATATGCTTCACGGAGACTGTATGACTGTAACTGGTAAAACTGTTGAAGAAAATCTTGAAAATCTTCCTTCACTCGATCCCGATCAAAAGATTATTCATCCTATAGGTTCACCAATAAAGAAGACAGGACATCTTCGGATTCTAAGGGGAAACTTAGCTCCTGGGGGATCCGTAGCAAAAATAACTGGTAAGGAGGGCCTCTTGTTTAAGGGTTCAGCACGTGTTTATGATAGTGAATTTAAAGCCAATGATGGAATTGCTAATGGTGAGGTTCTTCCCGGGGAGGTATTAGTGATACGATATGAGGGACCAAAAGGAGGTCCTGGAATGCCTGAGATGCTGAAACCCACAGCGGCCATAATGGGGGCAGGTCTTGGTGATTCAGTTGCTTTGATAACCGATGGAAGATTTTCTGGAGGAACTCACGGTTTTGTTGTTGGTCATATTGTTCCAGAAGCCCAGGAAGGAGGCCCAATAGCCCTATTAAAAACGGGAGATACCATTATCATTGATGCTAGAAAAAATACTTTGAATGTTGATTTGTCAACTGAGGAACTAGAAAAAAGAAAAAATTTATGGAATCCACCGCCCTATAAATTCAGTTCTGGAGTGTTATACAAATACATCAAAACCGTCTCAAATGCATCTCAAGGGTGTGTAACAGATTTGTAAATCATGGAAGATATAAAGACATCTCGATCAGAAGTAAACCAGTCCCAACCGCTTATGCGCATATCAGGAGCTGAGGCCATAGTGAGATCTTTATTAGCAGAAGGAATAAAAACAATTTATGGATATCCTGGTGGGGCCATCATGCCCGTTTATGACGAGTTGTATAAATTTCAAGATCAATTGCATCATGTGTTGACAAGACATGAGCAAGGAGCAGCTCATGCAGCACAAGGTTATGCTAGAGTTTCAGGTAGGGTAGGAGTGGCTATTGCAACCTCTGGACCGGGAGCAACCAATTTAATTACTTGTATAGCTGACGCAATGATAGACTCTACTCCAATTGTCTGTATTACAGGTCAGGTAGGGGCTCATTTATTGGGAACAGATGCCTTTCAGGAAACCGATGTCATTGGAATATCAACACCTATAACCAAATGGAATTATCAAATAACTAGAGCCGAAGAAATTCCAGAAGTGTTTGCAAAGGCCTTTTATATTGCGCAGTCTGGAAGGCCTGGTCCAGTTTTGATTGATGTTACAAAGAACGCTCAATTTGACTTCATGAATTTCACTTATGAGAAGTGTACAGGTGTAAGAAGTTATGAACCAGAGATAAATATCAACCTAAAAAAAATATCAAAAGCCGTTGAATTGATCAACCAAGCCCAAAAACCTTTGATTGTTTGGGGCCAGGGGGTAATCTTGGGGAATGCCGAAGTAGAGTTTAAACAATTTGTCGAAAAATCTGGTATTCCAGCGGTATGGACTATTCTGGGACTATCAGCACTACCTACAGACCATCCATTAAATATGGGAATGGTAGGTATGCATGGGAATTATGGACCAAATATATTGACCAACCAATGTGATTTATTGATAGCGGTTGGGATGAGATTTGACGATCGAGTAACTGGTGATTTGAATACCTATGCAAAACAAGCCAAAATAATTCATCTGGAAATTGATGAATCTGAGGTCAACAAAAATGTTGAGGTGGACATAGTTATTTTGGGTGATTGTAAAGATAGCTTGCCATTGATTACACAGTCTATCAAACCTAAGGAATATCCGAAATGGGTTCAGGAATTTAAAGATTTCTATCAGATCGAATATGATAAGGTCATCAAAAGAGAATTTTATCCTAAGTCAGATGGATTAACAATGGCTGAAACCATTGATAAATTAAATGCTCAGACCGGGGGTGATGCGATTATCGTAACCGATGTCGGTCAGCATCAGATGGTTGCTTGTCGTTATGCTAAGTTTACCCAAACCAAGAGCAATGTAACCTCTGGAGGCTTAGGAACTATGGGGTTTGCTTTGCCTGCAGCAATGGGGGCAAAAATGGGGGCACCCGACAGACAAGTTGTGGCTATTATTGGTGATGGAGGATTTCAGATGACAATACAGGAACTCGGTACTATTTTTCAATCCGAAATAGGGGTAAAAATTATCATTCTAAACAACAATTTTTTGGGTATGGTCAGGCAATGGCAACAACTTTTTTTCGATAAACGATATGCTTCTACCGAATTAATAAATCCAGATTTTGTAGCAATAGCCAAAGGGTACTTTATCGAAAGTAAAAAAGTTGAAAAGCGAGAAGAATTGGATGAGGCGATTAAAGTAATGTTATCTCATGATGGACCATATCTTCTAGAGGTTGTAGTAGAGAAAGAAGAAAATGTTTTCCCCATGGTACCTTCGGGGGCATGTGTATCTTCGGTCAGATTGGAATAGATTATGGTTAAACGAACTTACACAGTTTCGGTTTATACCGAAAACAATGTTGGTCTATTAAATAGAATCTCAGCCATATTTTTAAAAAGGCATATTAATATTGATAGTTTTTCAACATCTGAATCAGAAATTCCAAATATTTTTCGATTTGTCATTGTTATCAAAATGGAGCCATCACGAATAGGTAAGATAACGAAACAGATTGAAAAGCAGGTTGATGTGATTAAAGTATTTTATCATACGGATAGTGAAACTATTTTCCAAGAATCGGCCTTATTCAAGCTTCCTTCGGATGTGCTTTTTGAAAAGAGACAGGTTCAAAATATCATAAAGAACAGTCGTGCTCGGATTGTTACCGTTTCAAGGGAGTATTTTGTCCTTGAAAAAACTGGGTTTCGTCATGAAACCGAAAAGCTTAGAAGGGATCTGGAAAAATTTGGATTATTGCAGTTTGTACGTTCCGGTAGGATTTCAGTAACTAAATCAAAACTTCCCATAAGCGATATTCTTGAAAAATTCAGACAAAACAAAAATGAATAAATATGATTAATAAGATGACTAACTATTTCAACAGACTAACACTTCGTGAGCAGCTCACAGAGCTTGGGAAGTGCCGATTGATGGGTATTGAAGAATTTAATAAGGGCATTTCAGCTCTTGAGGGCAAGCGAATCGTTATTGTTGGATGTGGTGCACAGGGATTAAATCAAGGACTCAATATGCGTGATTCGGGATTAAAGGTGTCTTATGCATTGAGAGAAAATGCCATTGAACAAAAGAGAACATCTTATATCAATGCCACTAGCAATGATTTTGAAGTTGGGACTTTTCAAGAAATGATCCCGAGAGCAGATTTGGTCTGTAATCTAACTCCTGACAAACAACACACGTCTGTTGTTGAGGGTCTATTGCCTTTGATGAAAAAGGGGGCAACTTTATCTTACTCACATGGATTCAATATTGTAGAAGAGGGGATAAATATCCGAAAAGACATCACAGTTATTATGATTGCACCAAAATGTCCAGGCACTGAGGTTCGTCAGGAGTATCTTAGGGGGTTTGGTGTCCCCACCTTGATTGCAGTTCACGGTGAAAACGATCCTGATGGTAATGGATTAGAACAGGCCAAAGCTTATGCTTATGCTACTGGTGGACACAGAGCGGGAGTACTTGAATCCTCATTTATAGCTGAAGTTAAATCTGATTTGATGGGAGAACAAACGATACTTTGTGGTATGCTACAAACCGGGTCAATTTTATGTTTTGATAAAATGGTTGAAAAGGGTATAGAACCATCATTTGCAGCCAAGTTAGTTCAAAACGGATGGGAAACCATAACAGAGGCTTTGAAGCATGGTGGAATTACCAATATGATGGATAGACTTTCAAATCCTGCGAAGATAAAAGCCTTTGAATTGGCCGAACAGTTAAAAACCATTCTTACCCCATTGTTTAGGAAGCATATGGACAACATTATGTCAGGTGAATTTTCTGGGAATATGATGAAAGATTGGGCAGATGGAGATAGCAATCTATTTCAGTGGCGATATGAGACGGGTCAAACTGCTTTTGAGAAAACAGTAAATACGGATCAAGAAATCAAGGAGCAGGAGTATTTTGATCGTGGTGTCTTGATGGTAGCATTTATCAAGTCAGGAGTAGAATTGGCTTTTGATACGATGGTTGAATCGGGCATCAAGGAGGAATCAGCTTATTACGAGTCTTTACATGAAACTCCGTTGATAGCCAATCTCATTGCGAGAAAAAAGCTTTATGAAATGAACAGAGTAATTTCAGATACGGCTGAGTATGGTTGTTATTTATTTGATCATGCTGCAAAACCTCTATTGAGTGATTTCATGAAAAATGCGGATAGAGACATCATCGGAGATATATATTCAGAGCATGATTATGCTGTTGACAATCAAACACTCATAAAGGTTAATGATGCTATACGTTATACTCAGATAGAAGATATTGGTGACCATCTACGGGAGTCTATGTCTTCTATGCCATCAATATTTGAGTCTTCATAGCGGGTTACTTTATTGAACTATTATCAAAAGTCATTGGGGGCTTTTTCATTTTGAGTATTAGGATAAGAAATACTCATATTTTTATCTAATTTTATACTGATTTTTATTGAGGTAAGTTTTCTTTATCAGTATATTTTTATTGATAGGAATTTATTCTTGATGGGAAGCTTGGTGTGTAAAATTGTTCTAAATTACAGTTGGTGTTCCGAGGCATTTAATTTTTTGTCTTTCGATGTTATTCCGGTTTGATAGGTATTCTTTATTCGTTAGTGCTTCAACATTACTGATTTTATTTTCTTGTAATAGAAAACCGGAGACTAATCCACTTGTACCTATAATAGATTTTGTTCCAAAGTTCACCATTGCTACTTCTAATGGGCTAGGCGGAACTATTTCAGATAGTCAAAATAATGTCGAGAGTGGTCAAACGGTAAAAATTACTGCCAAAGCAGACCAGCACTATCAATTGAAAGGTTGGACAGGTGACTGCGGTAGTTTTAGCAAAGATGATTTGGAAATAACGATAACTGCTTCAAACAATTGTCAAGTCAGAGCTGAATTTGAAAAGATAAGTTACTCAATCAAAGCCATTTCAAAGGGGGGGGGGGTAGTTTAAGTGAAGGTGAATACAAAGAGAACACGGACAGCTAGCCTCTTTTACAGCAGAACCCGATGAGGGCTATCAATTCGGTAATTGGACAATCAAAGAAGGTACTGATTGTCCTACCCTTCAAGATCTTTCCATACCCAAAGTAACCTTTACTGTTGAAGGGAATTGCAGTCTTGAAGCGGTATTTACAAAGGCCCCTCGTACTATTACCATAGGAGAAAACGAGAACGGGGAAATAACTATTACCCCATCACTAACTGTCAACCATGGGGAAGATGTGGAGGTTGCTGCCACTGCCAACCAGCATTATGAGTTCAAGGGCTGGACTGGAACCTGTGGTGATTTAAATAATGATGAAGCCACCATAACCATTACTCTGGTATCCGATTGTACGATAGAAGCCATTTTTGAGAAGCTAAGCTATACCATCACATCCACATCATCTGATGGAGGGCAGGTGCACCACCTGGGAAGTGTAATTGATGA
>Ga0209022_1001080_pt1 | contig 30038 bp, 21 predicted proteins | sample PinacodermPK_FD_187300 | JGI IMG/M metagenome (GOLD analysis project Ga0209022, IMG submission 187300) | Host-associated microbial community of the marine sponge Aplysina aerophoba from Gulf of Piran - sponge pinacoderm, lysed by proteinase... | ecosystem: Host-associated > Porifera > Sponge >...
GAGCACGAACTGCCCGGCCCGTCCGCCGAACAGCTTGTCCACGATGTCGTTCCGCGTCACCTCGTCGGCGGTCGCCGTCAGCGCCGCGATGGGAACGCCGGGGAAGAGATCGCGCAGCCGGCAGAGGTCCTCGTATTCCGGGCGGAAGGCCGGGCCCCACTGCGAGATGCAGTGGGCCTCGTCGATGGCGAAGAGCCTGACCGGGAGGCGGGCGAGCGCCCCCAGCATGCGCTCCGTCATCAGCCGCTCGGGGGCCATGTACAGAAGCCGCGTCCGGCCTTCCGCCGCCCGGCGCCAGGCCGCGACGTTGGCGCCTCTGTCGTTGGCGGAGTTGATGCAGTCGGCCGCGACGCCCGCCAGCCGGAGCGCGGACACCTGGTCCTGCATCAGGGCGATCAGGGGGGACACCACCACCGTGAGCCCGTCCATGACCAGGGCGGGGATCTGGAAACAGAGCGACTTGCCCGATCCCGTCGGCATCACGGTAAGCGCATGACGGCCGTCGAGGAGCGCTTCGATCGCGGCCTCCTGGCCGGGACGGAACCTCTCGAAGCCGAAGACCTCCCGCAGCGCCCTGCGTGCCGCGTCCAACGGACCGCCCGCCGCGCCCGGCGGCCGCGCGGGTTCCTCTGGTGACAAATCTGTCGGGCGGCTGGACGGTCGCGGCGGTTCGCTCCCTTCGAGCGCTTCAGGCCGCCGGTACGCCCTCTCCATCACGCGCGGACTCGGCAGCGGCCCGGCACGCCCTCGCCGCCGGCCCGATCCGCGATGCACCTTCCAACGGCCCTTCGCCGCCGGTTCCGGGCACTCGAAACCGGACTTGCGCTATCGTCCGGTTGACCAGGAAATTCCCTATCCGCAACCCGGCGAATCATGGGGGATTCGTACCACGAATCGCCCCGCTGGATCGATTGCCGGGACGCCCCGCCACACAGCGATCGCGGACGCGCTTCCAACGCATCACGGGTAGATGACGGCCTCCCGCTTGCGGATCCGCGCGTCGCAGCGCCCACACACGTATTTCCGCTGTCTCGTCGCCGACCAGCGGGCACTTCGCCACCACGACGTCGGCGAGACCGACATACTCCGGGCGCACGAGCGCGGGCGTCGCGCCTTCGCCCGCCCTGCACACGACCCACGTATCCCAGGCCTGCCTGCCGGCCCCGCGCAGGGCCGCACGCGCCGCATGGGCATCGTGGAAGCGGCATGAACCGCGGTCGCTGCCTTCGGTCATCGGCCGCCGCTCCCTGACACAGGCGGCCTCTCCCCGGCAACCCGCATCCGCTGCGGCGTCCTGGGGCTGGAGCCGAGATCATCGACGACCTCTTCCGGACCGGGATAGGGGAGAAGGGAATCGCTCACGGCGTCTCTCCGGCAAGGGACCGGAGCACAGTCAGCCAGCCCGCGCCCCTCGCGGGCAGGGAGATATCGACCCCCTCCCGCACTCTCCCCCCGGCCACCCGGGATTGCCCACCGGTCGCTTCATCGCAATCGGGTCCGCCAGCCATCTCACCCTGCCGTCTTCAACGACCGGGCGCGTCATGCCACGATGCGCGCCGCGTTCCCGGCCAACAGCCTCGCCGCCATCCCGGACACGACCATGCCCGAAGCCGACCTTCTGCAAGTCTGCCTCGACGAACTCGACGGAGTCGACGACTTGCTCGCCCGGAGGGAGCTGGCGGCGGAACGCGCTCCGGTGCTTCTCGGCAGGCCCGGCATCGCTTCGAGGCTCGCCACCCGCATCGCGCGCACCGCGGATGCGGAGGGGAACGCTCCGCTCGACCTGTTCGGGGTCCTGGTCGAACAGGCGCAGCTCGATGCCGAGAACCGCGGCCGCTTCGGCGCGCCCTTCCTCGCCGAGGCGCGCGGCGCCATCGACACCCTGGCCGCCGGCGGCGACCTCCCGGACGAAGCCGCGCTCGGCCTCGCGCGCGCCTTCGTCCGCGCCGGCCTGGAAGCCCCGGAATGCCTCTTCCCGATCTTCGCCGGCGAACCCGGCACCGGCCAGGCGCTTGCCGCTTTTCCCGGCTTGCTGGACCTGGAGATCGACCGTCTCGCGCGCCATGCGGGCGGCGACGATCTTCTGCTGCACGACCTCCTCGTCAACCTGACGGCGGTCCTACCGTCCACGTTCAGGCCGACCTTCGTCCAGCACGTTGCCGGGCACGACGAGGAGCAGTACGGCCGCGCCGCCCTCTACTGGCTGCTGGACCGCTCGCCGGAGATTCGCCTGGCGGCGGCCAGCGGCCTCTCCGGGCGGGTGCGCCGCGCCGCCATGGACCCCGCCCTGCCGGCGCTCGTTCCGCTGATCCGGAACTGGATGCCCGAGGACTCCGCGCGTCCCCTGCTGGATACATTCCTGCGCGAGGCCCGGCTGCGCGGCCGCTTCCACCCGATGGCGCGCCCCGCCGGCCGCCCGGCGCGTTTCATCGCCGCCCTGCCGGACGGCTCGGGCATGCAGCACCTCGCCGCCGCGCTCGAACTCGAGGACGGACCCGCTTGCGCGGTGGTGGTGGTCAAGCCCGGCCACGGCGTCACGATCGCGCACATCCTCCGGGACGACGGCGCCCTCAATACCGTGTCGAACCTCGAGGACGAGCTGGGGGCGCTCAACGTGCCGTTCGAAGCCTTCGAGACCGCGCTTTCCGCCGCGATCGCGGACGGGCTTGCCGAAGGGCGGCCTCCACTGGCCCGTCTGATCGACGTCGCCGCCATCTGCGGCCTTTCCGAGCTTCGCCCACGGGCGATGACGGCGCGGGACTGGCTCGCCGAGCTCGACCCGGACGGCGCGATCGCCGGCCTGCCCGGCGGGGAGCGGAACGCGCTGATCCGGCGCAGCGCTGCCTGGCACGACGACCGGCCGATCATGGACACATGGTTCGAGGGCACGGCGCTGCTGGACGACTCCCTGAAGGCCGCGGACGGTCAACGGCAAACGCTCGAAGCTTTTCGGGCGCGCCTCGAAGAGAGGCGCGGCGACTGGGCCCTTATCGTGCTGCGCGCCGGCCATGTCCTGAAGGCCGCCGGCGACGCCGACTGGCGCTCCTTCGCAGCTGTGGCCTCGGCCCTGCTCGACGGACGCGCGCTCAAGGGCATCCCGATCATGGATCGCGTCTTCCTCGGCACCGTCGACGCCTGGCACGAGGAGGAACGCCAGCTTCGCGCCGGCGACGGTGGGCGTCCGGACCCGTTGGCGGCCCTGGCCGCGGCGGCGGCATGGCCGCAGGGGGACTTGCATTGCACTGCTTCGCTGGCCTGGCTCGACGGCTACGTCGCAGCCGCGGTGCTCGCGCCCCGGGAGCCCCGTGCCGCGGAATGGCTCCACGCCCTCGCCGACGGGGTCCGGGGCATCGGCGGCGAGGGGATCCGGGAGTTCCTGTGCAGCGCGTCCGAGCGCCACAACGAGTTCGACAGCGGTATCGGAGACAGCGGCTTCGCCGCGGACGCACTCGCCGGTTTCGGCGACGACGAGCTGACGGCCTGGGCGCGAGGGTTCGCCCAGGGGGTGCGCGTCCTCGACGACGACTGGCCGCGCGACGAGCTCGAAATCGAGGACTACCCCGTGCTGTCCATGCTCACCGCTCTTGCCGGCGGCAAGCCGCCTGGCCCCGGGGCGCGCGCCGACCTCCCGATCTTCTTCGAGCGGAGGATGCGGATGCACATCCCCTCCTTCGACCTGCCCGACGAGGCGTAGTGTGTCTGCGCCGGCCGCCCGACGCGGAGCGATTCCGTGCCGGACGAGTTGGGCAGCCCCGCACGAACTCCCTACCCCGCGTTTTCGCTGCGCAGACAAGTCCCGCGGCCCGTCCCCCCGCCGCAGCACCTGGGCTTCCAACGCCGCCGGCGAGCATTCCCGGCGCCCCGAGGCAGGGGCCGGACCGGGAGCGCCAAGCCCGAGACAAGGGAGCGAGACCCCCGCCGCGCGGCCAGCCACCTGCCCCAGGGGTGGGTGTTTCCCTCGACCATCACCGGTATGGGCTACATCCGCCGCCTTGTGCAGCACTACACGCCGATCAGCGAGGCCGGCGGCGCGAAGTTCTGGTACACCACGGCCTGCGCAACGCGTTCATCACCGTCGCGGAGCGCGACCTCATGCTGCCCCATGCGCTGACCAAGCGGCTGGTGAACCACGCCACGCCCAACGACGTGACCGAGGGCTACGCGGCCGACTGGACCATCGCGCAACTTCGCGGCCCCGCGCAGAGGATCGTGCACCGCATCGAGGAGTTGATGAATGCCGAGTCCGACCCGGCCGCCGCGGACGTCATGGCCATCGCATCCTGAGCAAACGCTGCCCACCCCTGAGCGGTGTCGACTTGCGGCGCCTCGACGATGCCGGACCGATCTCCGCCGTCCGTCTGGCCTAATCCCGGTTCACGGCATTCCTGAGTATCTTGCTTGCCTTGAACACCGGCACCGTAGCCTCCGGTATCTCCAGGGCCTCGCCGGTGCGCGGATTGCGCCCGCTACGGGCCATCCGCCGCTTCGTCGTGAACCGCCCGAAGCCCACAATTGTCACGTCCTCGCCCTGTGCAAGCGCTTCGCCGACCATCTCGAACACCACGTCCACCAAGAGCAGCGAGGCCAAATGGCTCAGGCTTCATCCGGCATCCGCGATCGTGTCCACTTAATCGGCTGATGGACACCAATACGGCGGCCATCCATGATCGATCACTCTCCCCGAATCCCGTCAAGCCGGACAGGCGGTCCTCAGCGGAGGGTTACGCAGTCACCACGGGGACAGAAGGGTTCGCGAGCTCGGTCGGTGCGGCGCAGCGGGGTGATTGCGCCTTGCGGAAGCGTGTCGTGGTGGGGAGATGCGCAGCTAGGATTTGCGGAGCCAGTTCCATATGCGGCTCCACCAGCGGGCCTTTCGTCGTCTTCTCGCGATATCGGCAGTCTTGGCTTCGCTGTCGCGGGCCTGCCCCGCTCGAATCTCCTTCTCGGTCCAGGCGAGAGTCCAGCGCGTGTGTCCCCTCTCGATGAGGTAGTGGCTCCTGCACGGCAACCGCCAGTTGCCGATCGAGGGCCTGATGCTGACGGACTCACCATCGTACTCGAGGCGCCATTCGCTTCGGCTCAATGGCAGGCTGACTTCCGTGCCGCAGCCACAGGCGCAGAGGTGCTCCGTCAGTCGGTGCTTCACCGATATGTATAGATTGCCGGGTTCGAGCGATGGCGGCATGTCATCGACCCAGACCGCCGTCCAAATGCGTATCTTCAAGAGGGGGAGTTCCCTTTCCGGTCCTGGAGAAGGCGGCCGGTCGAGGCCGAGACGAGTACAGTATCCATGTCGTTCGGGCGGTCGTTTCTGTAGATGCCCACCCTCGCCTTCCACTCGAGGACCGCAAGCGCGGCGCCGAGCATGTTGAGTTCCACGGTCTGCACGATACCGTATGCTTGGTCCGGTCCTTCCTTCGCAGGGAGTTCGGTCGGGCGCGGGTCCCTGGGACGAAACGAGGTTTCCACTTTGACGTTGCCGCCCAGTTGGTCGTTGGACTCGCCCTCGACTTCCACGCCGATTCCGACACTGACGTGGTAGACGCCGAGTTGGATGCAGGCGGCCTGTATGCCTCGGCGCACGGTCAGATCATCCACGGCAATGAAGACCGTCGTGAACTTCGCAAGGGTCTCCCTGCAGTCGCCGGTCAGCTCCTCGGTGTGCACGAAGACCCCTTGTTCGCGAACGACGGAATAGGTGCGCCTGTACCAGTCGACCTTGGAGCATGAGCCGCCGAGCTCCTCGATGCGGGCCGCGCCGCACATCCGAAACGCGTTGTGTTGTTTCAGCACATCCTTGTCGAACAGGTGCAGCTCCTTGACATTGGTCTTCGCCAGGATGTCCATCAGGTAGGAGCCCGTGCCGCCCACCCCGACGATGGCAACGACTTCGTCTTCGATGCGCTGCTCTATTCCCTTCAGGCCGTAGCGGTAGGTGTTCGTGTCGATGTACTTGAAGCGGGAATCGAGTGCGATCGTGGGCGCTTCACCGGTCTTGGCGGCTTCAAGCACGCCGGGATGCCTGATATCCGCCTGGCCGGCGACTTCGGCGATGTAGGTCGTGACCTTTTCCTCGTAGTCGACGTAGGCGCGCTTCTTGCCGTCGGCGACGGGCTTGCGCGACCACTGCATGTAGGCAGTCAACCCCTCGCCGAGGCCATGACCTTCCGGCCAGGCACCGCAGGAGAGGTATTGTTCCATGCTGGAGCCGTCGGCGTAGAACGGCGGCTTGCCGGTCCACCAGACCGTATGGTCACCGGGAGGCGTGGCGCTGCCGTCGGGGAACTCGATGCTCATGACCATGTCCGCGCGTGCGAGTTGTCCCGCAGCGTCTTTCAGGTAGGGCACGTTCTTGACGACGAGGTAGGCGCCGCGCAGCTCAAGGGGGAAGCCGACCTCGGTCAGGGCCTTGAGATCGGGGCTACGATCGATCGGTGAATTTGACATCGAATTTCATCTCGTCGACGACCGGGACGAAATCGTCCTCCTTGAGAATCCCTTCCTCCTCGTCCTTCGGTCCGTCCTTCCAGGACACGTCGTATTCGTAGAGCGGACCGTGCTTGCCGTCGGGATAGCCGAGATCCACCACCTCCTTGTAGCCGATCTTTTCCTTGTCGAAGGCGTGTTTGCGTCCGCGTACGTAGATGTGGATATGCTTTGCAGCGGCCATGGATCTTCTCCTTCATGCCGTGAGTTGCGAGTGGGTTGATGAAACGACCTCGATCAGGTCGGTGGAGCGTTGCCACCCGGTGGGTGGCGTCGCCTGGAGGGCCACGGCCACGGGGTGGGCGTGGCGATCGCGAGGTGGGCAGACCGCGCGGGAATGGGGGTGCGGCGAGAGTCGCCCCAGGTTTCCGCGCCGTGTCCGTGGCACGCACGGATGCGCATAAAGCGGGTGCCAGAGATCACGATGTTGCGGCATGGCCATGTTCTTCTCCGGCCGCTAGCTGCGCGGGCGCACGCGGTGCGCGAGGGTGATGTCGGCAAGTTCGAGACCCCTGCGGTTGATCTCGTTTCGGACCTCGTCATAGACCGGGGCGGTCCCGTCGAGATCTGAGATGGTCATGACGATGGTGAAGGGCACTCCGGAGGCGGGGAAGATGTCCCCGGCCCGGGTCGAGGAGCGCAGCGCGAGGCGCCAGTTGCTCGACGTGCCGCGTCCTCGCGGCATGGCGAGGTGGTAGCGCTTCACGGGTGTCCACTTGAGGCCGGTCTTCAGGAGGTACGTCTCCGTGTAATCGCGGCCGGCGGGCAGTTCGCTGTCGTAGTGGTTGAGGCGTGACTGCGGATCGTCTTCGCCGGTGTCGGGATCGGTCTCGATCTGGTGCAGGTAGGCTTCGAGCTGGACCCTCAGGCATTCGGCATCGAACTGGGCGTCGATCGGTGGTGTGAACGCCAGGGTAAGATCGACCTTGCCTCGACACTTTCCGGCGGGCGTCACAAGGGATCTGGGCCAAGAGAAGACGAACTGGAGCTCGCGGCGGGAGGCAAGGAATTCCGAAAAAACCAGGGTGATCGAGTGGGGCCTGTCGGAGAGGCACGCGTCGGCCGGAGGCGCGGTGCCGAAGCCGACGAATTCGCGGGCGACATGACGCAGTGCAGCATGCTGCATGGCTTCACAGCGCTGCGCGCGGTGGACCAGGAGAGCAATGAGGGTCTCGCGCGGTATGGCTCCCTCGAGCCGGTGGTCGATGGTCGCCACGGTCGAGGCGACCAGTGGGGCGGCGAAGCTGGTGCCGTTGTTGTCGACGACCGTGTTGTCGGATGCGAAGGAGGAGAGCCCGGTTCTGTTTCCACCGCGCGGTGACACGCCGCCATAGTGGGACAGGTCGGGCTTGCGTGCGCCGCCGGCGCCGGGGCCGCGGCGCGTGTAGGTGGTCGGAAGGTCAGCGTCGTGGCCGGCTATGCCGGGAGGATTGAGTGCACCGACCGATAGTCCAAGCAGGTGTTCGGCCGGTGCGGTAATCAGCTCATCGGCGCCTGTTCCGCCGGCGAGCAGCCTTACCGCGTCATTGCCGTCGCTCGGCCAGGGGGGCCGCGCTTGCGGGCCGCGAAGGTTGCCGGCGGACACGACGAAGAGGACATCGTGTTCTGCGGCGATGTCGTCGAGCGCCCGTGCGAAGATCGAATAGCCGAGACCTCGGCGCAGACCCGGCGCTCCGAGGCTCAGGTTGAAGACGCGGACGCCAGCATTGGACTTGGCGCGGATGACCTCCTCCTCCAGTTGGTCGAAGAAATCGGAGGGGACAATGTAGTAGCTGGGAAACAGGCCCGATCGCGGCATGAGAGGGATGTCGAAGTAGCGGCAGCCCTCGGGCTCGAGCGTTGCTTCAATGTGAGGGTTCAACGCCCTGGCGCCGGCGATTAGACCGGCGATAAACGTGCCGTGTGCGAGATCGCGATCGGCTGGGTCGATCGGATCGGTGCCGCCGGTGCGCCAAGGCGCAAGCGGCGGAATGCTGGCGACACCCCCATCGATGATGCCGACCACGGGCGAACCATTTTTGGGGGGAGCGGGCAGATCGGCGGACTCTGCCGCCTCGGAGCGGTCGAGCGGTGCGATTTCGAGCGAAGGCGGCAGGGTGATGCGCCTTACCATGGGCTCGGCCGCCATCTGTTCAAGGAAGTCCTGATGACGCGCTACCGGAACGTTCTGCGTGGCCGAGCGGAGCGCAGCGCGTTGCAGTTCTTCGTGTGTTGAAAGCGGACCGCCGAGGGGAAGCGAAATGAAAGACCGTTCGACGTCGCGGGTCAGCTGAATGGAAATTGCCAGATGGCCGCGGCTTGAGCGCCTGCTCTCGGCCGGGAACAGCGGCAAGGCCACGATGCCACCCAGGCGGACGAGGCGGCGGCGAAAGTCCTCGATCATCGAGTCGACCGCAGCTCGGTCGAGCGTCGGGTCGGGCCGGAACAGCTCCACCAGGTATGCGCCGAGCGTGTCGGGGCGGCTGAGCCATTCAGCGGCCTCGCGGGCGGAGAAGGCGATACGGTCGGCAGGTGCGGGAAGGCGGATGTCCTCGATGCCGCCGAGTTCGCTGCGATAGGCAGAAGGCCGGGGTTCGAAATCGCCGGTCTCCTCGTTCTCCACCACTCGCGGTTCGAGCTCTGCCCGGGTTTCGATACGGTGATCCAGGCTGTCGAGCGAGTCTGGTGTGCACTGAAAGAAGATCTCCCCGATCCCCCCGCCCCCGACGAGACGGAACGAATTGCCTCGCGAAAAAAGGGCGTTCAGGGGGCGGTAGCTCTTCGCCAATGCCGCTTCTCGCATTTGCACGATCACGAACCCGGCCGCCTGGTCGTCGCGACGCAGGGTTGCGGAGGCATCACGAATGCGCTGACGCATGGCGGACTTGTGACGTGAGAATCCCAGGTTGTCTCCGCCGAAGAAATCGCGGTTACCACCGCCCGGGCGGCTTTCCCGCAAGGAGATGAACTGTCCCGTATCGAGGAAGACCTGGATGGGACGGGAGACGCTTTCCTGCTCAGCCATCGTTTACTCCTGGGGCGTCCTGCCTTGCAGTGCTTCTTCGTGGTCGTGAGATTTGAGGCGCCTTGAAATCGTGCTCTGCGAAACGCCGAGAACGCTCGCGGCTTCCGTTTGCGTGAGGCCTGCGCCTTCGATCAAAGCGTCTAGCAGGGCATCGTCCGAGCGAACGAGGAGCTCCTGCCGGCGTTCGTCGAAGAGCAAGGCGTTCAGGGTGGCCTGCCGCCTGAGCGCCGAGAGCAGGGCTGCCTGCGTGGGCCTGCCCTGAACGCTGGACTTTCGGCCGTCTCTGGCGTGCAGGACCAGGTAACGCTTGCCTCCGGTGATCAGCGTTTCGAGATCCGCCCCGCTCATTCCTTCGGTGAGCCAGACCAGCATGCGCATCTCGCTGTCAGACAGGTGAACCGGCGCGAGAAAGCGCTTGAGCATGGTGGCTCGCGTGTCGGATTCGGGCTTGGGGATACGGATTCGGGATTCGAAGCGTCGCCACACGGCCGAGTCCAGCAGGTGTTCGTGATTGGTGGCGGCGAGCGTGAATCCCTGAACGTTTCGTGCATCGAGACACTGCAGCAGCGTGTTGACGACGCGCTTGATCTCGCCGACTTCCTGACTGTCGTCGCGTGCCTTGGCAATGGCGTCGAACTCGTCGAGGAAAAGGATGCAGCGGTACCGTTCGGCAAAATCGAACAGTGCGCCGATGTTGCGTGCCGTCGTGCCGAGGAAAGATGAGACGAGGCCGTCGAGCCTAGCCTCGACGATGGGCAGGCGGAGCTGGTGTCCGATGAACCTGGCCAGAAGCGTCTTTCCGACACCGGGCGCCCCGTAGAGGAGGCATCGCATGTTCGGCTTCACGCCCATTCGTGCCAGATCCTCGACCCGGTCCCATTCCCGCAGCTGATCCGAGATCGCCGCCTCAAGTTCTGGTTGAAGGATCGGAGCGGGATCGTCGAGGTCGTCGGGGAAGACGAGGCGCACCAGTGGCGCGCCGGTCTCCCGATCCGTCGGTAGCGGAGTAGACCGTGAGAGGGTCTCACCGGGCAACTGCAGTCCAGTGCGTCGAGCGCGCATCTGTTCGAGAGCCATCGGTGCCGCGTCTTGTCGGCGTTCTTGCCTGGTCAGCAACTTGTCGAGCTTCTCGGCCTGTTTCGGGTCGCTGTCGTTGAGGGCGTTTCGGAGTCGGGCGATCTGGTGAGCGATCCTCTCCTCGTCTCCGTTCAGCGCCATGCGCGATAACGCGAGAACAATGTCGAAATTCTCCACTTTTATTCTCCTATGCGACCATGTGATGCGGATCACGCCTAAAATATGCACCAAGATTGGATTGAATGCAACCCCGGTGGTTGTCGACGAGATGGAGCATGTGCCGAGACGTGAGTGGAGGTGGTGAGAACGCTCGGTTGTCCGCTCGCCCGAGAATGGTGGCGGGGTGGTGCATGTGCTCGCGCAGAGTAAGGCGGGGAGACGAACTATGCTGGACTTGACATCGTGGGATGAGGCGTTTCCGGGTCGGTCCACCAGCGAAGGCCCACAGATTCGGGCCTGCCGGCACCGGATCCACAATCGACGGACCGAACCGATTCGCTTGCACCTCAAGACCGCGCCCCCCTCCACGGCCCGGCGATGACCCGGAACTCCGCCTCTTGCCTGACGGCGCAACACTCTCTAGAATATGCCGCATGGCAAATATAGCTCTTGATCCGGGCAGGACGGACTCCTCCCCGACCGACATCAGCGATGCCGAAACCGCCGCCATGCTGCGCGCCTTCTTCAGCCTCGCGCAGCGATGGAGGCTCAACGACCGCGAGGGGCGCATCCTGTTGGGCTGGCCCGCGGCCCGAACCTACGCGCGCTGGAAGGCAGGCGAGGTTCAACCCTCCCGCATTTCCCGCGACACCCGGGAACGCCTCTCCCTGCTGATGGGCATTCACAAGGGTCTCCGCTATATGTTCCCGGACCCATCTCGCGGCTACACTTGGCTGCGCAAGCCGAACCGCGATTTCGGCGGAGAGACCGCACTCAACCGGCTTCTCGCCGGTTCCATTCCCGATCTGGCGGCTGTTCGAGCCTACCTCGACGCGGAACGCGGCGGTTGGTGATTCCGGACCTCACCAGGGTTCGCTGGCCGCACACGTTTCGTCTGGTCCGCTCGATCTACCCTCCCGTCGATCTATTCGAGGACATCGCCGACCCGGCCGACTGGGAGCTGATCGCGGCCGCCGAGGCCAAGACCGACCCGCGAATGCGCGACGAGGTCGGCGCAATCCATCTGGTGCCGCCGGAAAGACGCGTGTCCGGCCCGGGCGCCAGTTGGGCCATGGCACCCTTCTGCCACGTCTCTCGAGACAGGCCGAGCCGCTTCAGCGACGGCACCTACGGCGTCTACTACGCCGGCGACCGCTTCGAGGTCGCGCTGGCGGAAACGCTGTTCCATTTCCAGCACTTCATGTCGGCGACCGCCGAGGAGCCCTCCACCGCGGACTACCGTGAGCTCGTCGGCCGTCTGGATGCCGACCTCCACGACCTGCGGGCCCCGCCGGCCTTCACCGCCGAGCTCGACGCCAACGATTACGCGGCCGCGCAGTCTCTCTCGCGCGCACTGCGAAACGGCCACGCCAGCAACGGCATCGTCTACCCGAGCGTGCGTCATCCCGCAGGCGAGGCCGTGGCGGCATTCTGGCCCGATGTCGTCGGCATCCCGGTCCAGGCCAGACGCATTTGCTATCGCTGGGACGGACGCCGGGTCGATGCATGGCTGACATACGGCGACGATCAATGGCAGTCCCCGCCATGACGGCGAGTCGCAGGGCCGCACCTCAGCCGATCAGCCTCCGGCGGCCATGCGCTCAACCATTGTTCCGCTCCGGTCCGCAACTCTCTGCCGCGTCACCGGGCCAGGCCCTGGGGCAGCAAGGGCTGGAGCATCTTACGGGGCCCTGCAGTGCCAGGGGTGGAAAGCGCCGGAATTCCGATGCCGAAAGCAGTTTGCGGGGCCTGCCGCGGCACCTATCCTTTCCTTCATGGACGCCATGGAAGCAGGCTCGGTCGGCAGCTTGGAGGCTCGAGCTCGGCAGGCGATCGAGGCCTGGTGGGCGCGCAACGGCATGAGCACTAGGGCCGTCGGTGCCGCCGCGATGCGCGACCGAGATTTCGTCCTCTCGCTCCGGCGCGCCCGAAGCCCCCGCCTCAGAACGGTGGACCTTCCGCTCGCCGCCATGGGCGACCCGCGAACTGCAGATTCCGGCTACCACCGCAAGGAACGTGCGTCGCTGGGAATCCCGAAAGCAGGGAATCCGTGTTACTTCTACGATGCAGTTGGCCTGTCAGTCGGGAGGAACGACAAGGGACGAGGGGCGTGGGGTTGGATCAAGCCGAATTCATGACGCCTTGGCCGGTGCTCAGGTGGGCGAAGAAGTGCTGAGGGAGTGATGACGTCACTTGAAGACCTCAAGCCCAACGCTTCGCTTCGCGGGATTCTCCCTAGCGGGCTCGTCACGGTCGTCAACGTGCAGTGGTACGGCTCACAAGCCTTGGAGCTGACCTATAAGGACGCCACAGGCAAGGTGGCTGACGAGCTCCTCTATCGACATGACGAACCGAGGCTCGACATCGTCGAAGAAGGCCGCCCCTGGAGCTTCGACGGTGACGGCCGTTTGTTCCGGCTCGTCTCGGAAGCCCAGCGTATCCATCTCGCCCATTTGTTCGACCCGGTACTGGCGGTGCACACATCGGTCGTCGAGCCCCTGCCGCATCAGATCACGGCGGTCTACGAAAGTATGCTGCCGCGCCAGCCACTGCGCTTCCTGCTGGCCGATGACCCGGGCGCCGGCAAGACGATCATGGCCGGTCTCCTGATGAAGGAGCTGATCGTACGCGGCGATCTTCAGCGCTGCCTTGTCGTGTGCCCCGGTAGCCTCGCGGAGCAATGGCAGGACGAACTGTATCGCCGCTTCAACTTGCGGTTCGAGATTCTGACCAACGATAAGCTGGAAGCGGCCCGGACAGGCAATTGGTTCGTCGAGACCAATCTCATCATTGCCCGGCTCGACAAGCTGTCGCGCAACGAGGACGTGCAACAGAAGCTCCAGGCTCCGGATTGCCGCTGGGACCTCGTCGTATGCGACGAGGCGCACAAGCTGTCGGCAACGTTCTTCGGCGGGAAAGTGAAGTACACCAAACGCTATCGCCTGGCTCAATTGCTCTCGTCCCTCACCCGCCACTTCCTGCTCATGACGGCGACGCCACATAACGGCAAGGAAGAGGACTTCCAGCTGTTTATGGCGCTCCTCGACGGCGATCGGTTCGAGGGCAAGTTCCGCGACGGCGTGCACACGGCGGATGTCTCCGACCTCATGCGGCGCATGGTCAAGGAGAAGCTGCTCAAGTTCGACGGAAGGCCGCTGTTCCCCGAGCGTATCGCCTACACGGTGCCCTACAGGCTCTCGGACGCGGAGACTGCGCTCTACAAGGAAGTCACCGATTACGTCCGGGAGGAATTTAACCGGGCCGAGGCGTTAGAAAACGACAAGCGAGCCGGGACGGTCGGCTTCGCGCTGACGATCCTGCAACGCCGTCTCGCTTCCTCGCCAGAGGCTATCTATCAGTCCTTGAGGCGGCGCCGGGAGCGGCTCGAAAGCCGCCTGCACGACCTGGAGATACTCCGGCGCGGTGGCCAGGCCAGTATGGGTTTGGCGCCCCAGATTGCTCTTCTCGACAAGGAGGACGTCGAGGATCTCGAAGACGGCCCGGATAGCGAATTGGAAGAGACCGAAGAGGAAATCCTCGACGAAGCCACCGCCGCGCGATCTATCGAAGAGCTGCGCATGGAGATCGACACGCTTAAGCGTCTGGAGGGGCTCGCCTTCTCCATCCGCCGCAGCGGTGACGACAAGAAGTGGCGCGAACTCGCCACGCTGTTGGGCGAAATCTTCACGCCCGCCGCTATCGCCAATGCGTTCGCCGAAGACCCTGCGCGATGTGACTCGGGCCTCCCGGCGCCGCCCAAGCCGAAACCGTCACCGAACCAGAAGCTCGTCGTCTTCACCGAGCATCGCGACACGCTGAACTACCTGCACGGCCGCACCGCCACTCTCTTAGGGCACCCTGAAGCCGTCGTCGTCATCCATGGTGGCATGGGACGTGAGGATCGAATGAGGGCCCAGGAGGCTTTCCGGCACGACCCGGAAGTTAAGGTGCTGCTCGCGACGGATGCTGCCGGCGAAGGTATCAACCTTCAGCGCGCTCACCTCATGGTCAATTATGACCTGCCATGGAACCCAAACCGTCTGGAGCAGCGCTTCGGGCGCATCCATCGCATCGGCCAGACTGAGGTCTGCCACCTCTGGAACCTCGTGGCCGAAGAGACGCGTGAGGGCGAGGTCTACCGGCGCCTCCTCGAGAAGTTGGAACAGGCCCGCCACGCGCTGGGCGGCCAAGTCTTCGACGTACTCGGCAAGCTCCAGTTCGGGGGCCGCCCTCTCAGGAACCTGCTCATCGAGGCCATCCGATATGGCGAAACGCCTGAGGTGCGGGAGCGTCTGACCCAGGTAGTTGAAAACACCTTCGACAAGTCGCAGATCCGGGATCTCCTGGAAGACCGCGCGCTTGCGCACGATACTATGGACGTCAGCCGCGTCCATCGCATCCGCGAGGACATGGAACGCGCGGAGGCGCGCAGGCTTCAGCCGCACTACATCGAATCATTCTTTCTCGAAGCCTTTCAGCAGCTCGGCGGTACGGTCCGGAGACGAGAGCCTCGACGATTCGAAGTGACGCGGGTGCCGGCGTTGGTTCGCAACCGAGATCGACTGATTGGCATCGGTGAGCCGGTATTGCCACGCTACGAGCGGATCGCCTTCGAGAAGGACTTGGTAGCGCCGTCGGGCCAGCCGCTGGCGGCCTTCGTGTGCCCCGGCCACCCGCTCCTCGACGCCGTCATAGACGTGACGCTCGAACGACACCGCGATCTCTTGCGGCGCGGCGCGGTACTGGTCGATGAGCGCGATACCGGCCTGATTCCGCGCGTCTTGTTTTTCCTTGAGCATGCGATCCAGGACGCGAGTCTGACCAGGAACGGTGAGCGGCGCGTCGTCTCCAAGAGTCTGCTATTCGTCGAGATCGACACCGAGGGTGCGGCGAGGCATCTAAATTATGCGCCCTACCTGGACTACCGGCCGCTGAAGGAGGAGGAGCCTCCCATCTCCGAGATCCTCGCTCGACCTGAGTGCGGCTGGATCGGCCGCGACCTGGAGGCACAGGCCAGGGGGCATGCGATCGCTCAGGTTGTCCCTGAGCACCTAGACGGAGTACGCGGCCGCAAGGTGGCGCTGCTCGACAAGACCGAGGCGGCCGTCAAGGACCGTCTGACGAAGGAGATCAACTACTGGGATTTCCGTGCCGAGCAACTCAAGGAACAAGAGCGGGTCCGTAGGCCGAACGCGCGGCTCAACTCCCTTGAGGCCCGTAAGCGTGCGGACGACCTGCAAGCGCGCTTACAGATGCGTATGGAGGGAATCAAGCGAGAGCGACAGCTGTCACCATTGCCGCCCGTTGTTCTCGGTGGGCTCCTGATCGTGCCCATTGGTCTCGTCACATTGATGAGCGGTGAAGCGAAGTCGGTCGAGCGGACCACAGTGGATACCCAGGCCTCGGCGGAGCGGGCCCGCCAAATCGTCATGCAGATCGAGCGCGGCCTTGGCTTTGAGCCGATCGATCGCGAAGCCGACAAGCTCGGCTATGACATCGAAAGTCATATTCCCGGCACTGGCCGGCTGAGGTTCATCGAAGTCAAAGGGCGGATCACAGGGGCGGAGACGATCACTGTCACCCGTAATGAAATCCTCTACTCTCTCAATAAGCCGGACGACTTCATCCTCGCCATCGTCGAGTTCGACGGCGACAACAGCCACAAGGTCCACTACGTCCGGCAACCGTTTCAGCGGGAACCTGACTTTCATGCAGCCAGCGTCAACTACAAATTTTCCGAACTACTGGCACGCGCGGAGGTACCCCGATGAAGCTTTCAAAGATCGAGATCACTTACTTCCGCTGCTTCCAGTCGCTCGCTATCGATTTACAGCCGGACATCAACGTCATCGTGGGCGCAAACGGTGCCGGAAAGAGCAGTATTCTCGACGCCATCGCCATTGCGCTCTATGAGGTTGTCGCGGCAAACGGAGCAGGAGGGAAACGTCAGCGCGCCACACAGGGAGCAGCGCTTGAGCCAACTGACATATACATCGACCCGCAAGCTACAGGTCCTATGGAAGGGCGGCAATCTTTCGTTCAGGTGCGAGCTACCGCTATGGACTTCTATGAGGTTTCCGAGTTTAGAGAAACGCTCCTGACCGACCAGCCGGTAACTTTAGAATGGTCGGAACACATTCGGTTTACCCAACCCAATACGTTCAGCTACGACACACGCGCTTCGGAACAACTTTCTCGTCTACACCGGTACTTTCAAGCTATTTGGGACGAAATTGGGAAGAGCACTCCTCAGGCTCTCATCCCGTTGCCGGTCGTTGCCTACTACCGTGCCACCCGACGTATACTTGGCATGCCCAATCTTGGAGACATTTTTAAAGTGGACTTGTCGCGAACGGAAGCATTTGCCAACGCTCTAAATGCCGGCGCAGATTTCACGGCCATGTGCCAATGGCTGTACTTACGAGAAAACGAAGAGATACGCGCTCAAGTCTCCCGTGGACAGTCCGATCCGGACGCGTCTTCCAGTTTGCGCGCCTTTCGGGAGGCGTTGAGGAACACGATAGAGGGAGTTAAACGAATCTACTTTGATGGCAGACCCCCACGTCTGATGATTGACCTTCAAAATTCGGAAGGTTCGTCGCAAGCTTTGGAGTTGGCACAACTGAGTGATGGTTATCGGAACCTACTGGCATTGGTGCTTGATTTTGCGCGTCGACTCGCACAAGCAAATCCGAACTGGCCCGACCCACTTAAGGCTCCCGGGATTTTGCTCATAGATGAGATTGAGTTGCATCTCCACCCTCGATGGCAACAGAATGTTGTCCCTAGTCTTCAATCTATTTTCCCCAACACGCAGCTTGTAGTATCGACTCATAGTCCGGCGATTCTTACGACGGTGCGACGCGAACACATTCATCTACTTGGCTCTGATCATAAGTTTGAATACCTCCCGACGGATGTTGGGACATATGGTGCAGAAAACTCTCGTGTTCTCGCCGAGGTTTTCGGCACTCATGCGCGCCCACAAAATGTTGAAACTGTTGGGATGTTGCAAACATATCTTGGTTTAGTTGAGAAACAAAAGCATGATACGGAGGAAGCGCGAAGCCTACGACGGAACTTGGAGAATGACCTTGGCGAGAGTGATCCAGACCTGCGGCGCGCAGATCTTCGCATTCGGCAATTGGTAGCTTTGGGAAAAAAATATGAGGACGATTGAGCGTGGAGCAATTCCGCAATGCCTTGGGAGGCAGCCCGCAGGCCAAGATTGGCGCCACTTCATGGGAACTGAATGCCATGCAACCGTGCACGATTGCTTACTTCAGGAGCAACATGGACTATGCTGTTACTGCGAATTGGAAACCGACGCGGATGATCGGCACATAGAGCACATGGAGCCACGGAGTAAGAAGCAGACACGAATCTATGATTACACAAACTTGGCTCTATCCTGTAATGGTGGAGCAGAAAGGCAGCATTGTGGTCACTATAAGGATAATGGTGCCCGCAAAGCAACCTACAAGTGGGACAGCACTCGCTTTGTTCCGCCCGATAACGCTTTAACGGTGAAGCTGTTCCAGTATCTTTTCGATGGAAGTATCGTTCCAACAGAGGAAGACTCTGATAGAGCAACTTACCTTATCGGCTATCTCGGATTGAACTGTCCACGTCTGGCCGGTCGGCGTCGAGCTCATGCACGTGCCTTGATGGACACTGTTGGGGAGGCGACTGATTCAATACTAATCGCCTGGTTGCTGGAAGAATATCTTTGTGTCAGAGGCGACGGACGCCTTAGGCAATTTCATTCTCTTTCGAAAGCAATCTTTGGACGCTTGAACCATGACGAAGATTAGAAGAAAACTAATCGAAGTAGCTCTGCCGCTAGAAGCGATCAACATTGCCTCGTCGCGCGAAAAATTGATCCGGCATGGTCATCCGTCAACCCTACACTTGTGGTGGGCGCGTCGGCCTCTTGCGGCGGCGCGCGCGGTGATATTCGCGCAGATGGTGGACGATCCCTCTGAGTATGTGGACATTCTGCTTAGCGTGCCGAAGACGAAGCGGGCGGCGGAGCAGGAACTCAAGAGGCGCCGCGCTCTCTGGGAGGCGCGCAAGGCGGAACATGAAGCTGCAAGCGGTGCGGAAATGCCAGAGCCGGGGGCGGAGCCGACGCTGGACGACTGCGCGGCGGACATTGAGCGCAAGCGCCTCTTCGCCATAGTTGAAGACCTGGTCAGGTGGGAGAACACGACGAACGAACTCGTGTTGGAGAAGGCGCGAAGCGAGATCTGGCAGAGCTGGCGGCGCGACTGCGCCAATAATGCAGACCATCCGCATGCAAAGGATCTGTTCAATCGAAACAGGTTGCCCGGCTTCCATGACCCCTTCGCCGGTGGCGGCGCCCTGCCCCTGGAGGGGCAGCGGCTTGGCCTCGAAGCTTGGGCATCCGACCTCAATCCCGTCGCCGTGCTCATCAATAAGGCTATGATCGAGATTCCGCCGCGATTCGCGGGCTTACCTCCCGTTAATCCGGAGCGCGACCCGCACAAGCGCTGGAAGGGCGCCGGGGGCCTCGCCGAGGACGTGCGCTACTACGGCAATTGGATGCGCGACGAGGCAGAGAAACGAATCAGCCATCTCTATCCCAAGATACAGATCACGGCTGAGATGGCGAGAGAGCGGCGGGATCTGAAGCCCTATGTCGGTCGCGAGCTAACCGCCAATGCCTGGCTCTGGGCGCGCACAGTGAATAGTCCCAATCCGGCGTTCCGCCATGTTGACGTGCCGCTTGCTTCAACCTTCATGCTCTCCACCAAGGCCGGTAAGGAAGCCTATGTCGTCCCAGTGATTGAGAACGGCGGCTACCGGTTCACTGTTAAAGTCGGAAAGCCGAGTGATGTCGAGACAGCGAAGGCCGGCACCAAGCTGGGCCGCGGCGCCAATTTCCGCTGCCTCATGTCGGGATCACCGATAGAGGGAGATTACATCAAATCTGAAGGTCGCGCGGAGCGTTTGGGCGCGCGGCTATTGGCAATCGTCGTGGAAGGTGACCGTGAGCGCGTATTTCTTTCTCCGACACGGGAGCATGAAGTCATTGCTCGACAAGCGGTACCTGAATGGCGGCCCGAGGTCGAGTTCTTCCAACAAGCGCTAGGCTTCAGGATTGGCAACTACGGCATGACGAAATGGAGTGACCTATTCACTCCGCGTCAACTCACGGCCTTAGTGACGTTCGCTGATCTTGTGGCAGAAGCGCGCGCGACAATTAAGCAGCGAGCGCGAGAAATTGAGGTAGTCGAAGAGCCCCGAACTCTAGCTGAGGACGGAACATATGCGTCCGCCTATGGGGACGCAGTGGGGCTGTATCTGGCGATTGCCGTCAGTCGAGCAACAGACTATTGGGGGACGGGCGCGATTTGGGAGCCCGGTGGTTTATTCATTGCACACGTATTCACACGCAACGCATTGCCGATGACTTGGGATTATCCAGAAGCAAATCCTTTTGGTGGCAGGAGCGGGAGCTGGAATCAAACATGCGTGGAGTGGATTGAACGGTACCTCAAAACGGTTGGAGCCCACCGCGCTGGGAGTGCAATTCAAGCAGATGCGCAGACCCAATCGCTTTCGTTGGGCCGTGTCGTTTCTACTGATCCACCCTATTATGACAATATCGGATATGCAGATTTGTCGGATTACTTCTATGTTTGGTTAAGACGGTCATTAAGGTCAGTTTTTCCAGATTTATTTGCGACTGTAGCAGTACCAAAAGCGGAAGAGTTAGTGGCTACACCTGGCCGCCACGGCGGTCGTGAGAATGCCGAGAAGTTCTTCCTTGATGGAATGTCACATGCGATGTATCGCCTGAGCGAGCAGGCCCATCCAGTATTCCCGATCACGATCTATTATGCATTCAAGCAAGCAGAGCGTGACGAAAACGAGGGTTCTACCAGTACAGGATGGGAGACTTTTCTTGACGCAGTGATTCGGTCCAGACTTGCTATTGTCGGAACCTGGCCCGTTCGAACTGAGCGACCAGGTAGGATAAGAGAAACTGGGTCTAATGCCCTTGCTTCGAGCATCGTTCTCGTCTGCCGGACACGCCCGGAAAGCGCGCCAGCTGCGACGCGTCGTGAGTTTCTGAACGCTCTCAAGGCAGAGCTTCCCGCAGCCCTCTCGCGACTGCAACGCGGCAACATTGCGCCAGTGGACTTGGCTCAGGCTGCCATCGGTCCTGGTATGGCGGTGTTCACGCGATACTCAAAGGTCGTGGATACCGAAGGCAAACAGATCTCGGTCCGGGATGCACTTGCCACAATTAATCAAGTCCTTGACGAGGTGCTAGCCGAGCAGGAAGGCGATTTCGACCCCGACAGCCGTTTTGCGATCGCTTGGTTCGAGCAGTTTGGATTTAACGATGGCGAGTTTGGTGTCGCTGACGTGCTTGCCCGAGCCAAGAATACAGCTGTGGCGGGTCTGGACGAAGCAGGCATTGTAATTTCTAAGGGCGGTAAAGTGCGTCTTCTGAGACCTCAAGAGCTTCCCGAGCAATGGGATCCAACGACCGATCCGCGCCTAACCATTTGGGAGAGCGTTCATCACCTAATCCGCGTACTTGAGGCTGAAGGCGAAAGCACAGCCGCCGAACTCGCTGCGAAGCTCGGTGCCGAGGCGGAAATCGCTCGCGAGCTCGCTTATCGTCTCTATACCGTCGCCGAGCGTAAGAGGCGTGCAGCTGAAGCGCTTTCGTACAATGGTCTTGTCCAAAGCTGGCCAGAAATAATCAGGCTTGCTCGGGACGCAGCGTCCGACGAAGACCCAGATCAGACCGAAATGTTCAATTGAGGCGAGCCATGGCGATGACCAACCAAGAACGAGTCGGCAAGGCGCTGGATATCCTGAAGTCCGGGCTTGCCCCTTTTGTCGACCGGGAAATCCACGCGGGCGTCAAGTCAGGTGCGGTTCGCATGGACAAAATCCGCCGCTTCTCGGAAGACCCGATGCTGGCTGAGAAGCCGGTTTCACAATGGGACGTTGCCGGGCTTCTCAGACTCATGTGGGAGTGCTGGAACGACGTGTTCCGCAAGACGCTTGGCCGCGCAGAGCGGAGCCTGGTGAGCGAGATCCGCGGTTATCGAAATGACTGGGCACATCAGAACGCATTCTCCAGTGACGACGCAGATCGAGCGCTCGATTCCATTGGCCGTCTACTTACTGCTGTTTCAGCGCGAGAAGCTGAAGACGTCAACCGGATGAAGATGGAGCTACGGCGGCTCATTTTCGAAGAGCAGGCCCGAAGCGAGAGGCGGCGTGGCGCTGGTGCCGTGGAGAGCCAGGTTACGGGCTCTATGAAGCCCTGGCGCGAGGTAGTAACTCCGCACAGGGACGTGGCGAGCGGACGCTATCAACAGGCCGAGTTCGCCGCCGATTTGTGGCAGGTCCATCTCGGCGAAGGCTCTGAGGAGTACCGTAATCCGGCCGAGTTCTTCCGCCGCACCTATCTGACCGAAAGCCTAAAGAGTTTGCTGACCGGCGCCATGCAGCGACTGTCCGGAGACGGCGGCGATCCGGTGGTCCAGCTTCAGACCAATTTCGGCGGCGGCAAGACTCACTCGATGCTGACGCTCTATCACCTTTTCTCAGGCACTGCGCCGGGCGAGCTGCTTGGTGTCGACGGCCTGATGGTGGAAGCCGGCATCGAGAAGCTGCCGTCGAAGATCAACCGCGCAGTCCTCGTGGGCAACAAGATCTCGCCCGGTAGCCCGTCGGTGAAGCCGGACGGTACGGTGGTCAAGACGCTTTGGGGTGAGCTTGCCTGGCAGCTCGGCGGCAAGGCGGCTTTCGGGAAGGTGCGTTACGATGACGAACGCGCGACCAGCCCCGGCGACACATTGCGCGAACTGATGAACGCCTACGCGCCGTGCTTGATCCTAGTCGACGAATGGGTGGCCTATGCCCGCCAGCTCCACGACGATGCGGAACTTCCCGCCGGCAGCTTTGAGACCCATTTCACCTTTGCCCAGGCGTTAACGGAATCAGCCAAGCTCGCAAGACAGTGCCTGCTGGTGATCAGCTTGCCGGCATCGGACACGGCAACTTCACCTCACGCGCAGGCCGATGACGAAGAAGTGGGCGGCGCACGTGGGCGGACGGCATTGGCGCGGCTCCGGAATGTGATTGGTCGCATTGAGTCTTCCTGGTCACCGGCAAGCACAGAGGAAGGCTTCGAGATCGTTCGGCGACGCCTGTTCGAGCAGCTCATCGAGCGCGAGCATTTCACCGCGCGTGACAATGTCGCGCGCGCCTTCGCCGATCTTTATCGCAGCCAGCATCAGGAGTTTTCTCCGGAATGCCGGGATGCCGACTATGAGAAGCGGCTGCGGGCCGCTTATCCCATTCACCCGGAGGTGTTCGACCGGCTCTACACGGACTGGTCGACGTTGGTGAAGTTCCAGCGCACACGTGGTGTTCTTCGGCTGATGGCGGCCGTTATTCATAGTCTATGGGAGAAGGGCGACCGCAACCCGCTGATTATGCCGGCCAACCTCCCGATCGATGACCCGCGCGTGCGTGACGAGCTCACCCGCTACCTGTCGGATCAGTGGAAGCCTATCATTGAGAAAGATGTGGACGGACCGAGTGCCCTGCCGCTAACGATCGACGGCGAGGTGCCTAACCTTGGTAAGTTTGCCGCCACGCGGCGCGTGGCTCGCGCCGTGTACCTGGGTTCCGCTCCGCACGCGACGGCAGCCAATCGCGGCATTGAGGATCGGCGCATCAAGCTCGGCTGCGTCATGCCAGGCGAGACGCCGGCCGTGTTCGGCGACGCACTGAGGCGCTTGAGCGCGTCTGCGACTTTTCTCTATCAGGATGGTCCACGCTATTGGTATTCGACGCAGCCCACTGTCACCAAGCTTGCGGAAGACCGAGCCGAGCAGTTCAAGCGAAACACTGACCCGGTTGTCGCCGAAATCGAGGCGCGGCTCCGAACAGATCTGCAAACAAGAGGAGATTTCAAGCGCATCCATCCGGTGCCGCATTCTGGCGCCGACGTGCCCGATGACATGGAGGCCCGGCTCGTTACGCTCGGAACCGAGCATCCTTATAGCCGGGATCCCAACAACAAGGCGCAGGCTGCCGCTGCGGCTATTCTGCACAACCGCGGCAATGCACCACGCATCTTCCAGAACACGCTTGTGTTTCTTGCTGTCGATCAGACGCGCCTGCAAGACCTCGACGAGGCCGTTCGCCGCTACCTCGCTTGGTCGTCGATTCTCGAAGAGAAGGAAGAACTTAACCTCGATCCGCACCAAGTGCGGCAAGCGGAGACGCAATACAGGTCTGCGGACGGCGCCGTTACCGGGCGGCTACCGGAGGCGTATCAGTGGCTGCTTGTTCCGGAGCAGACGACGCCTGAGTCGTCCGTTAAGTGGCAAGCTTACCGGTTGTCGGGCCAAGAAAGCCTGGCCCTGCGGGCCAGCAAGAAGCTTCGCTCAGAAGAGCTGTTGGTGACCTCTCTCGCCGGTACCCGGCTGAGAATGGAGCTTGACCGCACTCCGCTATGGCGCGGCGACCATGTCGCGATCGACCAACTGGCAGAAGACCTCGCCCGCTACATCTACCTGCCGCGGCTGCGGGACTCCGAAGTGCTGCTCGGCGCCATTCAAGACGGGCTCGGTTTGCTTCTGTGGGAGCGCGAGTCCTTTGCCTATGCGGACGGGTTCGACGAGGCAGCCGACCGGTACCGCGGTCTGCGGTGCGGTCAGTCGGTCCAGTTGGTCGAACAGTTCGGCGAAGGACTCCTTGTGAAGCCGGAGGTGGCGCTCCGGCAACGGGAGGCCGACGAAGCGTCCGTTACTTCGACTCCAGGTGGCGTGACGCCGACTCCCGACTCACCGGACGAGTCTGATGCTGGGGAACAGAGCGAAGCAACAGATGAAGAATCGAATGGCGGCGCAGAAGTCGATGCCAAGCCGAAGCGATACTACGGCACGGTCATTCTCGACGCAGCCCGCGTTGGGCGGGATGCCGGACGGATCGCCGAGGAAGTTATCGCGCACCTCTCCGGTCTCGTCGGTGCGACAGTCACAGTGACATTGGAGATTGAAGCCATCGCTCCCGACGGCGTTCCGGATAATGTCGTCAGGACCGTCACCGAGAATAGCCGAACCCTGAAATTCACCTCTCATGGCTTTGAGAAGGAATAAAGACTATTTGTGGTTGAGGTTCAAGCTTCACGAATCTTTCCGGTCACGATACGATTTGTTACGTCAAATCAATGGGTTGAGGCGGTTCAGACCTCAATCTCAATCAAATGTCGGTCTCGGTGGTTGCGAGCTCCCGCTCAAGGGCGCCGCCGCCGAAATTCGCGCGCAACGAGCGGAAAAACGCGCCCCGAACCGTCTTCGGCGATGCCTGCGGCGGCTGATTGCTCGCGCCTGCGAGCGTGATTGTGCGGGCCTTCCTCCAAAATTTCTCCAAAAAATCGCTGTAGAGTACGATTTGGCGGCCTGGGAGGTGTCATGACGAAAACGACGAAGTGGCAGGACATCCTGCAGCGTCAAAGGCAGGACCACAAGATTCTCACCAGGAAACACAGGTTGGAGCGGGAGCGGTTTGTCAAGGAAGCCTTCAAGGCTGGCCAATCCGTCCGGCAGTTGGCGATCATGACCGGCATCGCAGAAAACACGGTGCGGGGGTATCTGGGCGGCGGTAAAGCTGCTGACAGAACCCGAGCCACCGAACAACGTGACGCCGCCGTCCAGGCTCTTCGTGAAAAGGGTATGACGCTGCGAGCCATCGGAGAAACGCTCGGCATCGGTCCCAAGACCGTCCGGGCGGCCCTCTTCCGACACAAGCGACGGATGAAAAAGAAGGTCGATCGGGAACGGTTGCCCCATATAACCCCGGAGGAAGGCCGAAAATTGCCGGTGGATGCTCTTGGACTGTCCACTCGATCCCTGAACGCACTCAGATTTGCCGGCATCGTCGATGTCGGAGAGCTGGTCCGTTGGACCGAGGACGAGCTTCTGCAGGAGCCCAATCTGGGGCTCACGTCTCTGCGAGAAATCCAGGATGTTCTCGCCCAAATGGATCTGTAGCTGGCGACGAAGACGGCGGGATGAGCCTCCTTTGTGCACGCGCTCGATGTGATCGGCAAAGCACCAAAGGCTCAAGCGGGAGCGAAAGACTGGTCCTTCGGTTTCGAGACTACGATCGCCAGCTTCACCTTCATCGACCTCAAGCCCGACACCGAATACGAGGTGCAGGTCCGCTCCAGGAACGCCGCCGGCGAGGGTCCGCCCACATCCGTCAACATCCGCACCGACCCGGCGGGCGATGCCGGGAACGCGATTCCTTTTCCGCTCCACTGACGCCCTGCCGCCGTCCGCACTAGCGCTCGGCGACCCCGCTCGCTTCGCGACCTCGTTTCGCTACGCCGCGAGGGGCTCGACGCAGCGCGGACTGTCCTCGCCGCCCTGTCGACCGGGATGCCCACCGGGCGAGGCGCCGGTGCCTCCCGGCAAAATCTCCCGCGTGTAGTCGTGCAGCCGCGCCACCGCCTCATTGGCTACCGTCCGCAGGACGCGGCTTCGCCCCTGCGAGCATGACCCGCCGGTTCCGGGCAGGTCCCGCGCTCCGTCCCGACATTCCGTTTCCTCGACCCCCGACGCCGCCAGCGAATTTCCCCGCCGCCGCGAGGTCGAGGCCGGAACGTGAGGGGCCGAGGCCCTGGCGGGGAAGCGAGTCCTCCGCGCCCGCGACGGCCCCCTGCCTGGGAGGAACCGATGCGCAGCTATGAAAGAGAGAAGTCCTGCGGCTTTCGTTTCACCGCCGCGGCGTGGGGCGAACTCAGCAACTTCTTCCCGCTCGCCACGCCCATCGCCACGGGCCCCTGGTTGTTCACCACCTCCGAATCGGCCTACCAGGCGTGCAAGTTCCCGGGACGCCCCGACGTCCAGCAACGCATCGCCGAGGCGCCGACAGCGCGGCAGGCGGCGGCCATCGGCCGCACCCCCGGTCTCGGCATCGACCTCGGCTGGAACGCGCAGCGCGTCGACGTCATGCGCTGGGTGCTGCGCATGAAGCGCGAGGCGAACGCGGCCGAGATAGACGGTGTGCTCGCCGAGACCGGCGAGCGCCCCATCGTCGAGGTGTCCACGCGCGATGCCTGGTGGGGCGCACGGCCCGTTGCGGCTCGCTACGAAGGCAACAACGTGCTCGGCCGCTTGTGGATGGAGCTGCGGCAGCAACTTCGCGAAAACGACCCGGCAGCCCGCTCCCGCGCCTGGGTCGGCCGCATCCGTGTCGGCTGCCTCGCCGGCGGCACCGCCGTTGCGCAAGCCGCGCCGCCGAGCAGCTGATCGCCCCTCGCCACTCTCATCGCGTGTTTTCGGGCACTCGCCGCCAAGCCGAAAAGGGCCAGTGGGCGGCCTCTTCGAAGCGTGGCGTGGCACCCAGAGGTGTTCGCGCCGTCTCCCCGCATTCAGGAGCCGCCCATGACCGATCCAGACACCATCTCCGCCGATTACACGCTGCGGCCGAGCGAACTCGCCGCCACCCTCAAGGTCCTGGTCGAGGCCAGGCAGCCCGTGATGGTCTGGGGAGCTCCCGGCTGCGGCAAGAGCGAGGTCGCGCAGCAGGTCGCCGCCGAAGGCGGCCGCACCTACTACGACGTGCGCGCCCTGCTGCTCGACCCCGTCGACCTGCGCGGCATCCCCTGGCGCGACGACGACAACCGCACCCGTTGGGCGCCGCCGGACTTTCTGCCGCCCACGGACAGCACCGCGCTCTACCTCGTCAACCTGGAGGAGCTCCCCTCCGGCGTGCCGATGGTACAGGCGGCGCTGTTCCAGCTCGTCCGCGACCGCAAATGCGGAGAGTACCAACTGCCCGACGGCGCCTCGCTCATGGCCTGCGGCAACCGCGATGGCGATCGCGGCGTCACTCACCGCATGCCGACGCCGCTGGCATCGCGCTTCGTCCACCTCGAGATCAAGGTCGACGTCCCCGACTGGTGCGCCTGGGCCGCGGGCCATGGCATCGCTCCGGAAGTCCTCTTCTACATCCAGATGAGGCCGGAGATGCTGCATGAGTTCGATCCCCAGTCGCGCGAGGCGGCGTTCGCATGTCCCAGGACATGGGAGTTCGTCTCCAACGTCGTGAACCAGCGCGGCAGTCTCGACCCGGCCGCGGAGCGGGCCCTGTTCCGGGGCGCCGTGGGCGAGGCCGCGGCGGTCGAGTTCTCGGCCTTCCTCAAGGTGTGGCGCGAGCTGCCCCACCCCAAGGCCGTCATCGACGATCCCGAGAACGCCGCAGTGCCCGAGAACGCGAGCGCGCTGATCGCGCTCTGCGGCTCGCTCTACCGCATGGCCGACGACGTCAACCTCGGCTCGATCGTCTCTTACGCGATGAGGCTCAGGCGCGAGGTGGGCGAGTTCCTCGTCGGCTCCTGCGTGCGCCGCGAGCCCGCGCTCCAGCACACCGACGCCTTCATCCGTTGGGCCGCAGCGCGGACCCAGTGATCCCCTGACCATCGGGAGACACCGACAATGAACCTCACCCACGACGCCATGCTGGTCAGCCTGCGCATCACCGCCTGGTCCGGTCGGCTCTACGACCGCCAGGCCTCCAACCACGTCGCGGCCCAGCACGACGCGGCCGCCAGCGCCGGTCGCTACAACAAGCGGCTGCTGCCGAAGGCCGCGTTCGCCGCGCTCACCGCCACCGTGAGCGAAGCCCGTGCTCAGCACTACGCCAACTCGCTTCCCTGGGACGACCAGGGCTCGCGCCTGCTCACGGTGGCCAACTACGAGGCCTACACCGAACTGATGGACGGGCTCAGGGAGCGCATGGTGCGCGAGCGCGCCCGCTTCATCGAGGACTACGACGACAACATCGACCGTGCCCGGCTGGACCTCGGCAAGCTCTTCCGCATCGGCGACTACCCCTCCAAGGAGGCGCTGCAGGGCAAGTTCGGGATCCGCTACCGCATCGTTCCCGTGCCGGACGCGGACCACTTCATGGCGAAGCTCGCGAGCCACGACACCGAGCGGCTCAAGCGCGGCATCGAGCGCGAGATCGAGGAACGCCTGCACGACGCCGTGGGCGACCTCTACCGGCGCCTCGGCGAGGCGGTCGAGCGCGTTTCCGAGCGCCTCACCGAGGACGGCGAGGGCAAGCCGCTCGTCTTCCGCGACACGATGATCTCCAACGTCCGCGACCTGGTCGACGTCGTGCCCCGTCTCAACATCTTCGGGGACGACCGGCTCGCGATGCTCTGCCAGGAGGTGAAGGACAGGATCGCCCACGCCGATCCGGCAACGCTCAGGCCGTCGCCCAACTTCAACCCCAACGTCCGGCGCCAGGTGAAGCGCGACGCCGATGCGCTGAAGGAGAAGTTCGCGGGGTATTTCGGGACCCCGGCCGTTGACCGGGAGGCCGCGTGATGGCTGCCCGCGCCCGCCACGAGTCGGCCAGCCGTGTCAGCGGCTGCGTGACCGCGCTGCTGCGCGACCAGCCCTTCTTCGGCAGCCTCGCGCTCCGCCTCCCGATCCGCCCGGACCCGGCCCGCGAGACGCTGGCGAGCGACGGACACGAGATCCGTTACTCGCCAGACTGGGTCGCGAACACCGACGCCGACCTCATCAAGACCGCGATCGGCCGCGTCGTGCTCGCGTGCGCGCTGAAGCACCATACGCGCCGGGGCCAGCGCGAGCCCGGGCGCTGGCAGCACGCCTCGCAGCTCGTGACGCACGGACTCTTGCGCGACGCGGGCTTGAAGCTTCCGCCAGACGCAGAGGCCTGGGACGGCATCAGCGTGGAGCAAGCCTACGACCGCCTGCCCGAACCGCAGGAGGGCGGCGGGCAGGGGAACGACGGCCCGCCATCGGCAGGCGACGGTGCCGGCGGTCCGCAACCAGACGCGGACGATGACGACGGCAGTTCCGACTCCGATGACGGCAACGGCTCCGCCAACGCATCCGACGACAGCGATCCTCAAGTCGACGACGGCGATGCCGGTCCTGGCGATGCCGCCGATGGCGGGGACCCGCAGCCCCGAGACCGTTCATCCGCCGACAGCGACTCCGGCACGCCGCCGAGCTGCGATCCGTCCGGCACCGGGGAGGTGATGGATTCACCGGCCGGCAGCGACGACGAGGCCGGCGCCGGCCAGGCGCCTCCCGACGTCTCCGCCGAGGAGCAGGCCTGGGACGAAGCCATGCACCAGGCGCTCAACCTCGCCAAGGCGCAGGGCAAGGCGCCGGGCGCCGTGGAGGAGACCGTCCGGGACGCCCACCGCAGCACCCTCGACTGGCGCTCGCTGCTGCGCCGCTACATGACCGACGCGGCG
>Ga0209022_1001084_pt1 | contig 29992 bp, 26 predicted proteins | sample PinacodermPK_FD_187300 | JGI IMG/M metagenome (GOLD analysis project Ga0209022, IMG submission 187300) | Host-associated microbial community of the marine sponge Aplysina aerophoba from Gulf of Piran - sponge pinacoderm, lysed by proteinase... | ecosystem: Host-associated > Porifera > Sponge >...
CGGATCCTGGACAGCCTGATCGTCGTGCTGTTCGTGTTCCGGCTCGTCCTGTCGCGCGGCGACAAGGGCTATGCGACCGTCCTCGCCGAGCTGTGGGACCAATGCCGGAAGCTCGGCATCGCCCTGCCACAGCGCGAGCCCGTGGCCGCCTCGTCGATCTGCAAGGCCCGCGCAAAGGTCCACGAGGACCTGTTCCTCGATCTGCACCGCGAGATTCTCCGGCACGACTGCACCGACCGGCGGTGGAAGGGCCATCGCACGTTCGCCGTTGACGGAACCAAGATGAACCTGCCCCGCCCGCTGGTCGAGGCCGGCTACCGACTGCCCACCCCGGTGGCCCACTACCCGCAGGGCCTGGTGTCCTGCCTCTACCGGCTGGACACCGGGACGCCGGTCGACTTCAGCCTGTCGGCCGACGCCGACGAGCGCGCCGCCGCGCTCGCCCATCTCGACGCCGTGGAGCCAGGCGACATCGTGGTCTTCGACCGCGGATACTTCTCGCATGTACTCCTGCATGCCGTGGTGTGGCGCGGCGCGCACCCGGTCTTCCGGCTCCCTCGCAACTCCGGCTTCGACGACTTCATCGCCGGCGATCTCGACGACACCATGGTGTCCGCCGTGCCCAAGGAGCACCCGCGGGCCCGGCTCCGCGCCGCTTTCCCCGGGAGACGGATCGACCCGGTCGACCTGCGGTTGGTCCGCTACACGCACCGAGACAGCGAATATGTGCTCGCCACCACTCTCACGGACACCGGCAAATACACGCTCGACGATCTCTCCGACCTCTACCACGGACGCTGGGGCATCGAAGAGCTGTTCCGGATCTCCAAGACGGTCATCGCAGTGGACGAGTTCCACAGCCGCACCGAGCGGGGCATCCGCCAGGAACTGTACGCCCACTTCAACCTGATCGCCATGACGCGCCTGCTCTCGAACCGCGGCGACGGCCTGCTGGAGGAGAGGCGCGCGACCGGCGCGGAGAAAATGACGGTCAACTTCAAGAACGCCCTGGCAATCATGGCGGCGAACCTGGAGGAGCTGGTGCTGATGCGCGCCGCGGTCCTCGCCGAAACCGTGACATGGATGGCGCAGCGGGCCCTCGCGGTGCGCAGCCGGTTGCGACCGGGACGGCTCTATCCGAGAAGATCGATGAAGCCGGTCAACAAGTGGATCAGAAGGAGACGCGCCGCAGCGTGACCCGCACGAGTGAGGGCCAACGCCGCAACCATCCGCCTCGAAGGAGCACGACTCCTTAAGGAAACGCCGTCTAACCATTAAGGAAATGCCATTGCTCGGACAGGGGAGCGGCGCATGACGGCGAGTCTCGATGTCGAGCGCCTCCTCCCGGCGCCCGGACATGGACCTGCAGAGCGCAATGTCCGCCTCGCGTTCTCGAACGGGCGTATCGCCGCAATCGAAGGGACCGAGCAGCCGTGCCGCGACGGAGGCATCGCGCTCCCCGCCATGGTCAATGCCCATGACCACGGCTACGGCGTGCTCCCGCCCGCATTCGGCGGCGCCGATGACGCGCTGGAATGCTGGATCGCCTCCTTCAGCAGGCCGGCGATCGAACCCCGTCTCGAGGCCGCCGTTGCGTTCGGACGCATGGCGCTGTCCGGTATCGGGGCAACCGTGCACTGTCACAACTCGCTGGCCGCGGACAGTCTGTTGGCCGAGGCTGCAGGGGTTTCCCGTGCCGCGGCCGACATCGGCATACGCGTCGCGTTCTCGTGCCCGGTCCGGGACCGCAATCCCTGGATATACGGGGATCAATCCGATCTCCTGCCCTACCTGCCGCCGGAGGACCGCGCCCGGATGGGCGCCGCTCCCGCAGACGATACTCCGGCACTTCACCTGGTCGAGCAGGTCGAGGCCGTCGCTGCCGCCCACGAAAACGACCTGTTCCAGGTGCAATACGGCCCGATCGGGCCGCAGTGGTGCCACGACGTCACGCTCGAGCGCATCGCGGAGGCATCCGCGACACATGACCGCCGCGTCCACATGCACCTGCTGGAATCGCGGCGCCAGCGGGAGTGGCTGGACGCCACCTACCCGCAGGGCATCCTTCGCTTCCTCGACGATATCGGCCTGCTTTCGCGCCGGTTGACGCTGGCCCACGGGGTACACCTTACCGACGACGAATGCGCCCTGCTGGCCGAACGCGGCGTCACCGTGGTCGTCAATACCTCGTGCAACCTGAGAATGCGGTCCGGCCTGGCGCCTGTCGCGCGCTTCGTGCGGCACGGGCTGCGTTTCGGGTTCGGGCTCGATGGCTGCGCGCATGATGACGACCAGGACTATTTCCGCGATCTGCGTCTCGCCTGGCGGCTGCACAACGGTACTGGCCTGGAGCCGGCGTTTCCTCCGGGCCGCCTGTTCGATGCGGCCTGCCGCGACGGGTTCCGGTGTATCGACGGCAGCAACGACTATGGCCGGATCGTTCCCGGAGCCAGGGCCGACCTGGTCGTGCTGGACTACGACGGCATGCGCAGCGACTTCCTGGTTTCGGACGAAGACGAACTCGACGTGATCCTGACGCGCGCGACTTCCCGCCATGTGCGCGGCCTTATGGTTGCCGGGCGGGAGGTGGTGAGGGACGGCACCCTGACGGGCCTCGACCTGCAGGACGCCGAACGCGAACTCATGGAACATGCCGGGGGAACGGTTGCCGCCGATCCTGAATGGTCGGCTCACCACCGACTCCGCCGCAACGCCGTGCGCGCGTACTACGCCGACGCGAAGCACCTCGACGACAGTGTCGATTGAGGCGGCATCGGCCTGTGCACCGCACCTCTCGTCAGGGCTTGCGAATTCTGCTGCCCGAGACCGGGCCCAGCCGGACCGACCGGCCCGGGAAAGGGCGGGGGCGGGCCGAAACCCGCCCCCGGGGCAGCCCTATTTCAGGGCTTCGTCGGTAATCACGTGCGTCCAGGCTCCTTCCGGAGCCATGGTGATGACCGGGTTCGAGCCACCCTTCAGAAGCGTCTGGACGGTGCGCTCGTAGTCGGCGGGAACCAGCGCACCGTTGCTGCCTGCGGTCAGCTTGGCGATCTCTCCCATCATCCGCTTCTGGTGCTTTTCGGTCTGGGCGCCGGTCGCGTCGTTCTCGAGCACGATGTCAGCGGCGGCATCCGGATTCTCCTCGGCCCATTTCCAGCCTTTCATCGACGCACGCACGAAGCGGACCATCTTGTCGCGGAAGGCGGCGTCTTCCAGCGCGGTTTCAAGCACGTAGATGCCATCCTCCAGCGTGGCGACGCCCTGGTCCTCGTACTTGAAGACCACGAGGTCATCGGCCGAAAGACCGGCGTCGATGACCTGCCAGTACTCGTTGTAGGTCATGGTCGAGATGCATGCGGCCTGGCCCTGAAGGATCGGGTCGACGTTGAAGCCCTGTTTCAGGACGGTCACGCCCTGCTCGCTGCCGTCGGTCGGGATGCCGAGCTGGCTCATCCAGGACAGGAACGGATACTCGTTTCCGAAAAACCACACGCCGATGGTCTTGCCCCGGAAATCTTCCGGCGTCGTGATGCCCGTGTCCTTGCGGCAGGTCAGCATCATGCCCGAACTCTTGAACGGCTGGGCGATGTTGACGAGCGGCAGGCCCTTCTCACGGGTGGCAAGCGCCGATGGCATCCAGTCGAGGATCACGTCCGCGCCGCCACCGGCCAGAACCTGGGGAGGCGCGATATCCGGGCCGCCGGCCTTGATTTCCACCTCCAGGCCTTCCTCGGCATAGAAACCCTTGTCCGCGGCGACGTAATAGCCGGCGAACTGGGCCTGGGTGACCCACTTGAGCTGAAGCGTGACCTTGTCTGCCGCCTGCGCGAGGCCTGCCGACAGGGCGAAGGCCGCCGCTGCAAGTAGTGCTGTACGTTTCATTCTTTCTCTCCCCGGCTTGAACAGGTGTGTCTGCCGCTACTCCCGGACCGACGGATGCCAGTGGGTGACCGTTCGCTCTACCAGCGTCACGCATCCGTAGAACGCCGATCCCGCGAGAGCTGCGACCGCGATCTCGGCCCAGACCATGTCCAGGGCCATGCGTCCGATCTCGGTCGAAATGCGGAATCCCATTCCCACGGTCGGTGTTCCGAAAAACTCTGCAACGATGGCGCCGATCAGCGCAAGGGTCGTGCAGATCTTCAGCCCGTTGAAGATGAACGGCCCGGCCGCGGGCAGGCGCAGTTTCCACAGTGTCTGCCAGTAGCCAGCCGCGTAGGTGCGCATGAGGTCCCGCTGCATGGGCTCGGACATGCGCAGGCCTGCTATCGTGTTCACCAGCATCGGGAAAAAGCACATCACCACGACCACGGCAGCCTTCGAGTGCCAATCGAAGCCGAACCACATGACCATGATGGGGGCGATACCGACGATGGGCAGGGCCGCGGCGAGATTGCCCATGGGCAGGAGGCCCCTTTGCAGGAACGGCGAGCGGTCGACGGCAACAGCCATGAGGAACGCCGCACCGCAGCCCATGACATAGCCCGGCAACACCGACCGGATCACCGTTTGCACGAAGTCGGCCCACAGGACCGGCAGGTTGCCCGCAAACGCTCCGGAAATCACCGACGGTGCCGGCAGGATGACAGCCGGCACCTCCAGCCCGCGCACCAGGCCCTCCCATATCACCAGCAGCGAGATGCCGAAGATGGCGGGGACCAGAATGCGCGTCGCCCGACCCGAGCGCCGCACCAGCAGAATGTTGGCGCCCCAACCGCCGAGCCATGCGGCAATGGCAAGCGCGACCCCGTTCACCGCGCCTGTCCGGTACGCCGCAGCACCGCGCGCTGGGCCACGCCGATGGCGCCCACCATCAGGGCTGCGCAGATCGCGGCACCGAAGAGCGCCGACCAGATGATCAGCACCTGGCCGTAATAGCTTCCGTTCAGCATCCGTGCGCCGAAGCCGCCCTGGCTGCCGGTGGGCAGTTCGCCGATGATCGCGCCCACGAGCGCAATGGCGACGGCGACCTTCAGCGACGCAAACAGATAGGGCAGCGAGGAGGGCCAGCGCAGTTTCCAGAACACCTGCCAGGCGGACGCACTGTAGGTGCGCATCAGGTCGAGCTGCATGCCGTCGGGCGCGCGCAGCCCCTTCACCATGCCGACCGCCACCGGGAAGAAACTGAGGTAGGCCGAGATCGAAGCCTTCGCGACCAGTCCGGATATTCCGACATTGTAGAGCACCACGATGATCATCGGTGCAACGGCCAGGATGGGTACGGTCTGGCTGGAGATGATCCAGGGCATGACGGAGAGGTCCATCGCCCGGTTGTGCACGATGCCGACGGCCAGGAGAATCCCGAGGGCCACTCCCATGACGAAACCCAGCAGGGTCGCCGAAAGCGTGATCCACCCGTGATAGACGAGACTGCGCCTGGAGGTGATGCGCTTGTTCGCCGTGGTTTCCCAGATCTCGACGGCAACCTGGTGCGGAGCGGGCAGAACGGGGCGCTTCTGGGACATGGTGGCCGGGACAATGTCCGCCCAGCCGATCTCCACACCCGCACGGGCCGCCTGGTCACGCTCCCACCTGGCGTTCAGGCCGACGGCGGCGACATACCACACCGCCACGATGGCAAGGCAGATCACTGCAACCGGCAGGATGTTCCGCATCAGCCCACTGGCCCGATACATCCCGGACGGCGGCCGCCGGACCCTGCGTCACACTGCAGGCTCGCGGGCGCCGGGCACGGTCCGGGCAGGAGAGGCATCGTCGACAAGCTCCCATCGCATCGATCGGTCAGACCGGCACTGTGCAGAAAGCGCCGTCGGGGTACCAGTCGGAATTCCGCTGGTCGTCGCGTTACTCGTCCCGGCCGGCGTGTCCCGAGCGCAGGCCTTCGCGTACACGCGTGGCCAGTTCCAGGAAGGTCGCACTCTCGCGTATGCCGAGCGGACGCTCTGCCGGCAGCGGGCTTTCGATCACGTCGATGATCCGTCCCGGCCTCGGGCTCATCACCACGATCCTGGTCGAGAGGTACACGGCCTCCGGTATGGAATGGGTCACGAAACAGACTGTCTTTCCGGTGCGGGCGTGCAGCGCCAGCAATTGCTCGTTCAGATGGTCGCGTACGATTTCGTCGAGCGCGCCGAAGGGCTCGTCCATCAGCAGCAGGTCCGCATCGAATGCGAGCGCGCGCGCGATCGAGGCCCTCTGCTGCATTCCCCCGGAAAGCTGCCAGGGGAACATGCGGCCGAAGTCGCCGAGGTCGACGAGATCGAGGGCGCGCCTGACCCGCTCGATCCGTTCCTGCGCCGGGTAGCCCATGACCTCGAGAGGCAGGCGCACGTTCTTCTCGATGGTCCGCCACGGATAGAGACCCGCCGCCTGGAACACGTAGCCGTAGGCCCGGTTCAGCCGCGCCTGCCCGGGTGTCATTCCGTTGACGGTGATCGTGCCGCCGGTCGGCTGCTCCAGGTCCGCGATCACGCGCAGCAGTGTCGTCTTCCCGCACCCGGAGGGGCCGATGAAGCTGACAAACTCGCCCGGCGCCACCTCCAGGTCGACATCCGACAGTGCATGGACGGGGCCGTCCCTGGTCTGGAAGACCAGGTCAAGCGAGGATGCGACGACCGCACCCGCACCGGTCATCACGGACCGCCGCCCCGCGGGCTGCACGGTGTTCGAACGCCCGGGCGACTCAAACCCCGCTCGGGATGTTCAGCGGGTTGCGCTGGACCTTGCGCGGTGCGGTCAGCTCCTTCCAGCGGGCGAGTGCTTCATGCACGGCAGGGAACGCGCGCCGGCGCACGAACCGCCCGCGCCCGGGCCGGGGCTGCGAGTTCTTGCCGTGTTCCCAGACAACCTCGCCGCGGCTCAGCGTGTAGCGGGCCTGGGCCGAGACCTCCACTCCCTCGAAGACGTTGTAGTCGATGATCGATTTCTGGGTGGTGGCAGAGATCGTCTTCTTGATGTTCGGGTCCCAGACCACGACATCGGCGTCCGCCCCTTCGACGAGTGCGCCCTTCTTCGGATAGACGTTGAGTATCTTCGCGATGTTGGTGGAGGTGACTGCCACGAACTCGTTCGGCGTGAGCCGGCCGGTATCGACGCCCTTGGTCCAGAGCACCGGCATGCGGTCCTCGAGCCCGCCGGTTCCGTTGGGGATCATGGGGAACCCGGCAAGACCCATGCGCTTCTGGTCCGTGGTGAAGGCCGCATGGTCGGTCGCCACCACCTGGAGCGACCCCGCCGCCAGCCCGTTCCAGAGCCCGTCCTGGTGCACCTTGCCGCGGAAGGGCGGCGACATGACGCGTTGCGCGGCGTAGTCCCAGTCCTGGTCGAAATACTCCGACTCATCCAGCGTGAGGTGCTGGATCAGCGGCTCACCGTAGACCCGCATGCCCTTCTGGCGCGCCCGCCGTATCGCCTCGTGCGCCTGCTCGCAGGAGACATGCACGATGTAGAGCGGCACGCCCGCCGCGTCGGCGATCATGATCGCGCGGTTGGCGGCCTCGCCCTCCACTTCCGGCGGGCGCGAAAAGGCGTGTCCCTCCGGACCGGTGAGACCTTGCTCCATGTACTTTTCCTGCAGCGCCGCCACCACGTCGCCGTTCTCGGCATGGACGAGCGGCATCGCTCCGAGCGCGGCGCACCGGCGGAACGACGCGAACATCTCGTCGTCATCGATCATCAGCGCGCCCTTGTAGGCCATGAAATGCTTGAAGGTGTTGATCCCCCGCCTGACGACCTCGGCCATCTCGTTGTGGATCTGCTCGTTCCAGTCCACGATCGCGCAGTGATAGCCGATATCGATGCAGATCTGGTCCTTCGACTTGGTGTCCCAGGAATCGACAGCGCTCAGCAGCGAACCGTCCTCGCCGGGCAGCACGAAGTCGACCAGCATGGTCGTCCCGCCGGTCGCCGCCGCCCAGGTGCCTGACTCGAATGTCTCGGCGGCGGTCGTGCCCATGAAGGGCATTTCCAGGTGGGTGTGCGGGTCGATCCCGCCGGGGATCACATATGCCTGCGAGGCATCGACGACCTCGTCGCCAGTCAGGTTCTCGCCGATCGCGGCGATCTTCTCGCCCTCGATCAGCACGTCGGCCTTCCAGGTCCGGTCCGCAGTGAGGACGGTGCCGCCCTTGATGACTTTGCTCATTCGAGGCCTCCGCTCATTCTCGTTTCCAGGGGCGCCGGGGCCCGTGCCTCAGTCCAGGAGCTCCGCCGACTCCACCACCGCGTGGCAGAGTACATCGCACCCCCGGGCAGCCCATTCCGGCGTAATCTCCTCGGCTTCGTTGTGGCTCAGCCCGTCGACGCACGGGCACATCACCATCGCCGCCGGCGCGACCATGTTGATCCAGCAGGCGTCGTGGCCCGCACCGGAGACGATATCCATGTGCGAATACCCGAGCCGTTCGGCCGCATCGCGGACAGCCCTGACGCAGCCATGATGGAACTCGGGTGGATCGAAGCTGCCCACGATCTCCATCTCGATCTCGCAGCCCAGCGCCTCGCACAGCGCGGGTGCCTTCTCCCGTACCTCGGCCACCATCCCCTCCAGCGTCTCCAGGACGTGGCTGCGAAAGTCGATCGTGCAGACGACCCGGCCCGGAATGATGTTGCGCGAGTTCGGATAGACATCGACATGCCCGATGGCGCCAACCGCATTGGGCTGGTGCTTCATCGCCACCTCGTGCACCAGTTCGGTGATCTGGGCCAGGCCTCGTCCCGCATTCCTGCGCATGCGCATGGGCGTCGAGCCGGTGTGGCTTTCCTTGCCCCTGATCCGGCACTCGATCCAGCGCAGCCCCTGGCCGTGGGTGACGACACCGATATCGCACTCCTCGGCCTCGAGGATCGGCCCCTGCTCGATATGCAACTCGAAATAGGCATGCATCCTGCGCGCGCCGACCTCTTCCTCGCCGCGCCAGCCGATGCGCTCCAGCTCGTCCCCGAAGCGCTTGCCTTCGGCGTCGGTCAGGCCGTAGGCCCAGTCCTGCGCATGCACGCCGGCAAACACGCCCGACGCCAGCATGGGCGGCGCGTAGCGCGTCCCTTCCTCGTTGGTCCAGTTGATGACGACGATCGGGCGCTTCGTCCTGATGCCCAGGTCGTTCAGGGTCCGCACGATTTCGAGTCCGCCGAGCACTCCGAGTACGCCATCGTACTTGCCGCCGGTCGGCTGCGTATCGAGGTGACTGCCGACAAAGACCGGCAGCGCGTCCGGGTCGGTTCCAGGGCGGGTGGCAAACATGTTGCCCATCTGGTCGAGGCCCATCTCGCAACCGGCCGCCTCGCACCATTTCCGGAACAGCGCGCGGCCCTCGCCGTCCTCGTCGGTCAGCGTCTGGCGGTTGTTGCCGCCTGCCACGCCGGGACCGATCCGGGCCATGTCCATCAGACTGTCCCAGAGCCGTTCGCCGTTGATCTTCAGGTTCTCCCCGGGGGCGGGCATGGGCACCTCACAATCACGGATCACGCTGGAAAACGACGCTAGCAAGCTCCTTGGGCCGGTCAAGCGGAAAGTCGGTCCGAGCCGGCGCGGCCTGCGCCGGCGGCAGCTTTGTCACCGGAACGCCGGAATGATCGACCTGCCGTACTCGGCGATGATTTCTTCCTCGTCCCCGTTGTCGAGATAGATGTTGAACTGGGTGACGCCCGCCGCCTGGAGCTGCTCCAGTTTCGCCACGTGTTCCGCCGGTTCGCCGAGCACGCTGAATCCGTCGATGATGTCGTCGGTGATGAAGTCGAGGAAGGCGTTGTCGCTCTGTCCGTGCTTCAGGTAGTCGTAGCCCCTGCGGCCCTCGATATAGGCCGTGAGCGAGGGCGGAATGTCCTCGCGGTCGGCACCGTATCTCTCGACGATGTCGGCCACGTGGTTCCCGACCATGGCCGGGAACCAGCGCGTCGCCTCCCGGCAGGTTTCCCGGCTGCCGAAATATGCCGGCGCGGCGGACATGACGCGGTAGCCCGACATGTCCCGCCCCGCGCTCCGGCCCGCCGCGATCGCCTGGTCGGCAAGCCACCTGCAGATCGAGGGCTCGGCGATCTGGAGAACCAGCCCGTCACCGACCCGGCCCGCCGAGTCCAGGGCCTTCGGGCCGTAGGCGGCAACCCAGACCGGAAGTTCGTAGCCCGTTGCCCAGGGGAACTTCATCGGATGCGGCACAGAGCCGTACCGGACTTCCTCGCCGCGCACCAGGGCGCGGACGACATGGATGAATTCTTCCATCCGGGCCAGCGACGCCGGCCTCCTGCCCATGACCCTGACGGCGCTGTCGCCGCGGCCGACACCGATGTCGAAACGGTTGTCCGACTGCAGCGCCAGCGAACCGAAGAGCGAGGCCGCCGCGGACCAGTCGCGGGTGTTGGGGTTGGTCACGCACGGGCCGAAACGGAGTGTTTCGGTGTGCTCCATGCACATGGCCATCGCCGGGTAACTCTCGCGCCAGAGGATGTGGCTGTCGTAGAACCAGCAGTGGGAGAACCCCACATCCTCGGCCTGTTTCACCAGTACACGCGCCCGATCGGGCTCCACGAACCCCTTGAAGGTAATTCCGAATTCCATGTCCGTCTCCCGGGCACCAGGGCATTCCGGCTTCGTTGACCTGACTTCAACGAATGATTCTCCGAAACAGTATGCCCGGTTTGTCGGGATGAGGCACCGTTCTGTCGTCAGGCAACCCCAGTTCATCCGTGCTCGGCTCAGCACGTGCTTGCGGGCCTTCCGCAGCGGTCCGGACGATCCGGATGAAGAACCTGCCGTACTCGAAGCCGGAAGCCTTCTTCGTCGCCCGCCTCCGGTTGATGAAGACGTATCAGCGATTACAGGGTGCCGGCATGTTCCCGAGGCGGGTCGCGGAGCTGACGCGCGCGGCGACGCAGCGGCTTCGCGAACCGGGCGCCGGGATCCGGTGCCTGTCGGCAACGCTTCTGCGGGGCCGGGATGCGTCGGAATTTCGAACTGCCAGCCGCCCCACGGCCCGACAGGCCGGAGCTGACCGGCGGGGCACCATATCGGCCGGCGGGAAACGTCTTGTGGCGGTATCGCTCCGGCGCCGTGTCCGGTCCCGGCCGGTTGATCTACCGACCGTCCCGGGAACGTGGACGGGCGTTTCCGGCGGGCGCGGGAAAGGCATGTTCCGGCCGGTACTCCTTGAAGCTCGACAGGAACTGCGCGTCGCACTCCCGCTGCCAGGACGATCCGGGCAGGACCGCCGAGACGCAGGGATAGTTCCTGCGGAACGCGCGGGTGCGCTGTGTCGTCTCGATGGCGATGGCGACCAGGCCGCAGACGCGGCCCTCCTGGCGTTCGACCAGCGCGATGGCGCCCTCCATCGTGCCGCCGGTCTCGATCCACTGGTCGACCAGCAGGACCCGGGTGCCCGGGGTGAAGGCCGGCAGGCGCATCTCCATCTTCTGGGTCCGGCCCGAGTAGTTCGTAAAGGGGATTATAAGGAAAGCTTGGCGGCTCATGCCGCCCGCCTCGAGACGTTCCCCGGGGAGTTCCTGTGTCGAAAGCCCGACAGCGTCATGCGGCCTGCAGGGCCTGAATCGAAGACCTGCAGGCGCTTTCTGCTTGCATGTTCCATGCTATTTCATGTATTTTTCACGTATTGTTCGGGAGACGCCGCATGCCGGACGAGACGAAACCGCAGCGTGCACACCGCCAGGTCACGTACCGTCTGCTGCCGCAGACGCGGGACAACTGGCGCCGCCTGGAGCGGGTGCTGGAGGCGCAGCGCCAGCTTTACAATGCCGCCCTGCAGGAGCGGTCGGACGCCTGGCGTCTCGCAGGCGTTTCCCTGACCTGGCAGGACCAGTTCAGGAGCCTGACGGCGTGCCGCAGGGAGATCCCGGAGATGGCGGCGGTGCCGGTCGCCATCCAGCGCGGCACCCTGAAGCGGGTGGACGAAGCCTTCCGCGGCTTCTTTCGTCGGGCAAGGGCCGGGCAGAAGCCCGGCTACCCGCGCTTTCGTGGCCGGCGGCGGTTCAACAGCATCTCCGTGTACTCCGGCGTAAGGGTGGAAGCGGGCAGGCTGCGTCTTCCCGGTTTCGGCTGGATGACGGTGCGGCGGCGCGGCGGCACCCCGTATCCGGACGCCCGTCCGGTTTCGGCGGTGCTCAGGCGCGAGGCCGGGCGCTGGTATGCCGTGGTCTGCCATGCGGTCGCGGTTGCGCAGCCGGAGGATGACGGGACCGCGATCGGCATCGACATGAACGCCGGCCAGGTCGCGGCGAGCGATGGACGGCTGTTCCACGCCCCGGACACGCGCCGCCTCGAGGCCCGTAAACGCCGGTATCAGCGCATGGTTGCGCGTCGCAGGCGCGCAAGCCATCGCCGTGATCGCGCCCGTCGGCGTCTCGCCAGGACGGCTCGCCGCATCGCCATGGCCCGGCGCGACTGGCACCACCAGGTCTCGCGCAGGATCGCCGAGGGTGCCCACACCGTCGCCATCGAGGACCTGAAGGTGCGGAACATGACGGCAAGCGCCCGGGGCACGGCGGAAGAGCCGGGCACGAATGTCCGGGCCAAGGCCGGGCTCAACCGGGTCATTCTCGACACCGGCTGGGCCGCCCTGCGTGCAATGCTGGACTACAAGGCGGCACGCGTGATCGCGGTCGATCCCCGCCACACCAGCCGGACCTGCGCGGCATGCGGGCATGTCGACGCCCGATCGCGCCGCTCGCAGGCGGTGTTTCACTGCGTGGCCTGCGGCCATGCCGACAATGCGGACGCGAATGCTGCCCGCAACATCCGGCGTCGGGGACTGGCGCTGCTGCACGGGGAGGCTGCCGGGGTGCCGGGCCGTGGAACCGTGAATACACGAAGAAGGATGGCGGCATGAGCCGTCAAGTTTTCTTTGTAGTCCCTTCGTAAAGGACACGGCGTCGGTATCGACGCAGAGCTTGCCGGCCTTGCACACGGGCAGGAAACCCACTCCCAGCCGTGCCGCCAGGGACGCACCCAGAACGAACCCCATGGCGTCCAGTCCGCCGACGACATCGGGTTCGATGCCCTCCTGGTCGGCCTGCAGGTCGTCGAGCAGGTGGTGAAACGCGGCCCCGTTGATGTAGATGGATATCGGGTCCAGCCAGGCGAACCTGTCTCCCCTGGTATTCGGGGCCATCAGCCTCAGATACCACCGGTCGTCGCGGGAGCCCCTATCCATGGCTGCCGATCTCCCGGGCAACCCGCATCAGCCGTGCCAGCCGGGCGGAGTCGATCCTGTAGAAGTCGCCCGCCCGATTGATCCCGGTGGCAACCAGGAAGGTGTCGGCTTCCGCGTGGTCTCCGGCACTTTCCGGCGTTATCCTGGAGGCGAGCGCCAGCGGCGCGGCGCCGGTGCCAGCCCTGAAGTGGCGGACCTTGCCCGGCCCGGCCTCCTCCCCGGAGGCCGGGCCCGAGGTCGTGACCACATCCATGAAGCGCACAGCCTCGCGCGCGGCGTCCTGCCAGCACTCCGGGTCCACGGGACGCTGCTTCTTGAAGGCCGTGCCGCCGAAATACAGCCCGGACCAGCCGCCGGCCGGCCGCGGGAAATCTACCGGACGCCCGGGAGCCGCTTCGTGGCCGAGTTCGTCGAACGCAACAACATCCTGAGCGGCATCAGTCGCGGCGACGCGATCGAAACGGCGCTCGGCACCTTTCCCGCCACCGGCCTGCCGGCGCAGGGCAGGCCCGCGACCCTGGTCATCGCCGCCGATCTGGTCGAGATCAGCCAGGCGCCCCGCGACGGCGCAATTCCCTGCTCGCTGATCTCGGAGGAATTCGTCGGAGCGACGGTGACCCTGTTCCTCGAGGCGGCGGACGGAACCGAACTGAAGGTGCAGGTACCCGAACGCGCGCTGGGCGAGCTGAACCAGCAGGCCGGCAGCCGGTACCATCTCAGCTGGCCCGCCGACGCCGGCCATGTCCTGACCGAGACCTGAGCGGAGGCGCGAATGATCCGGTACCCCATTCCCTGGCCGGACGGCGCACGGTGTGCCGTCGCAATCACCTTCGACATGGACGCCGACAGCCTGATCCACATCGCGAGGCCCGAGGACGGGTTCGACCGGCTGTACCCGGTCTCGATGGGACGCTACGGCCCGACGGTCGCAATCCCGCGGATCCTTGCAACCTACAGGCGACTGGGGATCAGGCAGAGCTTCTTCATACCGGGCTGGTGCCTGGAGACCTACCCGGACGCGATCGAGGCGATCCTGGGTGACGGGCACGAGATCGGTCACCACGGCTGGATCCACGAGGATCCGGTGACGACGCGCGGACCATCCCAGACGGAAGCCTTCGAGAAGGCCCTGGATGCGCACCGGCGCATCTGCGGCGGCCTTCCGCGCGGCTATCGCGCACCGGTCTACAACGTCACGCAGCAGGTCATCGACCTCGCGATCGGGCACGGGCTGCGCTACGACAGCTCGCTGATGGCCGACGACATTCCCTACCGGATGACCACCGCGGAGGGCGCGCTGTGGGAGATGCCGGTCCACTGGGCAACGGACGACTGGCCGCCCTTCGCGCACTATGCCGAAATCGGCTACATGATGCCGGTACGCGGACCCTCCGCCGGGCTGGCCGGGTTCTGGGAAGAGTTCGAGGCGCAGTACGAGGCCGGCGGCTTCTTCATGCTGATCGTTCATCCGTTCCTGACCGGCCGGCTGGCCCGCTGGCGGCTGGTCGAGCGGTGGCTGGAGGAGACCATGGCGACCCGGAAGGTCTGGGTCGCCCGGCTCGAGGACATTGCCGATCACCTCGATGCGCTCGCCGCCCGCGGTCACCGGATCCGCACCGAACGGCTTCCCCATTACGAAGGACCGCAGGGATGAGACTGACCGACATCGACCACCGGATGCTGCGCATTGCCCACGAGGAAGCCCGGACCGGGTTCGAGGAGGGCGGCTGTCCCATCGGCTCCGTGCTCGCGCGCGGCGACACGGTGGTCGCGCGGGGCCGGAACCGGCGCGTGCAGCATGGCGATCCCATCGCTCATGGCGAGATGGACGCGCTGCGCAGGGCGGGCCGTCAACGGACCTACCGCGACACGACCCTCTACACCTCGCTCTCGCCCTGCATGATGTGCTCGGGCGCCATCGTCCAGTTCGGCATACCGCGGGTTGTCATTGCCGAGAACACGACCTTCGGGGGCAACGAGGACTTCCTGCGCGAGCGTGGCGTCGAGGTCGTCGTGGCCGACGACCCGGACTGTATCGCGCTCATGACCCGCTTCATCGAGGAACAGCCCGGACTGTGGGCGGAAGACATCGCCGAAGACTGACCCGGAGCCCGTCCCCGAAGCCGGGAGGCCCGGGCGCGCAACCGGCCGCGGTGGCACCCCCCTTGCGGGGTGCGAAGCCCGGGGACGGCGGTTCGTCTTCGCCGCCGTCCGGTTCCGTCCCGATCCCCGACACCAGGGAGCCTGGAAGCGGACCGGTCTGCGCAACAGGGCGATGTCCGGCTGTCCGGGGGCGACGAGGCTCGCGTTCAGGCATGGCCCGTGCCAGTCTGGCGCGACGCTCACGGGGAGACAGCCATGACCGACCGTCACACCAGCCGGCTCAGGGCACTGGTGCGGGCCGAGCCGATCCTGGTCGCGCCCGGCGTGGTGGACGGGATCGGCGCCCGCCTGGTCGCTGCCGCCGGTTTCGAGGCCGTCTACATGACCGGCGCCGGAACATCCGCCAGCCGGCTCGGCATGCCCGATGTCGGGCTGCTGACCATGACCGAGATGGCGGACAACGCGGCGCGCATCGCCGATGCCTCCGGTCTGCCGCTGGTGGCGGACGCGGACACCGGCTACGGCGGTCCGGTCAACGTTGCCCGCACCGTCCGGGCCTATGAACGCGCCGGTGCTGCCGGACTGCACACCGAGGACCAGTCCTGGCCCAAGCGGTGCGGGCACCTCGCCGGCAAGACGGTGATCCCGACCGGAGAGATGCAGGCAAAGATCAGGGCTGCCTGCGACGCGCGCACCGACCCCGACCTGCAGATCATCGCCCGGTGCGACGCCATCGCGGTCGAGGGCTACGGGGCAGCGCTCGAACGGGTCGAGGCCTATCAGGAGGCCGGTGCCGACATCCTGTTCGTCGAGGCCATGACCGGGATGGAGCAGCTGGCGGAGGTGCCGCGCCGCTTCCGGGCCCCATGCCTCTTCAACATGGCATCCAGCGGCAAGACACCCGAGCTGTCGACCCGGCAGATGCAGGAACTCGGATTCGCGATCGTGATCTACCCGGGCGTCACCGTCTCGGCCGCGATACTCGCGATGCGCCGGGTACTGGACCGGTTGCGCGAATCCGGCGAGATCGCAGCACTTCGCGACGACCTTGTACCTTTTCGCGAGTACTTCGATCTCATGGGCATGGACGAGATCGTGGAACTCGAGGCCCGTTACGCCGTCGAAGAACGCTCCCGGGTCGGGTACTGAGGACAGACGCCATGATGCCGCGCACCATGTTCGACAAGATCTGGGACCAGCACGTGATCCTCGAGCGCGAGGGCAACACCCTGCTCCATGTCGACTTCCACTTCTGCCACGACGGGTCGTTCAACGCCTTCGCCAAGCTCGCCGCCCGCGGCCTGCCGGTGCGCCGGCCCGACCGCATGGTGGGCACACCCGACCACTATGTCCCGACCACGAGCCGCAGCATCGACGACCTCGCTTCCGACGACATGAAGCGGGTGTTCCGGGCATTCGAGCGCAACTTCACCAGCCACGGCATCACCCATTTTCCGATCGGTGATCCGCGCCAGGGCATCATCCACGTGGTCGGCCCCGAGCAGGGTCTGACCCAGCCCGGCCTGGTGATCGTCTGTGGTGACAGCCATACCTCGACCCACGGCGCGGTCGGGGCGATCGCGTTCGGCATCGGCGCATCGGAGGTGACCCACGTCATGGCGACCCAGGCCCTGTGGCAGAAGCGGCCGGGGACCATGCGCATCACCATCGACGGCAATCGTCCGGACGGTGTCACCGGCAAGGACGCGATCCTGGCCATCATCGCCCGTATCGGTGCGGTCGGCGGCACCGGCTACGCTGTCGAGTACGCGGGCTCGCTGATCCGCGCATTCTCGATGGAGGAGCGGTTTACCGTGTGCAACATGTCGATCGAGGCCGGCGCGCGGTGTGGCATGATCGCACCGGACGACACCACTTTCGACTGGCTGAAGGGCCGTCCGTTTGCACCGGCAGGCGAGCAGTGGGACGCCGCACTCGGCTTCTGGAAACAGGTTCCGGGAGATCCGGGCGCGGGGTTCGACCGCGAGGAACGGCTCGACGGCGCCGCACTGGCCCCGATGGTGACCTGGGGGACCAGCCCGGAACAGGCGGTTGCCGTGACCGGCGCGGTGCCGGACCCGGACGCGGAGGACGACGACGAGCGCCGGGCCGCACTCGTGGCCGCCGTCGACTACATGGGCCTCGAACCTGGTCAGGCGATGGGTGATGTCATCGTCGACAGGGTGTTCATCGGTTCGTGCACCAACAGCCGCATCGAGGACCTGCGCGCCGCAGCCGCGGTCGTGCGCGGCCGCCGGGTGCGCGTCTCGCACGCCTTCGTCTCGCCGGGCTCCGGCCTGGTCAAGCGCCAGGCCGAGGAGGAGGGTCTCGACCGCGTCTTCACCGAGGCAGGTTTCGAGTGGCGCGAAAGCGCGTGCTCGATGTGCGTCGGCATGAACGGCGACGTCGCGCGGCCCGGAGAGCGGACCGCCTCGACCTCGAACCGGAACTTCCGCGGCCGCCAGGGTCCGGGAGTGCGCACCCATCTCGCCAGCCCGGCCACCGCGGCGGCAGCCGCCGTGCATGGCCGGTTCGTCGATATCCGCGGTCTGTGAGAGCCGGCAATGAAGCCCTTCACCACCGTTTCCGCCGTCGCGGCGCCGCTCGACATGATCAATGTCGACACCGACCAGGTCATCCCGGCGCGGTTCCTCGGCCGACCGGTGGACGAGCGCTACCCGGACTACCTGTTCCACGACCTGAGGTTCGACGCCGACGGGGCGGAACGGCCGGACTTTGTCCTGAACCGCCCCGGGTTCCGTGACGCCAGCCTGCTGGTCACCGACCGCAATTTCGGCTGCGGATCGTCGCGCGAACACGCGGTCACCGCGCTGGTCGAGGCCGGGTTTCGCGCGGTGATCGCGCCGTCCTTCGGCGATATCTTCTACGCCAACTCGCTCAAGAACGGTTTCCTGCCGGTGCGGCTCCCCGACGAGGTGTGCCGTCGCCTGCGCGGCATGCTGCACGATGGTCCGGGCGGGGAGATCACCGTCGACCTCGAGAGCCAGACGGTGACCGCGCCCGACCAGACCACCTGGTCGTTCGACATCGACCCGTTCCAGAAGCGCAAGGTGCTCCACGGCGTCGACGACATCGACGACACCCTGGGCGAGATCGACGCGATCCGGGCGTTCGAGCGCGAGTACGACGCCCGCATGACCTGGCTTACGACCCGCCGGACCCGCTGACCGCGCCGCCCTCCGGTTCCTGCAGGTTGACCGAGACCCGCTCGACCGACGCCCTGATCACCGGGATCTCGTCCTCGGCCAGTTCCGGACGCGTGCGCCGCCGCGCCAGCGCCGCATCGATCCAGGGAGCGAGTTCCTCGGCCTTGGCCGCCTCGCGGACCTTTCGTGTGTAGCGAAACTCCGGCAGCACCTCGTCGGCGAACAGCTGCAGCGACTGGCAGATTTCGTGGTGGGGGTTCCGGCCGGCCTGCTGCAGGAAGATGATCTGGTCGACCCCTGCCTCCTGGTAGGAACGGACCAGTTCGCGCAGGTCGCCGGGCGTCCCGATGCCACCCGATGACTGCAGCGCACCGGTGTCATCCTCGATCCCGGTGCTGGCCCGGGTCGCCTGGAAGTCCCGCCACAGCCTGCTGTGGCCGGGAACGCTGTCGCGCGTCACCAGCGAGCGCAGGGCATAGGCGAAGAACTCGAACCCCTCGAGACCGCGGCGGCGCGCCTCGTTGCGGTCATGGTTCAGGGAGAACCCGGACACCATGGCGATGTTCGGGTTGACCGCGTGGCCGATCGGCACGCACTCCTCCGAGCGGATGATGTCGTGGTAGATGCGGCTCCAGCTGCGGGCCTCGTCGGGGTCGACGAAGGAAAACGCCAGCGCTCCGACACCGTTGCGCGCCGCAACGCGAATGGTATCGCGGTTGGTGCACGCCATCCACAGCGGCGGGTGCGGTTTCTGCAATGGCTTGGGAATGACGTTGCGCGCCGGCATCGAGAACCCCTCGCCCTCGTAGCCGGGGTAGGGCGTCATCACCATCATGTCGGCGATTTCGCGGGCCGCCTCGAGCGACAGGTCGCGCTTGCGCCTGGTGGGAATGCCAAACCCGTGGAGCTCCTGGCGGGTTGCGCCCTCGCCGATCCCGAGATCGACCCGGCCGCCGGAGACCAGGTCGAGGCTGGCAACGCGCTCCGCGGTCCGCGCCGGGTGGTTGTAGTGCGGGATCACCTGCCTGATCCCGTGGCCGAGCCTGATCCGCGAGGTCTGGCCCGCGGCGGCGGCAAGGAACACCTCGGGGGCGGAACAATGCGAATACTCCTCGAGGAAGTGATGTTCCACCGCCCACGCGTAGTCGATCCCGATGCGGTCGGCGAGCACGATCTGTTCGAGCGCGTCGGCAAACAGGCGGTGTTCGTCGTCGTCGTTCCACGGACGCGGCAGCTGGAGCTCGTAAAACACTCCGAAACGCATGGACCCTCTCCCGGTTGCTGACGCCGACCCGGTGACAGCGTCATGCGACTTTACAGACCACATCCGACGGATCATAGAAGTGCGCGTCCGGCGAGGCGCCGTGTCGCGACGCCACGCACAGCCCATTGCGCACGAGGCGACCATGATCGATCTGACATCAATCGCACGCACCGAATCCGAGGGCGGAGACCTGTTCGGGGCGCTCGCGGCGCTCTACGAAGCAACCGACCTGCGCCCCGACGGCTACCCGGAGGCGGTCGTCTGGAAGGGAGGCAACGATGCCGGCGGCATCAACCCGGTGGCGCACTCGCTGACCGACGCCTATGCACTCCTGGGCACGGTTGCCGCGATCGACATCCTCGGGCTTCCGTTCTACGCCGTGCCCATGTGGTCGCAGTACCGCCATGACACCCGGCTTGCCTGCCTGGCCTGGTTCGGCAACATGCCGTGCACCTCGATCAAGTGGTCGACGGCGGGTGACGCGTATGTCAACGACGGGGCCGGCGGCCGGGTCGTGGTCATGGGCAAGTCGGGCAACGCACCGCTGCGCACCCAGGCGGGCGTGTACTGCAACGTGCGTCCCTACGGACCGATCACGGTGGTCCGCTCGATGCCGTGCCTGCCGTATTCGCAGAACCGCGGCGCCTTCAGCGTGGATGCGCAGAGCGGCATCATCCACTCGGAGATGAATACGCCGGGTGTGCAGATGGCCTATGCCAACCGTCTGTTCCTGAAGATGGTGCACGAGACCGGCCGTCTCGGGCGTGTGGCGATGAAGCCGACCCAGGCCATGGAGGACGGGATCAACGCCGGGCTGCACGCCTGGCTGCTGCAAGGAACCGGGTTTGCCGTCGGCCGCGCCTACGCGGTGGATCCCTACGAGGAAAACCGCGAAGCGGTCGATCGCATCGTCGGCCTCCTGCCCGCCGACTTCAAGGCCGGCATGGACCAGTGGTCGGGACGCGTCGAGCAGCACATATCCGACACCAATTACGGGCTCCTGCTGTGGGACCTGATCGAGCAGCGCGACTGCATCGTGCTGGCGACCGACCTGGACGGCGACCGGCTCACCGACCTGCTTGCCGATGTCTCGGACCCGCTGCGCGCTTTCGCCGGGCGGGTCGCCGGCCACCTGGGCCAGGAAGCCGACACCACGGCACTGTGGCGGGACATGGGATACCGGACCGGCAACGGCCGCGACATGACCTCGGTCATGCACCGGATGTCCGGACCACCGATCCACGAACAGACACTCGGATCCGCCGATGCCATGCTGCTGCGCCTGCTGGCCGGAGACGAGTGGGTTGGCGGATCCAAGCAACCGTACGATCCGAGAATCCACTTCGTGCTGATCCGCGATGCCTACCTCGATGCCAACCCGGGCAATGAACGCCTGCGCACGTGGCTCGACGCCGCGCTCGACAGCTTCGATCGGGTCTACTCGGGTTCGCGACCGGGTTTCCTCGACGGCTACCGCCAGCTCAAGGCCGCGATCGCGCCGTGGAACGGGTAGCGCATGGCGGACCCCAGCATCGCCTTCGTCGCATCCGAAGGTGAAGAGGCCGCCGCCGCACTCGCGGCACTCCAGGCGCGCTACCCGCATGTTCCCGAGCACCAGGCCGAGGTGATCGTCGCGCTCGGCGGCGATGGTGTCATGCTCGAGACCCTGCGCCGGCACATCAACCAGCGTGTCGCGGTGTTCGGCATGAACCGGGGGACCATCGGCTTCCTGATGAACGAGTTCGGCGAGGAACGGCTGGTCGAACGCGTCCGCGATGCGACCCCGGTGACGCTGCATCCGCTGCGCATGAGCGTCGAGACGGTAACCGGGGCGCGCCAGGAGGCGCTGGCGATCAACGAGGTCTCGCTCCTGCGCCAGACCGCCCAGACGGCGAGGATCCGCATCACCATCGACGGCACGGTGCGAATGGACGACCTGATGTGCGACGGCCTGATCGTGTCGACCCCGGCCGGCAGTACCGCCTACAACCTCTCCGCCCATGGCCCCATCGTGCCGATCGGTGCTGGCGTCCTTGCCATGACCCCGATCAGCGCCTTCCGGCCGCGGCGCTGGCGCGGTGCGCTGCTCGACAACCGGGCCCGCATCGGCATCGAGGTTCTCGAGATCGACAAGCGGCCGGTCAGCGCCACCGCCGATGCGACCGAGGTCCGCGACATCCGGTCGGTCTCGGTGATCGAGGACCGCGAGAGCGAGCTGCACCTGCTGTTCGACCCCGACCACAACCTCGACGAACGCCTGCTCAAGGAGCAGTTCGCCAGCTGAAGGCCTATGCGCTGCGCCTGATGGTGCAGTCGTCGCGCCCGAGACGGTCGGGCAGCAGTTCCAGCCCGAGGCCCGGTGCGCCGGAAACCGTGATCCGGCCGTCGCGCAGCGGCGGCAGGTCGGTCACCAGTTCGCGGTACCAGCCGTGGTAGAAGGCCCGCACGATCTCCTGCACGTGGCAGTTGGCGCTCGCAAGCGCGAGGTGCGTGGACGCGGCAAGGGTGACCGGTCCGGTGCAGTCGTGAAACGCGACCGGCAGGTGCCAGGGCTCGGCCATGTGCGCGATCTTGCGTGCCTCGGTGATCCCGCCGCACCATGCGACATCCATGATCAACTGGCCCAGCGATCCCAGCTCGAGCAGGGCCCGGAAATCCGCCGCACCGCCCCGGGTCTCCCCGACCGCGACCGGGCAGGCGCTGGCACGCGCTACGTCATCGATCGAGGCCAGGTGATCCATGAAGACCGGGTCCTCGACCCAGAACGGCCGGTACGGCTCCAGCGCGCGGACGATGCGGACCGCCTGCGGCCGGTCCCACAGCGAATGCAGTTCCACCATCACGTCCATGCGGTCACCGACCGCGCGCCGGACCAGCTCGACCGGCACGAGCGCCTCGGCAAGGTCGCCGGCGGAAATGTACCGGCCGCCCGAACGTTCGGCAGCAAAGTCGAACGGCCAGATCTTCATGCCGTCGATTCCCATCTCCAGCAGCGACCACGCCAGCTCGTCGGCCGCGTTCAGGAACCCGTCGAGATCCTCGTACGGCCCCCCGGCGTCCCCGATGCCGAAGTTGCGGGTGCCCTGTCCCGCCGTCTCGCGGACATATCGGTAACCGGCGCAGGTGTTGTAGACCCTGATGTCATCGCGCACGGCGCCGCCGAGCAGCTGGCATACCGGCTGGCCGGTCACCTTGCCCCAGATGTCCCAGAGCGCCATGTCAACTGCGGACCGGCCGCGCTGTTCGGCCCCGGCGCCGGAAAACCCGAGGTAGCCGATGAGCCGCGGATGGTGCCGACCGATCAGCAGCGGGTCCTCGCCGAGCAGGAGCGGAGCGATGGTCTCGTGGATGTGCGCCTCCGCCGCCCCGGCGCCATAGAAGGTCTCGCCGAGACCGACTGCGCCCTCGTCGGTGTGGACCCGGGTCCACAGCAGGTTGGGGAACTCGGCAATGCGTACCGTCTCGAGTGCGGTCACCTTCATGTCCTGATCTCCCGCCGGATACTGGGTCACGCCGCCCTGCGTGACAGTGCCTGTCCCAGGTCGTCACAGGCCCGGGTGACTGCATCGTCGAGTGCCCGTTCCCATTGCCCGGCGTCGGCGGTGTGCCCGGCCCCGGGAAAGAGCACCGCGCGCGACGAGTTGACGACACCGCCTTCGGGGCCGGCTGGACCGGCGACGAAGCACCGGACCGCATCGTCGGCGCTGCCTCCCTGGGCGCCGTAGCCGGGCACAAGGAAGAGCGAGCGCGGAAGCAGGTCGCGCAGCCGTTCCGCCTGTGCCGGAGAATCGGCCCCCACCACGATCCCGAGCGACGACCAGCCGGTCTCGGCCCCCTCCAGCGACCGGGCGAGCGGCTCCAGCGACGCGGCGACCAGCTCGCACACGGTGCGTACTCCTGCCCGGGGCGGTGCGGCGAGTTCGGCGTCCTGAAAGTCTCCTGCTCCCGGATTGCTGGTGCGCACCAGGACGAACAGGCCGCCGCCGGTGACGTTTGCCCGGTTCGCGAACGGCTCGATCGTGTCGGGACCGAGCCAGGGACTGAGGGTCACGGCATCGCCGCGAAACGGCGCGTCCGGCCCGAGCAGGGCCTCGGCATAGGCGACGGAGGTGGAGCCGATGTCCCCGCGCTTGGCATCGAGCAGTACCAGCAGCCCGCGGCGTTGCGCATGCTCGACCACTTCGCACAGCGCCCGCATGCCCTGCCAGCCCAGCCGTTCGAAGAAGGCAAGCTGCGGCTTGACCACCGCCACCCGGCCCTCGAGCCGGTCGCAGACCGCGACCAGGAACGCGCGTACGGCACCGGCGGTCGCCGGATCGCCGGGCGACATGTCACCGCACGCGAACAGCGGCGGAATTCGATCGAGATGCGGGTCGAGCCCGACACAGAGCGGGTGTCCGGTCCTGCGCGTCGCCCCGATCAGCCTGTCCCCGAACCCGGCCTGCTTCCGTACCACCCGTCAGCCTCCCCTCGCCACCCGTGCCGCACACGGCCAGAAGTCTGTGATATGATGACAGCGTGTATCCTTAGAGTGTAACCACGGAGGGGGAAGTCCATGCACAGGGTTCTTGCTGCTGCTGCCGGCGCGGTCCTGATTGCCTCGGCTGCGCATGCCGATGAGGTGAAAATCGGCGTGATGGTCGGGTTTACCGGCCCGATCGAATCGCTCGCACCGGACATCGCCGCCGGCGCCGAGCTCGCAATCAGCGAAGTCAGCGACAGCGGGAACCTGCTGGGCGGAAGTTCGGTCACCGCGGTCCGCGGCGATACCACCTGTACCGACGCCGCCGCGGCCACCGCGGCGATGGACCGGCTGGTCACGTCCGATCGCGTCAATGCCGTTGTCGGCGGCGACTGCTCCGGCGTGACCACGGCCATGCTGCAGAACGTCGCAAAGGCCACCGGCATCGTGATGATCTCCCCGTCGGCCACCTCTCCGGCGCTTTCGACCATCGAGGACAACGGCCTGTTCTTCCGCACCGCTCCCTCCGATGCGCGGCAAGGCCAGGTGCTGACCGAGGTGATCATGGAGCGCGGCCACAAGACCATCGCGCTGACCTACACCAACAACGACTACGGCAAGGGGCTGGCCGACAGTATCAAGACCAACTTCGAGGCTGCCGGTGGCACGGTGACGATTTCGGTTGCACACGAGGACGGCAAGGGTGACTACTCGGCCGAGGTCGCGGCCCTGGCGGCTGCGGGCGGCGATGTCCTCGTTGTCGCGGGCTACCTTGACCAGGGCGGCAAGGGCATCATCCAGGCGTCGCTGGACACCGGAGCGTTCGACACCTTCGTCCTGCCCGACGGCATGATCGGCGACACCATCACCGATGCCTTCGGATCCGATCTCGACGGGTCGTTCGGAACCCATCCGGGAACCGACAGCACCGGTGCCGCCACCTTCGGCGACATGGCGACGGCAGCCGGGTTCAAGGCCGGTCCGTTCACGGCCGAGGCCTACGACGCGGCCGCCCTGCTGCTGCTGGCAATGCAGGCCGCCGGGTCGTCCGACAGCGGCATGCTCAAGGACACCGTGTTGCAGGTCGCCAATGCACCGGGCGAGATGATCTTCCCGGGTGAACTCGCGAAGGCACTCGAGATCATCGCCGGCGGCGGTGATGTCGACTACGTCGGCGCCTCGGCCGTCGAACTGATCGGTCCGGGCGAGAGCGCCGGCAACTACCGCGAGGTCGAGGTCAGGGGAGGCAAGTTCGAGACGGCGCGGTACCGCTGACGGCGCCATCAGGGAAGGACCGCGGTACCTGCCGCGGTCCTTTTCCCTCCCCGTCATGGTTCCCGCCAGAACAGTGCATCCGGCAGCCCCCGTGACGGCATGATCCGGGTCGTTGACGTCTCGAAACGGTTCGGCGGCGTGGTTGCCGTCGACACCGTCTCGCTTGAGGTCGAGCGCGGAACCATCACCGGGCTCATCGGCCCCAACGGCGCCGGCAAGACCACCCTGTTCAACATTATCGCCGGGGCGGCGACGCCGAGCAGCGGACGCATCCTGCTTGCCGGAGAGGATGTGACCGGGCTGCCGTCGCACAGCCTGTTCCACAAGGGGCTTCTCAGGACCTTCCAGATCGCGCACGAGTTTCCGACCCTGACCGTGTGCGAGAACCTGATGACCGTGCCTGCAGGCCAGACCGGCGAGAGCCTGCTCGGCGCCTGGTTGCAGCCCGCACGGGTGCGGGAGGAAGAACGGTCGATCCGCGCGCGCGCCGAGGAGGTCATCGGGTTTCTCGGGCTCGAACGGGTGATGCACGAGCCGGCCGGCACGCTCTCCGGCGGCCAGAAGAAACTGCTGGAACTCGGGCGGACCATGATGGTGGACGCCCGCGTGGTCCTGCTCGATGAGGTTGGCGCCGGGGTCAACCGCACCCTGCTGCGGACCATCGGAGACGCCATCCTGCGTCTCAACCGGGAACTCGGTTACACCTTCTTCATGATCGAACACGACATGGAATTCATCGCCAGGCTGTGCGATCCGGTGATCGTCATGGTCGACGGGCAGGTGCTGATGCAGGGCAGTGCGGAGACAGTCCGGACCGACGAGGCGGTGATAGAGGCCTATCTCGGCCGCGGCATGACCGCGACCCGCCCCGGGGCCGCCTGATGAGTTTTCTCGAAGCGCGGAACATGACTGGCGGTTACGGCGGCGCCGACATCCTGAACGGCTGCACCATCAGTGTCGACCGCGGCGAGATCGCGGTCATCGTCGGCCCCAACGGCGCCGGAAAGTCGACCGCGATGAAGGCGGTGTTCGGCATGCTGCAGCTGCGGACGGGATCCGTGCGGCTGGCGGGCACCGACATTACCCGGCTGTCGCCGCAGGACCGGGTCCACCGCGGCATGGCATTCGTGCCGCAGACCAGCAACGTGTTCGTGACCATGACGGTGCAGGAAAACCTCGAGATGGGCGCCTTCCTGCGCCGCGACGACATCTCCGGCACCATGGAGCGGGTGTTCGCGCTGTTTCCGGTGCTGCGGGACAAGCGCCAGCAGCCCGCCGGCGAACTGTCGGGTGGACAGCGCCAGCAGGTCGCCATCGGCCGCGCGCTCATGACCGAACCGGTCCTGCTCATGCTCGACGAGCCGACCGCCGGGGTCTCGCCGATGGTGATGGATGACCTGTTCGCACGCATGATCGAGATCCGCAGGGAGGGCATCGCGATCCTGATGGCGGAGCAGAACGCCCGTCAGGCGCTCGGCATCGCCGATACCGGCTACGTGCTGGTCACCGGGGAGAACCGCTACACCGACACCGGCGCCGCGCTGCTTGCCGATCCCGACGTACGCCGGGCGTTCCTGGGAGGCTGACCGCACCGATGCTGCCCGACCTGCCGCACGCGATCGTCCTGCTCGGCAACTACGTGGTCGTCCCGGGACTCGCCTACGCAGCCCAGCTCGCGCTCGGTGCTCTGGGTATCACGCTGGTATTCGGGATCCTGCGGTTTGCCAACCTCGCGCACGGCGATCTCATGGCATTCGGCACCATGGTCGCGGTCCTGGTCACCTGGCAGTTCCAGGCCTGGGGGCTCGGACTCGGACCGCTGCCGACCGGCTTGCTGGCACTTCCGGTCGCCATCCTGGCTGCCAGCGCTGCCGCGCTTGCCGCCGACCGTCTGGTATTCCGCTACTACCGCCGGGTCCACAGTGCCCCGATCGTCCTCGTCATGGCCTCGGTCGGTGTCATGTTCATCCTGAACGGCATCGTGCGCTTCATCATCGGGCCCGATGACCAGAGCTTCTCCGACGGTGCGCGGTTCATCATCAGGGCGCGCGAGTTCCGCCAGCTCACCGGGCTCGAGGAGGGTCTCGCGATCAAGACCACCCAGTGCCTGACCGTGGCCGTCGCCGTCGTCGTGGTCGCTGCCCTGTTCTGGTTCCTGCAGCGCACGCGCACCGGCAAGTCGATGCGTGCGTATTCGGACAACGAGGACCTCGCCCTGCTGTCGGGCATCAACCCCGACCGTGTCGTCGCCATCACCTGGATCATCGCCGCATCGCTTGCCGCCATTGCCGGCACGCTCTACGGACTCGACAAGAGCTTCAAGCCGTTCACCTACTTCCAGCTGCTGCTGCCGATGTTCGCGGCAGCGATCGTCGGCGGCATCGGCCAGCCGCTGGGCGCGATCGCCGGCGGTTTCATCGTCGCGTTCTCCGAGCTCACGGTCACCTACGCCTACAAGAAGTTCCTGCACTACCTGCTGCCAGACGCATGGGAGCCGACCGGGCTCGCACAGCTGCTGTCGACCGATTACAAGTTCGCCGTCTCCTTCGTGATCCTGGTGCTGGTCCTGCTGTTCAGGCCGACCGGGCTGTTCCGGGGCCGGCTGCTGTGACCGTCTCCCGGCGCACCCTGCTCGCGTGGCTCGCGATCGCGGCCGCGCTTGCCGTCGTCGGAGCAGGGCAATCGTGGTCGCTTGCGCTGTCGATCGCCAATCTCTGCCTGATCTCCGCGGTCATGGCGCTGTCCGTGAACATCCAGTGGGGCTACGCCGGACTGTTCAACGTCGGGATCATGGGGTTCGCCGCACTCGGCGGACTGGCCGCGGTCCTGGTTTCCAAACCCCCGGTCCCAGATGCCTGGGCGGCCGGGGGAAGCGGGCTGCTCGGAGCCCTCGTGGCGGCGGCCGCGGCGGTGGCGCTGACCGCGGGTCTTGCCCGCCTGTTGCCGCGCAGCCGCTGGCGCGCACCGGTCCTTGCGATCTGCCTGGTCGCGGGCTACCTGGTCGTGCGTGCGCTGTTCGACCCGGCGGTCGACGCCATCGAGGCGGTTGAACCGGCAAAGACCGGATACCTGGGCGGGCTCGGGCTGCCGATCCTGTTCTCCTGGGCGGTCGGCGGCCTGTTCGCCGCAGCGGCCGCGTGGGTGATCGGGCGGATCGCGCTGGGCCTGAGGTCGGACTACTTCGCCATCGCCACTCTCGGCATCGCCGAGATCATCATCGCAGTCCTGAAGAACGAGGACTGGCTCGCCCGCGGGGTGAAGAACGTCACCGGGCTCGGTCGTCCGGTTCCCTACGAGGTCGACCTGCAGCGCGATCCCGCCTTCATCGACCGGGTCGCCTGGCTCTATGGCGGCACACTGGACGGGCTCGCGGACGACGCACGGGCGGCGGCGCTGCGCGACCTGGTGGTGCAGTCCTCCGGCCTGTTCGTCAAGCTGTGCTACGCCGGGCTGTTCGTGGCGGTGCTGGCGGTCATCTTCTGGCTGTCGGAACGGGCGCTGCGTTCGCCGTGGGGACGCATGATGCATGCGATCCGCGACAACGAGACCGCCGCCGGCGCCATGGGCAAGGATGTCACCCGCCGTCACCGCCAGGTCTTCATCCTCGGCTCCGCCGTCGCCGGCATCGCCGGCGCCATGCTGGTCACGCTCGACGGCCAGTTCACTCCGGCGAGCTACGTGCCGCTGCGGTTTTCGTTCCTGGTCTGGGTGATGGTGATCATCGGAGGCTCCGGCAACAACCAGGGAGCGGTGATCGGCGCATTCCTGATCTGGCTGGTCTGGATCGAGGCCGAACCGGTCGGTCTGTGGCTGATCGACGCCCTGACCGCAGGTCTCGGCGAGGGGCACGGGCTCAGGGAGCATCTGCTTGAGGCGGCAGCGCACACGCGCCCGCTGGTCATGGGCCTGACCCTGCTGGTGGTGATGAGATTCGCGCCGCGCGGACTCGTCCCGGAACACCGGGGCCGCTGACCCGCAATCCCTGACCGTGCAGAATACGGACGCCGGGCCGGGTGGTGCCGCGCCATGTTTTTGGAATTTTCTGCCAGATGAGCTGCTTGCAAAATTGCTGGCTCAGACTGGTGGGAGAGACGCTGACCGGTGTTGATGGGAGGGGCTGGCGTCGATTTTTCGTTCCGGGCCGCGCATCCGGGGCCTGATCTGGCGGATGTGGCCCGATTCGGCAGAATCCGGGCGAGCGTGACCGCGGCGCACGGGAACTTTTTCTTGAACGCCGCCAGCGCGGCTTCGTCCTGGGCATAATGACGCGGGCGCGCGGAGAGCTTGGCGTAGCCCATCCGGCGCAGCTCGCGCCCGACCGTCGTCTGCGCCAACGACACACCGAACCGCTCCTTGAGCCATGCCGCCAGGTCGCAGCGCCGCCAGCGCACCACGCCGTGGACCGCAGGGTCCGGACCACTCTCTACCATCGCCGCCAGGGCCGCCCGCTGTTCTTCGCTCAGCTTGCGCGGCGGACCCGATGCCTTGCGGTCCTTCAAGCCCTCCGGGCCTGCCGCGTTGAAGCGAAGAACCCAGTCCCGGACGATCTGCAAGCCAACCCCCGCAAAGCGCGCCGCATCCGAACGACGATGACCGTCGT
>Ga0209022_1001099_pt1 | contig 29643 bp, 20 predicted proteins | sample PinacodermPK_FD_187300 | JGI IMG/M metagenome (GOLD analysis project Ga0209022, IMG submission 187300) | Host-associated microbial community of the marine sponge Aplysina aerophoba from Gulf of Piran - sponge pinacoderm, lysed by proteinase... | ecosystem: Host-associated > Porifera > Sponge >...
ACCGGCAGCCTGAACCGCCGCAACCAGAGTCGGGAACGAACCCGAGGCCACCGCCACATCAACAACCGTACCCATCGCATCATCCTCCATAGCAGGCGCTTCGGTCGTGGTTGTCGGAGGTTCAACTTCAGCGGGGTCAGACGGTGGGAGCAGGACTGTGTCGATCACATGAATGATACCGTTGGAGGCTTCAATGTCTGTTTGAACTACAATGGCATCGTTGACCATCACCGTGGAACCGTCAACCGTGATCGCTACCTCGGCGCCATTCACGGTGGCCACACTCTGACCGTCAAGCGACACAACCACCTCCGCCGGTGCCGACAACGGCAACACATGATAGGTCAACACCGCAGTGAGCAAATCAATGTCGGCAAGCAACTCCTCGGCAGACATACCCAACATGTCCAACAAATCCGCGAAGGCATCCTCAGTCGGCGCTAGCACCGTAAAGGGCCCATCGCCACTCAGAGTCTCCACCAATCCGGCAGCCTGAACCGCCGCAACCAGAGTCGGGAACGAACCCGAGGCCACCGCCACATCAACAACCGTGCCCATCGACTCGGTCTCAGACGGCACCGTAGTGGTAGGTGCAGCGGTCGTGGTGGTTGTCGTCTCGCCCGTGCTGCTACTGTCATCGCCGCACGCAGCAGCGACGAGGGCTAGCGCCAAGAACACCGCACACAGCCGAGCGGCTAACATTCGCTTGGACATGGCACTTGATGCGTTCTGCATAGTTCGTACTCCAAATTTCGTTTGGTAGATGGCTTGCTCTTGTGGCTATTACGGAACAGCAAGCACGTTTGGTTCCACGAACTAAAATCTTCAGAACCCACCTCGAGTGAAGGGTCGCCACGCGCTCATCGACGGAATGAAGAAGATCCACACGACGACCGGGCCCGCCACTGGCGGAAGTGCGCCTGCCTCGGTGCGTGGGCCTGAGGAGTTCCGCGCCGTCGGGCTGAGGTCGGATCTCTGCGCCTACCTGGGTGCGTGGGCCTGAGTGCGCCGACCTGGCAACACCGACCGCGCGCTCGTCGTCGAGGCCCGCTGCGTGATGAGCGCCGAGGGGACCGGTCCGGCAGTACTGGTGAGTTGTCGCTGTCAGGGCGGCATTAGGATTGCGGAGGTGAAAACGGTGCCGTATCTGACTGAACGACTGCAGGGCTTCGGGACCACGATCTTCGCAGCGATGTCGGAGCTGGCGGTGCAGACCCAGTCGGTGAACCTCGGGCAGGGCTTCCCGGACACCGATGGTCCTGTCGCCGTTTCTCAAGCGGCGATAGACGCCATCGAGGCTGGTCACAATCAGTATCCGCCGTTGCCGGGGATCGAGCCGCTGCGCACGGCAGTTGCGGAGCATCGTCTGCGGTTCCGCGGCCAGAGGTTCGATCCGGCCAGCGAGGTGCTGATCACCGCCGGGGCGACCGAGGCGTTGGCGGCGACGCTGCTGTCGTTGACGGGACCAGGTGACGAAGTCGTCACCTTCGAGCCCTACTACGACTCCTACGCTGCCGGGATCGCCATGAGCGGTGCACAGCGCAGGGTTGTGACTCTGCGGGGTCGTGGCTTCGCTTTCGACCCCGACGAACTTGAGGCCGCGTTCACGCCAAACACGAAGCTGATGCTGCTCAACTCGCCCCACAACCCGACCGGCAAGGTGTTCTCCCGCTCAGAACTGGAGGCCATCGCCCGGGCCTGCATCGACAACGACGTCATCGCGGTGACCGACGAAGTCTATGAACATCTCGTGTTCGACAACACCGAACACATTCCGCTGGCCACGTTGCCGGGCATGGCGGAGAGGACTGTCACGATTTCGTCGGCGGGAAAGATCTTCTCGTTTACCGGTTGGAAGATCGGCTGGGCGTGCGGCCCGGCGGAGTTGATCAACGCCGTGCGCACGGCCAAACAGTTCCTGACGTTCGTGAGCGGCGCACCGCTGCAACCCGCCGTAGCGGTCGGGCTCCGCCTCGGTGATGGCTTCTTCGACGGTTACACCGCGCAGATGCAGTCGAAACGTGACCGGTTCGTGGACGGCCTCGTTGCGGCCGGATTCGATGTGACCGTTCCTCAAGGCACGTACTTCGTCACCGCCGACATCACCCCGCTGGGCGAGACCGACGGGACCGCTTTCTGTATGTCGCTTCCGAAGCGTTGCGGTGTGGTGGCGGTCCCCACGCAGGTCTTCTACGACAATCCCGAGACCGGCCGCCGGCTCGTGCGCTTCGCCTTCTGCAAACGCGACGAGGTGCTCGACGAAGCGTGCCGACGACTCCAACAACTCAGCCGAAGCGCCGCGGGAGCGCTCTGATGCTGGTCGCGGCGATTCAGCACGACATCGAGTGGGAGGCACCCCAACGCAACTTTGAGCGCCTGCGTCCGCAAATCGAATTAGCGGTCGCGCAGGGCGCGTCGCTGGTGGTGCTGAGCGAAATGTGGTCCACAGGATTCTCGATGAACTCGTCGGACATAGCCGAAACCCCGGATGGCCCCACGGCCACGTTCATGCACGAGACGGCAACTGCCACGGGCGCTTGGATCACAGGATCGTTCCCGGAACACACCGAGGGCTACGACCTGCCAACCAACCGTATGCTGCTCGCCGGGCCCGATGGGGAGGACCACCGCTACTCCAAGATCCACCCCTTCACATACGCCAAGGAAGACCAGCACTACGCCGCTGGACGCGGCACCGTCACAGTCGAGATCGAGGGGGTGAAAGTAACCCCGCTGATCTGTTACGACCTGCGTTTCACCGACTTGTTTTGGGACAACGCCGCCACCACAGACTGTTTCATCGTGCCGGCCAACTGGCCCAAGACCCGCCGCCTGCACTGGATGACACTGCTGAGGGCCCGTGCGATCGAGAACCAGGCGTATGTCGTGGGAGTCAATCGGGTCGGTTCGGCCGGGCGTCTCGACTACTCAGGCGACAGCCGCATAATCGATCCCCTGGGGGAGATGCTCGAAGCAATCCCCGAAGTGGAAACGACCATCTGCACAGGAGTCTCAGCCCCGGTCGTAGCCCAAGTCCGCAAAGACTTCCCCTTCATGCAGGACCGATAGAGACCGCTGGCCGCGACGGCGGGATGGTGGGGGGCGATACGCTCGGGTGGTGCGCATTCTGGTTACCAACGACGACGGTATCGACTCGATCGGGCTGCACGTACTCGCCCGGACCATGCGGCCCTTCGGTGAGGTGGTGATCGCTGCACCCGACTCGGAATACTCGGGCTACGGCGCTGCGATCGGGTCGATCTGGCACATGGAACCCGAGGTGCACCGCACGCAGATCGAGGGTATCGACGAGGCGTGGTCGGTCACCGCGGCACCGGCACTGTGCGCCATGTTCGGGCGGCTCGGCGCTTTCGGCGAGATCGACCTCGTCGTCTCCGGCATCAACCCCGGCGCCAACGTCGGCCGCAGCGTCTACCACTCCGGGACGGTCGGGGCCTGCCTCACAGCCCGCAACGGGGGGATCAACGCGGTCGCCGTCAGCCAGTCCATCGACAGCTGGGGGGTCGAGGGTCAGGGCTGGGAGGCCATGCTCGCCGACCAGCACTGGCAGGGAGCGGCCGACGTCGCCGCGGTCGTGGTCGAGAAGTTGATCGCCGACCTGCCGACCGACCCGGTTGTGGTCAACATCAACGTGCCCAATCGTCCGGCTGCGGAGATGGCGGGTTGGAAACGCACGAGGGTCTGTTCCGCTCCGCCACGCTCGATTGCCTCGGCGTCGCTCGTCTCCAAACCGGGCCACGACGGAACCTTCACCGTCGATATGTCCTGGGGTGATCCGATCGACACCCCGACCGAGGACGACACCGGCGCGGTGATGGCCGGATACGCCTCGCTGACCTGGCTGAACCGGCTTGAGGGAGAGACCCCCGAACCCGGTGTCGCATCCGGTGCCGAATCAGCACTCGATGCCTTCTTCAGCTGAGCTGCGATGCTTACGGCGTCCGGCCTGGCCAAGTCGTACGGCCCCCGTGAACTCTTCGCCGACGTAACCATCCTGCTCTCGGCGGGTCGACGGGTCGCGCTGGTGGGAGGCAACGGGACGGGCAAGACCACGCTCATAGAGATCCTCATGGGCACCAACCGGCCCGATGCCGGCTCAGTCACCAAGCCCCGTGACATGACGCTCGGCTACCTGCCACAGGATCTCGTCGACACCTCGAACCGAACGGTGATCGCCGAGGTCGTCAGCGGAGCGGGCGAACTGGCAGTCCTTGCTGATCGACTCAGTGAGCTAGAGACCCTGATGGGCGACCCTGACCAGGACCAGGACAGGATCCTGCACGACTACGGGGAGACGCAGAGCCGTTTCGAGTCGATGGGCGGTTATGCCCTCGAAGCGGACGCCCGCAAGGTGCTCGCCGGGCTGGGCTTCGCCGAGGGTGACGCTGACCGCAACGTGGGCGAACTCTCGGGAGGTTGGCGCATGCGCGTCGCCTTGGCCCGCCTGCTGCTGGCCAAGCCCGACATGTTGATACTCGACGAGCCGACCAACCATCTCGACGTCGACTCGGTCGCTTGGCTCGAACAGCAGCTCGCGGCGTGGCCCGGCGCCCTGCTCTTCGTCAGCCACGACCGAGACTTCATCGACGCCGTCGCCAACCGGGTCGTTGAACTGGCCGAGGGCACCGTACTCGAGTACGCGGGCGGATTCGCCGAGTTCGTGGTGGCCCGTGAGGAGCGCCTGGCGCGGATCGAGGCCGCCGCCGCGGGCCAGGCCCGCGACGTGGCCAAGGTGGAGAGGTTCATCAACCGGTTCCGTTACAAGGCCTCCAAGGCCCGCCAGGTGCAGAGCCGCGTCAAGACGATCCAGAAACTGGAGATGATCAAGGTCCCTGACCGCCGCGAGTTGGTTGCCCGGTTCGCGTTCCCAGAGCCGCCCCGGGCGTCGCGGGTCGTCGCGGAGTTTCACGACGCCACCGTCGGCTACGACGACATGCCGGTCGTCTCCGATGTGACGCTGACCGTTGAACGGGGCGAAACGGTGGCCCTTGTCGGACCCAACGGCGGCGGCAAGACCACTCTGCTCAAGTTGATCCTCGGACAACTCGAAGCCACGGCAGGAACCGCTCAGCTGGGCAGCAACGTGAGCGTCGCCGCGTTCGGACAGCATCAAGCCGACGAACTCGACGGCTCCAAGACCGTCATCGAACTGTTCTCCGGCGGGATCGACCCGGGCAAGCGGAACCTGCGGACAGTGCTCGGCTCGTTCGGGTTTCCCGGCGACGCCGCTGACCGATACGTGAGGGACCTGTCCGGGGGTGAGCGCACCCGCCTGGCCCTTGCCCGCACCATGATCGAGCCCGTCAACCTGCTGGTCCTCGACGAGCCCACCAACCATCTAGACCTGCCCAGCTGCGATGTTCTCGAGGACGCCCTGACGGCCTACCCGGGCACAGTCCTGCTTGTCACCCACGACCGTCACCTGATACGCAACGTCGCCGATGCCGTGGTCGAGGTTCGCCACGGGAAGGCAACCCGCCACGATGGTGTACCTGACGAGGTTCTGACGCCGGCCGACCCTGGCAGGTTCGGGTCAGCGAAACCGGCGTCGGGCAAGACACCGAATCCCCGCACCCGGCACCGACGCGAGACCGCTCAGGCCCGCCAGGCCACCGCCGCGCTGAGCAAGAAGGTAGTCCGCTTGGAACGCAACCTGGCTAAAGCCGATGCCGTCGTCGCCGACCTCGAGACGCGTCTCGCCGATCCCGAGATATGCAACGACCCCGAGGAGCTCCAGCGGCTGGCCGCGCTTTACGAAGAAGCTACCGCCCGGGCCGCCACCCTGATGCACGACTGGACCGAGGCCGCCGAACAACTGGAAGCCACCGGCTAGCGGCCCCACCAAAGATCAGCCCGCGGCTCTGGATGCGCCAACGAACCCCCGCGGCTCCGGCTACACCCAGCGCAAGCCCAGCGCGGTATTGTGCCGCGGTGGACGACTCTGGATCGCCTTTGTGGTCGCCGTCGGCGGACCGGGTCGAAAGCACCAAATTGGCCGGGTTTGCGGGCCGTCACGGGTTATCGACATACCAGGAGCTGCATGCCTGGTCGGTGGCTGAGCCCGCCGAGTTCTGGGCTGCGGCGTGGGATGATCTGGGTGTGATCGGCGACCGAGGCGACCGGATCATCGAGGCTGCCGAACCGTTCTGGAGGACCCGCTTCTTTCCCGACGCCTCACTGAATGTGGCTGAGAACCTGCTGGGCACCATCGAAAGCGACCAGCCTGCGGTGGTCTCGTTCGCAGAGGACCCGTCGTACCACAGGGAGATCAGCGGCGGGGAACTCAGGCTGCTCGTCGGGCAGCTCCAGGTTGCGATGCGCCGGGCGGGGGTCGGCCCCGGCGACTGCGTCGCAGCCTGGCTGCCGCACGTCATCGAGACTGTGGCGGTGATGCTGGCAGCGGCCTCGATCGGCGCGGTGTTCTCGTCCACCTCCCCCGATTTCGGCGTCGACGGGGTCGTCGACAGGTTCGGCCAGGTCGAGCCCAGGCTCCTGTTCGTGTGCGACGCCTACAGCTACGGCGGCAAGGTCCACGACCGGCTGTCTCTGCTTGACGACATCGCCGATGCGCTGCCGTCAGTTGAGCAGATTGTCGTGGTCCCCCACCTCGGAGACGGTGGAACCGGCGGTGTCGCCAAGGCGGTCACGCTGACAGACTTCGTCGACCGGACCCCGCCGACCGTGCCGACCTTCACACGTCTCGGATTCGATCACCCCTGGTATGTGCTGTTCTCGTCGGGTACCACCGGCAGACCCAAGTGCATCGTCCATCGAACCGGCGGGGTGCTGCTGAAACACTTGGTCGAACATCAACTGCACTGCGACATAAAGCACGGCGACCGCGTCTTCTACTACACCACCGCCGGATGGATGATGTGGAACTGGCAGGTCTCCAGCCTGGCATCTGGAGCGACCCTGGTGCTCTACGACGGCGCGCCGATGTTCCCCGACGGCAACCGGCTCTTCGAGGTGACCGACACCGCGCAGACCACACTCTTCGGAACCTCCGCGAAGTTCATCGAGGCGCTCGGCAAGTCCGGTCTTCGACCCGTCGACACCCATGACCTCACGAGCCTGCGCACAATGACCTCCACGGGCTCGACTCTGGCCCCGGAGGGGTTCCGCACCGTCTATGAGCGGGTCAAGGCCGACCTTCATCTTGCCTCTATATCGGGCGGCACCGACCTGTGCGGTTGTCTCGTGGCCGGTGATCCGACCAGCCCGGTTCACGCCGGGGAGATCCAGCGCGCCGCGTTGGGCCTCGACATCGACGTGGTCGACGAAGGTGGCAACACAATGGGTACTGAGCGCAGGGGTGAACTTGTATGCCGCAACGCTTTCCCGTCGATGCCGCTCGGCTTCTACGACGACCCCGACAACGTCCGCTATGAGGCCGCCTACTACCAGCGCATCGACGGTGTCTGGCACCAGGGCGACTTCGCCGAGCGGACCGGGCACGGCGGCTTCGTCATCCACGGCCGTTCCGACGCCACCCTCAATCCCGGCGGCGTCCGCATCGGGACCGCCGAGATATATCGCCAGGTCGACAAAGTCCCCGAAGTGGCCGACAGCGTCGTCATCGGCCAGAGCCATGATGGCGACACCCGCATCGTCTGTTTCGTCGTGCTGACCGAGGGGCGCTCACTCGATGAGGAGCTCACCGACCGGATCAAGACAACCGTGCGAACCGGAGCGACTCCGCGCCATGTGCCGGCGGTCATCGGCCAGGTGAGCGAGATTCCCCGCACCCGCAGCGGCAAGATCGTCGAGTTGGCCGTCAAGGCCACCGTGGAGGGCAAAGATGTCGCCAATACCGAGGCGCTGGCGAACCCCGAAACCCTCGACGAGTTCCGCGATCACCCTGCACTCACGTCGCCGCGGAAGACTTGAACTCAGGGCTGCGACAAGCGGGGCCGCCGCGCCGACCTCAACTGTACGCATCCGAGCGAACCGGCCGCTTCGCGGACGCTCCAACCGACATCGCGAGACCCGAAACGTCAAGCACAGCGAGCAGGCACCGGGGACTGTGCGTCGCAACCGAGCGACCGGCCCCGGCGGCACAGCCGCGACCCCCGCCGAAACCGTGCGAGGCCTGCAACGCGCCCGGCAACCGAGCGACCGACGCCGGCGGCACAGCCGCGACCGCACGCGCTCAGCGCGACGATCCCGAGACGGCAGCACCCGAGATCCGGCGGACGCGGCGGACCTGGAGCCCGGCATCGGCCACGAACACGATGAGAGCCAACCAGATCAACACGAAACCGAGCGCCTGTCCACCGCCCCAGGGCTCGTCCCACAGCACTACGCCCAACAAGAACTGGATCGTCGGTGCCAAGAACTGGAGCATCCCGACGATCCACAGTTCAATGCGCCGCGCGGCTGCGGAGAACAGCAGCAGTGGGGCGATAGTCATCGCGCCCGAGCCGATCAGCCAGACGTCGAGGCCGATGTCTGACAGTCCGAACACTCCGTCGCCGCTCAGCGCCCGAACCACCAGCCAGCACAGCACGAAAGGCAACAGCACAAGCATCTCGATGGTCAGTCCGTCCATGGAGCCCGCAGGCGACGTCTTGCGGAACAGCCCGTAGAGCGCGAACGATCCGCCCAGGTAGAGGGCGGTCCACGGAACCGCCCCGACATCGACCGCGAGGACCAGCACCCCGCATGCGGCGACAAGTACCGTCAACAGCGGCACCAGATTCAAGCGTTCCCGAAGCACGACCACCCCCAGCGCCACGCTCATCATCGGGTTGATGAAATAGCCGAGGCTCGCCTCCAGCACCCGGTCAGTCGTCACGACCCAGATGAACGCGATCCAGTTGGTCGCCAGCAGCGAGGCGGTGAGGACGAACATGAGAAAGTCGCGGGGCTGGGCCACGAGCGCTCGCAGCCTCCTAAACGAGCCCCTGAGAAGCTGCCAGCCGACCAACAGCAGAGCCGCGCCCGCGGCACGCCACAAGATCACGTCGAGCAGAGCCACATCGCCCTCGATGCGCCAATAGACAGGCGACAGGCCCCACAACAGATAGGCCGAGACTCCGAGCAGCGCTCCCCGATTCACCGACACACGCTACGCTCAGCGCCGACCGAAACCCCGACCTACAGAAACCGCGCATCTTGAATCGCGAACCGCCCGGACTCGCCCCTGATCGGAGAGCCAGCGAGTCGAGTTCCCGCCGGAAGCGGATAAAACGGGTTGTGAATATCGGCGGCGTGGCATACCGTTTCAGGTTCGCACGGCTTGTAGGTGCGAGAGGTCCTGTAGATCAGTTTGGAGTGATCGCCACCCTGTCAAGGTGGAGGCCGCGGGTTCAAATCCCGTCAGGACCGCCACGCATCCTCTAGGGGATGCTGTGGGGTCGGGTAGCTCAGTTGGCAGAGCGGCCGCCTGAAAAGCGGTAGGTCACCGGATCGACGCCGGTCCCGACCACCGACAGCGGCCCGGCATCTGTGCCGGGTCGCTCGCGTTCACCGGCTGTTGCTGAGCTGGCCATGCCCGCCGACGGTGCCGGCTGGCCCCTTGTTTCTCAGCCCACTGAGTGACCGGCGTGGAAACCCTCCCTCATGGCCCCCTCGAGGTAACCGACCCCGGTGCAGTCCCCGATCGCCACAGGATCGCGCCCCGCGGCCCGCAGCTGTCGGGTGACTGAGTCATTGCTTGTCAAGCCCGATGCGATCACCACACAATCGGCATCGACGGCATGGTCGCTGTCGTTGTGGCGGTAACGCACCTGCGTGGGAGTCACCTCCAACACCTCGGCATCGGCCAACAACTCCGCACCATGGGAACGCAGATCAGCCAAGACACGCCACCGCCGCGGGTGGGCCATCTCGGTGGCCAAGGTCGCGCCAGATTCCAGCACCGTCACCGCACGGCCGCGGTCCACTAGGAACTCAGCGAGTTCGATCCCGACGAGGCCGCCTCCCAGAATCGTTACCCGCTTGCCGATCGGCATGTAGTGATGCGTCAACGAGGCCAGCCGTTCGGGATCGTCTGTCAATCCGAGCCGCCTGCCTGCAGCAACCGCGAGCCTCCCCGTCAAGGAGAGCTTGCGTGAGGCGACCGCGGACGGATCAGTGAGCATCGCCCGCAGGTCGTCGCCGTCAAGCACATGGTCCGAGTCGATGCCGGGTACCTCGGGCCGCACACGCGAGGCTCCCGTGGCCACGATCAAGGTGTCCGGCGCAAGCTCCTCGACGGCCTCTACAGTCACCGGCGTGCTCAGCCGCACATCGACGTTGAGCGTCTCAATCTGGGTGGTCAACCACTTGAGGAGCCGAAGATTCGGTTCATAGACCAGAGCCCCGAACCTCAGTGCACCGCCCAGGTTCGGGCTCGCCTCGAACAGCGTGACCTTGTGTCCCCGTGCAGCTGCGACCCGCGCCGCCTCCATTCCCGCCGGTCCGCCCCCGACAACCATAACCGAGCGCGGTTCGGCTGCGACGGTCCGCTCAATGTCGCGCAACTCGACCTCATGGGCCAGGACCGGGTTGACGGCGCAACGCACCCGCCGGTCGAAGAACGGCTGGGCCACACAGACGTAGCAGTTGATGCAGGGACGGACGTCGGCGGGGCGCTGCTCGCTGACTTTCAACGCCGTCGCGGGGTCGGCCAGCAGCTGGCGGCCCATGGCGATCAGGTCGGCCTTTCTGTGAGCGATCATCTCGTCGCCGGTCTCGGGCCGGATCCGGCCGACCGCAATGACCGGGACGTTGAGCCTGCTCTTCAACCTTCCCGACAGCGCAGCATGGGTCGCCTCACGGTGCGGCAGGGTCCCCTCGCTGAATGCCGGACCAGACGTCTGGTCGCCGTAGGCACTGAGGTGGATGGCGTCGGCACCGGCCTGTTGCGCTAGTTGCGCGGTCACCTCGGTGTCTGCAAAGACGATGCCGTCCGGGGTGCGGTACTCGAGGGCGTCGAGCCGGCACCAGACCGCGAAATCGTCGCCGGTGGCGGCCCTGCAAGCAGCGACGACCTCGCACAGCAGCCGCGAACGGTTGTGGACGTCGCCGCCGTAGTCGTCGGTTCGACGGTTCCACTGCGCCGAGAGGAACCCCGAGATCAGATACCCGTGGGCGCCGTGGATCTCCACCCCGTCGAAGCCGGCCTCCTGGGCCCGACGGGCGGCCGCGGCAAAATCTGCGGTCACCGCAGCAATGTCGTCGGTTGTCAGTTCGTGGTAGTTCGGGGCGCCGCCACCATTGGCCGCGGCCATCAGCCCCAACTCCTCGGGGGTCAGATCCCGGATCATGTCGAGCGATCCGTGCCATTGGGGGATCGACGCAACGAGCACGGGCCGTCCCTCTTTGATATCGACACGGGAGACCTTGCCGTGATGGACGAGCTGCAGCGCGATCTTGGCACCGTGGCGATGCACCTGGTCGGTGAGTCTGCGCAGTGCCGGGATGAAGCGGTCGTCTGACAGCCCCAGCTGATGCACGGAGTTGGCGCCCCGGGGATATGCCACCGCGCACACCTCGGTGATGATCAACCCCACACCGCCGCGGGCACGCTCCTCGTAGTAGGCGATGATCTGATCGTTGGCGAACCCGTCATCACCGACGATCTCGACTCCCATCGGGGCCATGACCATCCGGTTCCGCAGGTGCATCGGCCCTAGGGAGACCGGCGACAACAGGTGCTCGAACATAGGTATCAGACTCCGATCGGCTCAGCTCGCAGAGGCACCGGCACCGGGTCGGCTGCGAACGACACCGTCACGCTCGGCTGCTTGCGCGACCGCCTCAGCCACCATCGGGGCGACCGAACGGTCAAAGACCGACGGCACCACGAAATCGGGGCGCAGCTCCGACTCAGGCACGCAAGCGGCGATCGCCGCGGCCGCACTCACCTTCATGTTCTCGGTCACGCTGTGCGCGCAGACGTCGAGGGTCCCTCTGAAAATCCCGGGAAACGCCAGCACGTTGTTTATCTGGTTGGGGAAGTCGGAGCGGCCGGTAGCCATCACCGCAGCAATGCCGTCGGCTGCTTCAGGACGGATCTCTGGATCCGGGTTGGCCATGGCGAAGACGATCGGGTCACGGGCCATCCTGCGAAGGTTCGAAGCGTCGATCACGTCGGGGGCCGACACTCCCACGAAAACGTCCGCGCCCACCAGCACCTCAGAGAGCGTGCCTGCTCGGCGGTCACGGTTGGTCACCGCTGCGAACTGTTCCTTGACCTTGTTCTGCCGGTCTCGGCCCTCATGCAGCGCGCCGATGCGGTCTACGCCTATTACCTCGCCGACGCCCGCGTCGAGCAGGATCTTGCCCACAGCCACGCCGGCGGCACCCATCCCCGAGATGACCACAGAGATGTTCCCGATCTTCTTGTCGACCAGTTTCAATGCGTTGGTGAGAGCGGCCAGGGCCACAATGGCGGTGCCGTGCTGGTCATCGTGGAAGACCGGGATCGGCAACGTCGCTTTGAGGCGGTCTTCGATCTCGAAACAGGCGGGTGCCGCAATGTCCTCCAGGTTGATCCCCCCGAATGCCGGGGCGATGCGTGCGACCGTGGAAATGATCTCTTCGGTGTCTTGTGTGTCAAGGCAGATCGGGAAGCCGTCGATCCCTCCGAACTCCTTGAACAGCAGAGCCTTGCCCTCCATCACCGGCATCGCCGCATGGGCGCCGATATTGCCTAGGCCGAGCACCGCGCTACCGTCGCTCACTATCGCCACGGTGTTCTTCTTTATCGTGTATCGGTGCGCCAGCGACTCATCGTCGGCGATGCTCAGGCAGACGCGGGCCACGCCCGGCGTGTACGCCATTGACAGGTCGTCGGCGTCGCCGACCGAACAGAGCGGGAGCACCTCGATCTTGCCCCCTTCATGGAGGGCGTAGGTTCGGTCCCACCAGTCGAGCACCGACACGCCGACAAGTTCATCGACCGCCGCGGCTATTTGAGCAGCATGGGATTCAGAACGACAGTGGACGTCGATATTGCGGACAACGGTCGGGCCCTTCGCTTCAAAACCGGGAATGCCCGCGATGTTGCCTCCATGTGCACCGACTGCGGCCGCGAACCGCCCGAGCGTGCCCGGCACGTTGTCAAGCGAGATCTTGAGGGTGATCGAGAATGCGGCGGTCGGAGCGTTCTGCACGCTGAAGACAATATTCGGCGAATCGCCCGAAGCTGAAATCGGGCGACGATCCACCGCGGGCAACAATTGATTTCGCCTACGGTTTTGAAAACAACTTGCGACCCGTTATATTCGTCGCTGGGTTCGCTGAACCCTTCAACACAAGAATCGGAGAAGAAATGAACGAATCAAACGACACGCCGAAGCGACCAATGTCCGATGAGCATCGGGCAGCACTTGCTGTGGGTCGAGCTCGGGCCCGCGCGGTGCGCAAATACCTCGAGGCGCTCGACACGAACCGCCCGAAGCCGGGGCGCAGGCGCACACCCGAAGCCATGCGCCAGAGGATCGCCACAATCGACAGCGAATTGGAGACCGCAAGGCCTTTGCAGGGGCTGCACCTCACACAAGAGAAGCTGAACCTCGAGGCCAAGATCGAGGCCGCTGAGACGGCCGTCGACATCACGGCCTTCGAGGACGATTTCGTCGCTGTCGCCCGCGAGTATGGCGAGTCCAACAGGATCAGCTATTCGGCTTGGCGTTTGATCGGGGTTCCCACCGCGATTCTCAAGCGCGCCGGGATCTCCCGTTCCGCCTAGCGGGGGCAACCCGCTGCGGTCACCCGCATCTCAATCCTACGTCGCTCAATAGCGGATCTCGGCGGCTCCAGCAGCTGCTTGTGGATGCTTGGAGACAATCCTTTCCACCCGCTCTGCGACACGCCCCACTTGGATGGACGCGGTACCGACAAAGTCGTTGATATCGGCTAGGCAGCCGTGTATCGCCGCGGCGTCCAACGGTACCCGTCCATCTGCGGCGAGGCGTTCTATGAAGCTGGGCCCGCCGGTGCCATCACGGCGGGCCAGCACTGCGGCCACGGCATGCGACTTGATAAGTTGATGGGCCTCTTCGCGGCCTAGCCCGGCTGCCACCGTCTCGCCTAGTAGCCGCGAGGTCGCGAGGAGTGGGAGTTCACGCTCCAATTCGGCTTCGATAACGAAGTCGAACACCTCAAGACTGTCCAAGACGCCGATCGTGGTGTGCAGCAGCCCGTCGGCAGCGAAGAAGGCGTCGGGAAGCATCACACGGCGAACCGCCGAGCAGCTCACATCACCCTCGTTCCACTGCCGGCCCGCAAGGTTGGCGGCCATCATTAGATAGCCGTCGAGGATCGTTCGCAGTGCGCCGATGCGTTCAGCGCTGCGACTGTTCATCTTGTGGGGCATCGCCGACGAGCCGACTTGGCCCGCGCTGAACCCCTCGGCAGCCAGTTCATTTCCGGCCATCAGCCGCAGGGTGGTCGCCGCGGAGGAAGGTCCCGACACGGCCTGTGCGAGTGCCGAGACCACATCGAGGTCAAGCGACCGCGGGTACACCTGGCCCACACTGTCGAGCACACGCTCGAATCCGAGGTGCTGCGCGATAATCTGCTCCAACTGGTCGACGGCACCGGCATCGCCGAGCAGGTCCAACTGGTCCAGACGAGTGCCGACAGCACCCTTGATGCCCCGCAGTGGATAGCGGGCCAGCAGCTCCTCCACCCGCTCCAAGCCGATCATGGTCTCCTCGGCGATGTCCGCGAAGCGCTTGCCCATGGTGGTCGCCTGGGCGGCAACATTGTGGGTGCGCGCAACCATCACCAGATCAACATGGGTTGAAGCCAGACTCCCCAGGCGGGAGAGCACCGCCACCAGACGGTCCCGCACCAACACCAGAGCCTGGCGGATCTGCAATTGTTCGACGTTCTCGGTCAGGTCCCGTGAGGTCATTCCCCGATGAATGTGCTGTCGGCCAGCAAGGTCGCAGAACTCATCGATGCGCGCTTTCACGTCGTGACGGGTAACTGCCTCGCGCTCGGCCATAGACGCGAGATCGACCTGATCCAATACCGCTTCGTAGGCTTCGATCGTCCCCTCGGGGACCTCCAGCCCCAACGAGACCTGCGCCCGCAGCACTGCGAGCCACAACTGCCTCTCCTGAACTATCTTGCCTTCGGGCGACCAGATCTTGTTCATCGCCTCGCCGGCATAGCGCTCAGCGAGAACATCGGCCACGGTGCCGTTCATGCGACGAGCCTGTCGTTTCGGTCGAGATACTGCTCACGGCCGGGGCCGACTCCGACGAGTCTGATCGGCACACCGATCTGACGCTCCAGAAACCCGATGTAATCGGCAGCCGCGGCGGGCAGTTGCCTCGGGGTGGTCACCGCGCTCAGGTCGGTGTTCCAGCCCGGCAACTCTTCATAAACCGGCACCGCTGCATGCAGTTGGGACTGATGGTAGGGCAAATCGGTGTGAACCTCGCCGTCTATCCCATAGGCGACACAGACCTTCACAGAATCCAACCTGTCGAGCACGTCGAGTTTGGTTATGGCGATCTCGGTCAGGGAATTGACCCGCACCGCATGACGGACCATCACCGCATCGAACCAGCCCGGCCGCCTTCGACGGCGCGTGTTGACACCGTACTCACCGCCGACTTTGACGAGATGGTCGCCGACCCCTTCGAGGAGCTCCGTCGGGAACGGCCCCGAACCGACTCGGGTCACATAAGCCTTGGCCACACCGACAATACGGTCGATGTGCCGCGGCCCGATGCCTGAACCGGTGCAGGCGCCGCCAGCAACAGGGTTGGACGACGTGACGAACGGATAGGTGCCGTGGTCGAGGTCCAAGAACGTGGCCTGGGCGCCTTCGAGCAGCACCTCCTGCCCGGCTTCCAGTGCATCGTGCAACAACCCGACCGAATCCGTGATCAAGGGCAGTATCCGCGGGGCGCACTCGTCGAGGTACTCGGCCGCGACCACTTCTTTGTCCACCGGTGGCCGGTCGAAGACCTTGGTGAGCACCTGGTTCGTGTGGCTGAGGACGACTTCGAGTTTCTGTCGGAAGATCTTCGAGTCTGCCAGGTCCTGCACCCGCAGCCCCACGCGCATCGCCTTGTCCGCGTACGCCGGTCCGATACCGCGCTTGGTGGTGCCGAGTTTGGCGTCGCCGAGGTGTCGTTCGTGGAGCGCGTCGAGCTCGGTGTGGTAGGGCATGATGAGGTGCGCGTTGCCTGAGACTTTCAGCCTTGAACAGTCGACCCCCCGCCCGGTGAGCATGTCGATCTCAGCCATCAGGACGCGGGGATCGACCACGACACCGTTGCCGATCACCGGGGTGATGTAGTCGTAGAGGACTCCGCTCGGAACGAGTTGCAGAGCGAACGTCTCGCCGTCGACTACCAGCGTGTGCCCGGCATTGTGGCCGCCCTGATAGCGGACGACCATCGACATCTCCTTGGCCAACAGGTCGGTGAAGCGCCCCTTGCCTTCGTCTCCCCATTGAGTACCGACGACTATGGTCGCTGGCACGGCGCTCTCCCTTGATGGATTTGCGTTACCGAGAAAGATTAGCTTGAACTCGCAGCGATCCGTACGGACTTATCGGCACGGTCTAGTAGCACCGCCTCATCAGCTCAGCACGATCTGCGAATTGTCGAGGCGGCCCTCGACATCGACCTTCACGGTGTCACCTTCTGAGTATCGGCCCTCGAGTATGGCGATCGCCAGCGGGTCGCCGATACTGCGCTGGATCAACCGCCTCAGCGGACGGGCCCCGAACGCCGGGTCGTATCCCCTCTCGGCCATATGGCTGCGAGCCTCGCCGGTGACTTCCAGGGTGATCCGGCGGCCGCTGAGACGACCAGCGAGATCCGCGAACTGGATGTCGAAGATCTTGATCAGGTCGTCTTCGGTCAACGGCCTGAAGCGGACGATGTCATCGATTCGATTGATGAACTCGGGCCTGAAGAAGTCTCTGGGCTCGCCAGGCAGGTTCGAGGTCATGATCAACACCACGTTGGAGAAGTCGACGGTTCGACCCTGACCGTCGGTGAGACGTCCGTCGTCGAGGAGCGCCAGCAGCACGTTGAAGACGTCTGCGTGGGCCTTCTCGACTTCGTCGAGCAGCACGACCGAATAGGGACGGCGCCTCACAACTTCGGTCAACTGTCCGCCCTCGTCATAACCGACATAACCGGGGGGCGCACCTAGCAGCCGGCTGACGCTGTGCTTCTCCATGTACTCCGACATGTCGATGCGAACCATGGCGCGCTCATCGTCGAAGAGGAACTCCGCGAGTGAGCGGGCCAGTTCGGTCTTGCCGACCCCGGTGGGTCCGAGGAACAGAAAGCTGCCGATGGGGCGACGAGGGTCGCCGAGACCTGCTCTGGAGCGGCGTATGGCGTTGGCCACAACCGAGACTGCGTCGTGTTGGCCGACCACCCATTGATGCAGATGCTCCTCGAGGCGCACCAGTTTCTGGACTTCACCCTCCATCAGGCGCGACACGGGGATCCCGGTCCAGCGGCTGACCACTTCGGCAATGTCGGAGTCGTCGACCTCTTCCTTCAACATTGAGTCCTCGGCTTGGAGTTTGTCGAGTTCCTCCTTGGCGGCCGCGAACCGGCGCTCCAACTCGGGGATCCGGCCGTAGCGGAGTTCAGCCGCCCGTTCCAGGTCCTGTTCGCGTTCAACCTCTCCGCGCAGATGTTCGAGCTGCTCGTTGATTGCGCGCAGTGCGGTGATGGCGTCCTTCTCGGCCTGCCACCTGATGGTGAGTGCGTCGAGTTCTTCCCGCTGGTCGGCCAGTTCCCGGTCGAGGTCGCGCAGACGTTCCGCGGAGGCATCGTCGGTCTCTTTGGCCAGCGCCAGACGCTCGATCTCGATCTGGCGGATGCGCCGCTCGACGACGTCTATCTCGGTCGGCACCGAATCGATCTCGATGCGAAGCGAACTGCTCGCCTCGTCAATGAGGTCGATCGCCTTGTCGGGCAGGAATCGGCCCGTGAGGTAACGGTCGCTCAGCACGGCTGCGGCGACCAGCGCGGAGTCTTGGATCCGCACTCCGTGATGCACTTCATAGCGCTCCTTGAGGCCGCGCAGGATCGCGATGGTCGACTCGAGCGAGGGTGGCGCGACTAGGACCTGCTGGAAGCGGCGCTCCAGCGCCGGGTCTTTCTCAACGTGCTTGCGGTATTCGTCAAGCGTGGTGGCGCCGACCATTCGCAGGCGGCCCCGGGCGAGCATCGGCTTGAGCATGTTGGCGGCGTCCATTGCCCCCTCCGCCCCTCCCGCGCCGACCACAGTGTGCATCTCGTCGACGAAGGTGATGATCTCGCCGTCGGCGTCCTCTATCTCCTTGAGCACCGCTTGCAGGCGCTCCTCGAACTCGCCGCGGTACTTGGCGCCGGCCAGCAGCAGCGACATGTCGAGATTGATCAACCGCTTGTGCTGCAGCGACTCGGGCACGTCGCCCTCGAATATCCGGGCTGCCAGCCCCTCGACGATGGCGGTCTTGCCGACTCCGGGTTCACCGATGAGCACTGGGTTGTTCTTGGTGCGACGCGACAGGACGCGAATGACCCTGCGTATCTCGTCGTCACGGCCGATGACCGGGTCGAGTTCGCCGCGCCGGGCCGCTTCGGTGAGGTCATGGCCGAACCGTTCGAGGGCCTGGTACTGGTTCTCCGGGGTCTGGGTGGTCACCCGATGGGTGCCGCGCACGTCTCGCAGCGCCGCCAGCAGCGCCTCACGGTCGACCTCGATCAGGTCGGCCAATGCGAGCAGTACGTGCTCGGTTGACAGGTAGTCGTCGTGGAGTTCGGCACGCAGTTCATCGGCGGCGTTGAGCGCATCGACGAGCGGCTTGGCGGGCTGCGGTTCTGATCCGTAGGCGTTCGGCAGGCGGTCCAGTTCCGAGGCCGCCCTGGTTCTGGCCGAGAGCACGTCGACTCCCACCTTGTGCAACAGCGGCTGCACGATGCCGTCGGTCTGGCCGAGCAGGGCGATCAGGAGGTGGTGTGCGGTGATCTCGGGATGGGATGCGGCGCGGGCCAGTTCGGTGGCCGCAGAGAGTGCTTCTGTGGTCTTGAGGGTAAAGCGGTTCGGGTCGAGGGCCATGTTGATATCGGTCAGCCTTCTCTGAGACAGTAGGGACTTCGACAGCAGGGTCTAGTGGCTACAGTATAGCGCAGAAAACTTGAGTGCGGAACACTCAAGTTTGTCTTTTGCAGTTCAATGGCCTTTGAAAATGAGGGGCCTTTGCAAGTCAGTGGAGGGCGGCTAGCGTCGGGTTATGACAGCGTCGGTGAGATCAGACACCAGCGGAACCCAGCGGACTGGCACTAGCTGAGACTGGCGTAGGCGGCATCGACTAGTCGGCCGCCGCGAGGGTCGCCGGTCAGTTCCGCGTCCATGCGGTTCATCACATAGGACACGGTCATGGCGGCGTCGAAGTCGACCGTGGCCAACGAACCACCCCAGCCGCCCTCACCGAGTTTCCCCCTGGGGGTCGCGCTTCTCGGCCCAGGCCCGGCCACCCACCGCGGCGTCCTCGGACTGCCCGACGACCCGACGCATCGTCTCCCCCATCCGAACGGCGTCGGTCCACAGCACTGATCGCCACTCATCCCAGGATCACCACGGATTGGGTCCTCGAGCACATCAACCCCAACGGAACCCCGCTCCTTGTCGAGGTTGCTAGTCTGGGGTTGCGGGTGATATACACAACAGGGCTTTACATGCATTTTCATTCATCCGCACTAACCCAAGACCATCCCCAAAAGTTCATTTGACGTCGTGTTGCCGGCCACCACATAGGAGCAGTCATGTCCGAGACTCGCGTATCGCAGTCGCTCAATCTCAGCGAACCAGTTAACACCGCAACGATCCTGCCGGAGGACCTCAGGCGGGCTCTTTGGCTGTTGAGCACTCCAGAACCCCCGACCACGGTCGTGCTCCCCTCGTCACTGGTCGTCAGGCGGCGTCTCGCTCGCGCTGGTCTGGTATTCGCGGCTGACCGGCGGGGAATCCCGCTTGAGATCGAGGGTGAAACCGTCCCCGTCCACACGGCACTAGGCGTCGGAGCGGTCGTTAAGCCGCTGGGGTTTGAACTGTTCGACCTAGAAACATCCGACCGGATGCGTGTGATGTCTCGACTCGAAGGCCGCGAGCCCCCGAGACCGGATCCCTACGGCAGAAGGTACTACTGGATGGACAGCCTCGGGGCCGCGCCGAGCGGCGAGAGTCAAGAGTACTTCGAACGCCATTCCGACCAGTGCCTGTTCGAGTTCGTTGACAATGTGTATCGCTGGTCTGGAGCTCAGCGAGCGCTGGTCGTCGTCAGCGCCACATCTGGGGGTGGGAGCGAAAGCCACAACCGTCTGCACATCGTTGTCGCGGACGACGGTGTCGGAATCCTGGGCTCGGTGTGCAAGAAGGCAGAGTCCCTTGCCGCTCACGGTGAGCGCACAACCTGCCTCTCCGAGGGTGCCAAGCCCAACTACAAGATCGCCGCTGGTGTCGTGGCCGACATCCTTGTGTCCTCCTTCGGGGAACGTTCCGTCATCGGCGCAAGGGGAGGTCACGGCCTGAGTACGGTAGCGAAACACGCCGCCGAGTGGAACGGCACCATGAACGTGATCTCTACATTCGCGCCTGGCCAAGGCACACAGCACGGGCGGCACGGGCGGGCTGGGAAGTGGGACGACGAGGAATTCAAGCACGAAGGAATGCAGGGAACCTTGGTGCATCTCACTCTTGATGCCACCATGCACGACAGTCCAGGTTCGCGGGTGAGCAATCGATGCGAACCTGTACCGGCCTGACACCTCAACGTCAGCATGGCCGATCCCAGGGACGCCTACGCACGCCTGCCGTTCCAACCCGATCGAACGCAACGCGCCCACAAGATCGGCGGCGGCCTCACGTTCTTCGATGTCGCCGACAAAGAGGCCGACATCGACACGGTCGCCGGTTACCTGCGAGAGGTTCCTCTCGACCTCATTGTGCGACCGAAATGGGTGCTGGCACGCTGGGGACCCGAGAGCCAGGGGTGGCCGTCACCAGTTGAGGCCGCTGAAGCATTCCAGAGCAGACTCACAACCATGGGTTCTGAAGCGTCGGCGGGAGTGGTCGTCTTTGAGGTCGCCAAGGCCCCGACTATCACCTGGAGTTCCCGTATCACAGAACCGACCGGGCTCGACTTGGTGCTGCTCGCCCGAGCACGCGCAACCGAGATGCAAGCACTTCTCCAATGGGGAAACGCACTCTGGCACCCTGACACGTACCACTATGTGCTCCCGTCGGGAAAGCACACGTCGTCCTTCGTCCGGCTAGCCGATGCATTCCAAGACCTTCGGGCTGCGGCCGTCCTGGCAACCTGGCTCTACGGAGCTCTCCTCTCCGAAGCTCGGACAACGGTAGTCATGGACATCGGAACCTTGATGCCGGTGGTGGGCGAACTCCAGCGGACCACAGAACATATTCGCGCAGACACAAAAACGTCGGCTCGCATCGGAAACGTGATCTCGCTGGACCGGTACCCTTCAAGCAACCTGGGAATCCACACGAGTCTGCGCAGTCTGTCGCCAGACAGCCCGGTGCTCGGCCTCGTGTCGGTGAGCGACAGCGGGGGGTTCGCCGAACGGTTGTTGAATGCCATCTCCACGCTCGGAGCACCGACGGCGCGCATCGAACAGTTCGTGTCGAGACCTCGCTCGAGCGCGACTGACATCTCCGCGAACCCTCCATCCAGGAGAACCGTCGAGGAACCTTGGCTGGGCCTAGGAGAACCGCAGTGCAATGAGTCAGAAGGTGGAACCTGTCGCTTGTGCAGGGACGAGCGCAGGGCCCGTCTGGTCAGGATCAATCCGAGGGCGATGTCGGCGTTGATCCTGCCTGAACCCGACCTGATTGTGCCGGACATATTCGACGCTCGCGCGAATGCCTCACTATGGGAGGCCTACAGCCACGCTCCGGACAACTCCGTCAACTTTCTCGGACCAACCGAGACGCGTCATGCGCCAGAATCTGAGCGCGCTCGCGAACAATCGACCTTCTTCGAGCCAACGCTGCTCGCGAGAGTGTCTCCGTCAAGGCTGATCCAAGGCCGACTAGGCGAGTTCGACAAATTTCCGAAGCGCAACCGGAACGACGATATCCGGGACCTCGTCCAGCAGTCGCGTGATCTTGTAGCCTCGAGCGCTTCCACTGTCGTATTCAACAAGCGAGAGCGTGAATTGTTTCGCGACGACGAGTGGCACGAATTCACTGAGGCGCTCAGCGAACACGAGTTCGTTTCGCACGATGCCGGTTGGATCCCCTTCGAGCCGGGAACGGGTCTCGCTGTCACCGAGGAGCCAACCAGGTCAGACTCGCCCGGGGTGCTGGTCCTCGTGTTCGGAGCGCGCACCGGTCTCACCTGCCAGCGCATGTTTCTAGCCGCTCGCGAGCAGTGGCCCGGCGCCAACTTCCGATGCCTCGTAGTTCACGCGCATCCCGAGAACGAACGACTCTGGACGAGCATAAGGAACAACCTCACAGACTCTGACGGCAACAAACGCCTGCTGGCCCTCTGGCTAAGCCACATCCCGAGTTGGTCACCGCTCACAATGGAACGCGAAACCTACCTAGCCGCCCAGAAGCACGGTTTGGACACCGATGAACTGCAGACACGGATCAACGAACTGCAGGTAGGTCCCGCTCCACAGCACACACTGTTGGGTCGAACCAACCCGAGGTTGCTTCCGCACTCATACTTCGGTCAGAGGTTGGGAAGCCGCGAGACCCTCTGCGCCGTAGGGTCAGCGATGCAGGCAGCTCGTATCCGGGCAAGCAAGCAGCGTGCGCCCTACTGGGCCAAGTTCGATCTTCCACGAGTACTCAGATCCTACTTCGATGGTCTGATCCATGTGTGCATCCTTAGGTGGTGCGAACCGCAGGAAGCCTGGTGGGGTACACACAACAGCGGGTGCTGCGACTTGCTGCAGCAACTGGAGGGCCTGGACTTCGACTTCGACCTACTGCTCCCGGAACTGCTGCTCGCGGGCGCCCAAGAGAAACTGCCCGAAGAAGGGATTGCACATGTCCTTGAGTCCGCGAAAAGCCGCATCAAGCCCAACGGGGGCTCACTGGACGAACGCACTCGAAGCCATCTGAAGCTTGGGATCGAACTCTGCGAGTTGGCTTGACCCCGCGACCAAGTGAGTGCGTGGCCCGGGCGACCCGTGATGGCAGCCAACAAGCGCAGAGGTGACTGGTGTCAGAGAAGCTCCCTGTTCAATCCGCGCCCGTTCTGCAGCACACGAGGCAGGTTCGGACGCCCGACTTCACGGTCGCTATGGTTTTCGCCATGGAGCGAACGTTAGGGGAAGCACAATGACGCAGGGATCAACAGAGGGATCAATCGAGGTCTACGAGAGCGAAGCGCGGAGGTTTCCGCCGTCCGCCGCCTTCGCCGGGGCGGCGCTGGCCAACGATCGTTCGCTCTATGACGAGGCCGACGCCGACTATGAGGCTTTCTGGGCGCGTCAGGCCCGCGAACTGCTGAGCTGGTCCAGCGACTTCACCAAGGTGCTCGACTGGGACCTGCCGTTCGCCAAATGGTTCGAGGACGGGGAGCTCAACGTCTCAGAGAACTGCCTCGACCGCCATGTGGCCGCCGGACTCGGCGACAAGGTCGCCTACCACTGGGAGGGCGAACCCGGCGACACCCGCACCATCAGCTACTCAGAACTGTTGGCCGAGGTCGAGAAGTTCGCCAACGTGATGAAGAGCCTCGGCCTGTCGAAGGGAGACCGCATCGCCGTCTACATGCCGATGATCCCAGAGCTGCCGATCGCCATGCTTGCCTGCACCCGCATCGGCGTGGCCCACTCGGTTATCTTCGGCGGCTTCTCCCCCGATGCCATCACTGACCGCTGCGAAGACGCAGAGGCCCGCCTGATCATCACCGCCGACGCGGGATACCGGCGTGGAGAGCCGTCGGCTCTGAAACCCAACGTCGACGCAGCGCTCGCCGCCGGTGCATCGAGCGTGGAGAACGTGATCGTGGTCGACCGCTGCGGGACCGGCCCGGCGATGGTCGAGGGCCGTGATCACTGGTGGCATGAGCTGATGGAGACCGCAGAGCCGAGCTGTCCGCCAGAGCCGATGGGTGCCGAACAGTTGCTCTATCTGCTCTACACGTCGGGCACCACAGCCAAGCCCAAAGGCATCATGCACACCACTGGCGGCTACCTGACCCAGGTCGCGTTCACCCACAAGTACGTCTTCGACCTGAAACCGGAGACCGACGTGTACTGGTGCGCTGCGGACATCGGCTGGGTGACGGGTCATTCCTACATCGTGTTCGGACCGTTGGCCAACGGCTGCACCTCGGTCATGTACGAGGGCACACCGGACACACCGCTTCTGAGCGAACGCAGCGGCGAACGAGCTTCGTGGAACAAGGACAGGCTCTGGGACATCGTGGAGCGCTACGGCGTGACCCAGCTCTACACGGCCCCCACGGCCATCCGCACTTTCATGAAGTGGGGCGAACAATGGCCGGCGACGCGTGACCTCTCGAGCCTGCGGGTCCTCGGCACTGTCGGTGAGCCCATCAATCCCGAAGCCTGGATGTGGTACCACGACAACATCGGCGGCAGTTCCTGCCCGATCGTCGACACCTGGTGGCAGACCGAGACCGGCTCGCACATGATCACTCCCCTCCCCGGCGTGACCACAACCAAGCCCGGCACGGCCACCACACCCATCCCCGGCGTCTACGCCGAGGTTGTTGACGACGACGGCAACCCAGTCGACCTCGGCGGCGGCTATCTCACCATCACCCGGCCGTGGCCGTCGATGCTGCGGGGAATCTGGGGAGATCCGCAGCGGTACCACGACACCTACTGGTCTACCCACGAGGGGCGCTACTTCGCCGGCGACGGGGCCCGGGTCGACGAGGACGGCTGCATCTGGCTGCTGGGCCGCGTGGACGACGTGATGAACGTATCGGGCCACCGCATCTCCACCGCCGAGGTTGAGAGCGCCCTGGTTGACCACCCCGCGGTGGCCGAGGCAGCGGTTGTCGGGGCCAAAGACGACATAACCGGTCAAGCGATCGTCGGTTACGTCATCCTGATCGGGTCTGTCGAGGCCTCCGACGATCTGCGGGAGGAGATCCGCCGACACGTGGGCACCAAGCTCGGCCCGACAGCGAGGCCCAAAGCCGTGTTCTTAGTACCGGACCTTCCCAAGACCCGTTCCGGCAAGATCATGCGGCGGCTGCTGCGCGATGTGGCCGACGGCCGAGACTTGGGCGACACCACCACACTCGCCGACCCCGACGTTGTCGCTGCCATCCGCGAGGGTGCCGCGCAGAGCGACGAGGACTGATCGACGAGGACTGATCGGCGGGGACGGACGGCCGCGGACTCACAGCAGAGACTGACCACCGGGGACTCACGGCGGGATCGACAAGCGAGACCAACGGGGCGAGACCAACGGGGCGGGCTACGCGGAATCGACAGATCCGCTCAATTCTGCGTAGTCGCAAGCACGAGAATGGCTCTAGGGTTGAGGGCAACAGTCTGGCGGCAGGCTCTGATCTGAGCCGAAGCGATACCGGAGGTGTGCAACCCCATGATTAACACAGCAAAAACCTTTGTTCTGCTTGCCCTGCTCGGTGGTCTGATCATCGTGGCGGGTGGTGCCATCGGCAGTTCGACGGGCCTGGTGATCGGGCTCGTGATCGCTCTGGTGATGGTCGGCGGTTCGTACTGGTTCAGCGACACGCTGGCCATCAAGTCCGCTCGTGCTCAAGCCGTGACCCGCGAGCAGGCACCGCAGTACTACGAGATCATGGAAGACCTCACGATGCGGGCCAATATGCCGATGCCCAAGCTCTACATCTCTCCCAACCCGCAACCGAACGCTTTCGCGACCGGACGCAACCCCAACAACGCCGCGGTGGCGGTGACCGCCGGTCTTTTGGAGCGCATGAGTTGGCAGGAGGTTCGGGGTGTGCTGGCCCATGAACTGGCGCACATCCGCAACCGCGACATCCTCATCGGGTCGGTTGCCGCGGCGATCGGCATGGCGATCACCTTCGCGGCCAACATTGTCATGTGGGGGGCGATGTTCCGAGGCGGGAGCCGTGACCGCAACCCGATCGGGGAGCTCGCATTCGCGCTGCTGGCGCCGATCGCCGCGATGATCATTCAGGCCGCCATCAGCCGCAGCCGCGAGTTCCAGGCCGATGCCTCAGCAGCGAAGTTGATCGGCAGCGGTGAACCCCTAGCCAGTGCTCTCGAGAAGCTGGAACGCGGTGCCAACGCCATCCCCGTGAACGTCAACCCGAGCCAGGCCAGCAGCTACATCATCAACCCGCTGAGTGCTCAGGCCCGCGGCCGGGGCGGTGGCAGCAAACTGTTCAGCACCCATCCCCCGACTGCGGAGAGGATCGCCCGCCTGCGCTCAATGTGAGTCAATCTCGGAAGTTGATGAACTGGAGGGGGATCTTCAGGTCGGCTTCCTTGAGCGCGGCGATCACCTTCTGCAGGTCGTCGCGTTTCTTGCCCTGCACGCGCAGTTCGTCGCCCCGCGCCGATGACTGGATCCCCTTTAGGCCGAGACCCTTGATGAACTTGTTGATCTCCTTGGCCTTGTCCTGTGAGATCCCGGCTTGCAGGCGGGCGGCCTGGCGCACGGTCCCTCCAGAGGCTGGTTCCACGTTGCCGTAGTCGAGCGCCCTTAGGCTCACTTTGCGTCTGACCAACTTCTCTTCGAGGACTTGGCGCAGCGCTGCGAGCCGGTCCTCCGACGACGACGCCATTTCGATGACATCGTCGCCCAACCGCACCGAGGAGCCGGTGTTCTTGAAGTCGTATCGTTGGGACACCTCGCGGGAGGCTTGGTCGACAGCATTGCGTACTTCTTGACCGTCGAGTTCTGAGACCACATCGAAAGTCGGCATGGCGAAACCGTATCAAGCGGCGGCCGTTGTTGATCGGTCGAGCCTGCAATTCTGTGCCGGTCGCGGTCTCGATACGGTAGTATTTTGGGTCCGCGGGTCGGTGCCCGAGCGGCCAAAGGGAACGGGCTGTAAACCCGTCGGCATATGCCTACGAAGGTTCAAATCCTTCTCGGCCCACAGCGGAGACGGGGCCCGGCGCTACGGTGCCGGGCCTTGTCAGTTCCAGCGGCCCGGTGCTTTGCGCCCCACCGGCCGGTTCTCCTAGGCGAGCATGCGTTGCATGATGACGGCGTCGAGCCAGGAACCGAACTTGCGGCCCACCTCGCGTTCTGTGCCCACAACCTCGAATCCGCAGGTTCGATGAAGCGCCATGCTCGCCTCGTGACCATCGACGATGTGGGCGATGATGCTGTGAAACCCCCGTTTGAGCGCCATGTCAATGAGTTCGTTCATCAGTGCCCGGCCCACCCCACGGCCTCTGGCATCTTCGCTCACATACACGCTGTTCTCGACGGTCGTGCGGTAACCGGCACGATTCCGGTAGGGGCTGAGGCTGGCGAAGCCCACCACGCGTCCTTCGGTCTCGGCTACGACAACCCCCAGAGCACCCTGGCGTTCGGCGATCCATTCGCGCTGGGCCTCCAGACTTCTCGACTCGATATCGAATGTGGCCGTCGTGTTCTCAACCTCGTGGTTGTAGATCCGGCGAAGATCTTCAGCGTCGGCAACCGTGGCCAAGCGGAGTCGCATTTGTCGTCGGGGCTTTCCTGTCGGGAGTCGTGGATTCGCAACGAATCTAGTCCCGTGGTTTGATGACGTATGGCACAAAACGTTTTGGGGACCGAACTCGTCGAGTGCGGAACTGACCCCGTCACCGGGTTCTTTCGAGACGGCTGTTGCAACACCTCAGAGGCCGACGTCGGCTCGCACACTGTCTGCTCGATCGTCACCAGCGAATTCCTTGAGTTCTCCAAAGAAGCCGGCAACGACTTGTTGACGCCGCGCCCAGAGTGGGGTTTCGGGGGTCTCTCGCCCGGCGACGGCTGGTGCGTCTGCGCTGCTCGATGGCTCGAGGCCGCCCTCGCCGGTGCCGCCGCTCCAGTGCGACTCTCAGCAACCCATGAGCGGGCCCTTGAGGTCGTCCCCCTGCAGATGCTGCGAACCCACGCCATCGACGCCGACAACTGACCCGAACGAACCGCCTGCATCCCGCTCGCAGATGCTGGCATGCCTCGTAGGCCACGCAACGAACGCGCGCCCGCTCCGTCGATGCCGAGGGTCGGGTCAGTGTTGCGTGGGAAGATAATGGAATCCTCGTCCAGTTCGCGTCGGTTTGGCGGGTTCGAGTTCTCCGGTGTCGACAAGAGCCGACAGTCGCCGTCCTGCCGTGGGGACGGTGAGGCCGGTGAGGTCCGCGACCTCGGTGGTGGACACGCGCCCGCGAGCACGCGCCCAATCGGAAACTAGCGCTAGCTGTGCTTCGGTCGAGGCATTGAAGGGGCAGAGGCCGCCTATTCGAGACCGAGCGTTAACGCTGAGACGGTACGCGGGTGGTTGAGCCGCAGGCGTTCCGGCGACCCTTGAGATGACTGCGTACCCGGGTACCTCGGGACTCTGTCCGGGGTTTCCGTTTGCCCCGCGGAGATTCGCTGTCTCCAAGCGGGACAGAGAATCAGCGGACTCGTTGACCGTGCGCTGCAGGACAGTACTCGCTCTCTCGGCGTCGATCCAGCCACGCCGGCGCATTTCGTCTATCAGCAGCAGAGGCTCTACGCTGCTGGCCAGACTCGGCGGCTCGAGAGCTGTGATCAGTCGAACCATCTCCGGTGCGGGCTCGCCACCGAGGAGCGAGACTCGTACGTACGGGCCCGCGATTTCGTAGATTTCTGGTCGGGGCCGGCCGATTGCGAGCATGTCGCGGGTCATTCTTGCCACACCGACCCCTTGACGCTCCGCAATTCCGAGCGCAGCGGCCGCTTCGGCGAGGCTTCGGTATCGTGGCACCGCGGGATGCGAAATGATGTTCGAGGGTTCGATCCCGCCGATGAAACCTCCCGGGGAGGTCACGGTCAGCGTATCGCCGGCGTGTTCCACCGACGTGGGCTGCGGAGAGTGCCAGTCCCGGTGAACTGTTCCGTTGACTATCGCCTCGCGGATCGCTCTGGCTGGGATGGCTTGATGTTGGCCGTGGCTGAAACCGTGCGCGATGTGGAATGTGCGGTTGGCCGCCTCACTGGTCCCTTCCACGTTGAAGATCTGCTCCAGCAGCGAGCCAGTGCTGCGGACGCGATGGCGGCTGTCGCCACCTGGGGTTTCGCGCCGGATGTAGTCAATTCCAGGGTGGGGCGTTCCGACGAACAACAGGCTGCCCGCGTTCGTCAGTCGGTCCTCACGGTCAGCGAGGTGCAATCGGCGCAACAGGTCAACCGTTGGGGCTTCGGCCAATTCATGGTCGATGGGACTCCCCCGTTGGTTGATATAGCGGCGCGCGATCTCAACTGCCACCGGACTCACGTCTTCCACGGTGTGCCCACTGAGTTGCGCGGACCAGTCGGTTCCGCTGCGATGCAGCTTGCCGCTGTGCCACGTCGTCGCATCAACTTCCACACAGTTGGCTTCGACACGCCAGGTGATCCGGCCATTATGGCGGATGGGCTCAACCGCTTCGTGGGTGGTGAGCACCAGGATCCGATGTTCGCCTAGCACGGCTTCCCTCACATCGACCGTCAACTTCTGCTCACTCAACTGATAGATGC
>Ga0209022_1001113_pt1 | contig 29395 bp, 18 predicted proteins | sample PinacodermPK_FD_187300 | JGI IMG/M metagenome (GOLD analysis project Ga0209022, IMG submission 187300) | Host-associated microbial community of the marine sponge Aplysina aerophoba from Gulf of Piran - sponge pinacoderm, lysed by proteinase... | ecosystem: Host-associated > Porifera > Sponge >...
TTAGGGCATCAATCTCGGGTCCATCATCCGCCAACTGAACATTATAATGTGTACTGTGGATCAATTTTCCATTTTCCACTTGATGAAGAGCACCGAAATATTCCGCTGTTATTCTCTCCAGATCATAACCTTCATTTTTTGAGGTTTTATTAAGCACCTTAGTATAATTTTCAGACTCAGCATCTAATATTTCTTCAGTTGTTAATCCTATCCGTTTGACCATCAATTGGTGTCGAGTATCATTGTCTATGAAGCAGTATTTTGAAGGTTCCTTTATATCGCTACGGTATAATCTGATCCCACGTATTATCTGGAGGTGGTTTTCAAGCATGACCAAGTTGCCCTTAATTGATCGACTCCATGGATATGAACTCTCGGCTGTTTGTGGTGGTTCGGGTAAATTCAACAAGGTACTACGCAATGTACCGTTAGGTTTCTGACTGATCTTATCGAGAATGCGTTCTGCAATTGGATTGGTTACAACCCAGGCTCGGTAGTCCCATTGGTCTCGTTCATTCTCCAGTGGACGTAGTGATTCATACTGCCAGAACCGGTTTCTCCAACTGGAAAAATTATCAAACCGAAGATTGAGATTATGTTCCTGTTCATCGTAATACTTTTTCCAGAGACCAGGGACACCCCCATAAACCGAATAAAGCGTCAGGAACTGCCTTGGGTCACGGAGCCACCCTTGTTCGGAGGCCATTGCTAGCAATGCCGGGGACTTTAGTTGGTTGAGCCTGATATCGCCCGTAAACCGACCATAAAGTGGTTCCCTCGAGTCTCCCAATAATCGAAGCATGTTCTGTTGGTGTGAACCGGATGCAACAATGCCACCACCAGAAGGATGTGGATTAAGTGTTGATGAACGGATTACATCAGCGATCCGCTTGATGTAATATATCAGTTGGCTGCCTTTGATATCTATATTGTGGAATTCGTCAAGACAGAGAATTCCTCCTTGGGATACAAAATGGCGCGCTTGATCGAAAAAAAATCGCTCCGTATCATTAGGATCCCAAGTCAGTGACCGCTTGATATTGTGCATGAGACTATCGAGTCCAGCTTCTTTAATTGCTTCATTTAACTCTTCACCGATTTGAGTAGGATTCGGTTGTACCTCAAGATATACGATTGGTTTTGATTCAGCCGAAGGCAACGCCCTGATGTGGTCAATAGCCCGAACTAGCAGTTCCGTCTTACCAATCAACCTCCTTCCATAGAGGGCTATGGTGGGAAATGAACTAAGGCAAATGGACCTGACAAGTTTTTCAAATTCTTTATCACGACCGTAGAAACCAAATGAAGGTGAAGCTTTTATCATTATCTGTTCTTTATTCTAATTTATTGCACCACATTAACACAAAAGCAAACTACATTTTGAATTATCTTTGAGCACGTCTTACTTTCCCACGAAAATGATATTTGATCATTAATTGTTGAAACGGCTATTCAACCATTTTAGGAATTTTCAAAAAACATTCCCCATTTTTTAGAGACTTAAGGACTGTCAAACCTCATTTTTGAATGTTGCTCTCGTTTGCTCTTGACTAGCTCTTCTATTTCATAGCCATTTTTATTCTGCATAAAACAATGCCTAACTGACACACGAAAAATCAGATCATTAAATCGGTCCGAACCGTCACGAAAGTCCTGCAACGAGTCCTCTGACACGTCGGTGCCGCTCGCGATAATAACGAACTGGATATCCTTGATGGCTTCGCTCGGCCCTGGACAGTTCAGTGTTTTACCCTTGCAGGATAGTAGAAGGATCTAAGACTATTAATCGGTATCGCTGCATCAACGAAACGAAAGTTCACGGACGACAGCTGATGACCACCTATTCAGCGAAACGAGCGTGCAAGAATGTACATGACCGCTAGCGGGGGTTAGCTAAATTGTTGAAACGACTGAACAGCAGCTGTTGTTCCTCACTATTATGCCGATATCGGCATAATTGTGAAAAATTTCAGTCTGTACCCAGGGCTATCGCATTTAAAATTTTTCAGTTGTTTCCACCTGCATTTTCTCCTATTCTATCAAAAAAATACAATTTACGAGGTAGAACAATGCAAGGCTATCGCATTTGAAATAACATTCTATCACATTTCACGAAATTTACTCTCACAGATTATTTCCAGAAGGAGATTAAAGGATTTTTCTTTCCTTTACTGGCTATAAATGTTGAAAATATAGAGTTCGTCAGCAAGCAAAACCATTGTAAAATTTTAAATGCGATAGCCCTGGTCTGTACCTTCACTCCTACGACCGAACCAGTGCATTGTAATCAGAGACCATTGTTTTTGCGAGTTCACCAACAACAAAATTATAGTCCCTGATTTGGCTTACGGGTTCAACTTCCGCTGCAGTACCGGTTAACCAACATTGCTCAAAAGATTCCATCTCAGAAGGTTCAATATGACGTTCGTGGATTTTAATCCCCCTATGTTTCAACAGTTCCAAAACTTTTTGTCTCGTTATCCCGTTTAAAAAGCAGTCTGGCTTTGGTGTATGGACTTCACCGTCCCGAACAAAGAAAATATTTGCTCCGGTCGCTTCTGCAATGTAACCACGGTAATCAAACATAAGAGCATCAGAAAAACCCCGCATTTGCGCCTTATGTTTGGAAATCGTACAAATCATGTAAAGACCTGAAGCTTTGGTGTGGCAGGGTATCATTTTTTCACTTGGGCGTTGCCAATCCGAAATATCAAGTTTAATTCCTTTGATCTCATCGGTGTTGTCGTTACTTCCGTAGTACCGACCCCATTCCCAAGTGGCGATCGCAAGGTTACAGGGATTCTTTGTCGATGAAATACCCATTTCAGGGCCATCCGCACGCCAAGCTACTGGGCGAATATAAGCATCAGAAAGTCCATTAATGCGCAGTGTTTCTGCCTTGGCTTGTTCAATCTCTTCGGGGGTATAATTGATATCAATATCAATTTGACGAGCGGATTCGAGAAGCCGAAGAGTATGTTCTCTGTTGGCAAATATCTTCCCGCCGTAGGATCGTTCTCCCTCAAAAACTGAAGATCCATAATGAAGAGCATGCGATAAAATATGGATCTGGGCTGACCGCCACGCAATGAGTTCCCCATTAAACCAGATATACCCATCTCGGTTGCCATATCCCTGTGGGTCGAATTTTGTAGTCATAATTTGACTCCCCCCTTGACAATACTACCAACTGAATACCTTAAATGAAACTGATTAAATAGAACAAATTCGCTTCATTTTTGTTTTTTTTAGTGTTGGACGGCTAGAACTAATTGCATAATTTAACCAATTCAATATACTAAACTATAATTAGGTCAATAATACTTATATTTTTTTTATGAATGATAATTCCAAATCCCAGAATCTAGCGAGCAATAAGCTTCTTTATCTGACAGACAAGGAAATCAACGACGGTATTGAAGCAATCATGTTTGCTTATCGAGCCTTTACTTCTGAGGCCGATTCTATACTCGCCAGTTCGGGTTATGGGAGGGCTCATCATCGCGCCTTGCATTTTATCAACAATCGCCCAACGCTCAATATCTCACAATTGCAAGAAATCTTAGCTATTTCTAAACAATCTCTGAATCGTGTATTGCGTCAATTGATTAATGACTCCCTTGTTGAATCGAGATCTGACCCCAAGGATAGACGGTCACGGCATCTCATTCTTACGCCAACGGGCCAACAGCTCGCTCGGAAACTTGCCGATGTTCAACATAATCATATTAGAACCGCCTATCTTAAAGCTGGTCCCGAAGCTGTTGCCGGGTTTCGGTCCGTTTTAGATCATCTCACCAATCCTGGTGACCAGGAGTTAGCAAAATTAAATGATCAATGAGTTCAGTAATAAATCCGTATGTCCGCACATTCTCGTGGTCGAAGATGACTTTAAAATTAGTCTGCTGCTGAAAAGTTTTTTTGAAAGCAACTCGTTCATATGTTCCCTTGCTGAGGATTCTGAACATGCCCGTAAACTCCTTGAGGTATTCCGTTTTGATTTAGCCCTTGTTGATGTCATGTTGCCGGGTGAAAATGGAATTGAGTTAACAGAATATATTGTGCATTCGTCTGATACTCCGGTCATAATTTTATCGGCAAAAAAAGCCGTTGAGAGCCGAATTAGCGGGCTTGAAGCAGGTGCTGATGATTACGTTTCAAAACCGTTTAACCCCCAAGAAGTGCTTCTGCGAGTGAAGGCTGTTTTAAAGCGCTCAACACAGGCTGACATTAAATGTATTACACTCGGAGACTATACCTTTGATTTAAATCGCGAGGAGTTATCAAAAGCTGGGAGCCCAGTGAATTTAAGTGCCGCAGATAAAACCATTCTTGGAATCATGGCCGTTCAGTCAAACCGTACGATTAGCCGAGAAGAAATATGCCGAATGGTCAAGACAAGGGGTGAAACCATAACGGGGCGGACAGTTGACTTAAGAATTTATCGATTGCGGAAGAAACTGAAGGATGACACACAAGTACCAAAATACCTTAAAACCGTAAGAGGAAGAGGGTACATACTTGTTCCAGACGAAATTGAGTTTGTGGCATCAGAGAAAAAGTAAAACTAGGGAGTTTTCATTCAATTCGTTTTTTGGCATTTGGATAAAATAGATTTATATCTTCGATTCGGTAATCCCTGATTAATTGCTGACCCTTAGGGGAAATCATCCATTCCAGAAATTGCCCAGCCAATTCAGCTTTGACCAAGGGACAATGATTGGGGCTAACCAAAATGATCCCATATTGATTGAATAATTCTTGGCCCCCTCTAAGAAGCACGTCATGGTTTTGCTTATTACGAAAATTCAGCCACGTTCCAATGTCAGTCAGTGTATAGCCCCCGATCCCAACGGCGATATTCAGAGCCGCTCCCATTCCTGACCCAACCTCTAAATACCAAGACCCTTGAGGCCGAGCTGAAATTGAGGACCAAATCTCCAGCTCTTTTTTATGCGTGCCACTGTCATCACCCCGTGAAACAAATGGTGCTTGACCCTCCAAGAAGCGATGAAAGGCCCCAAAGACAGAGGGTATATTTTTAATCCCCAATGGATCCGATGAAGGGCCAACAATGACAAATTGATTATACATTAAATCATGAGGTTGGATACCAAATCCACTTTCAATGAAGGTCTGTTCATCAACAGGAGAATGGACAATGACAACATCCCCGTTACAATTAGCAGCATTGTGAAGCGCTTGACCAGTACCTACAGCAACAATTTTGACGCGAACGCCCGTGATTCTTTCAAAAGAGGGAATGATTTTTTCGTATAGTCCTGAGTTTTGAATGGAAGTGGTTGACTGCAAGATAATAAAATCGTCAGATGCTTGGACTCCTTGTATGCAGATAAAAGATACTGCAATCCAATAGGTAACAATTGTTTTCAAACGAGCAATTCTCCTTCAAGGTAAGATTTAACAAGGGGTGATTTGGGTGAGTTGAAATAGTCATAAGCATCGTTTTGTTCAATCAACCTTCCTTTGTGAATAAAGGTAACATCGTGAGCCAAACGCTTTGCTTGACCAGTATCGTGTGTGACTAAGATAATTTTTGTTTTGTTTTCTGACACGGTCTTGATAATTTGTTCAATAGCAAAAGTTGATTGCGGGTCTAAACTTGCTGAAGGCTCATCAAGAAGTATCAATTTTGGGCCTGAAGCAAGAGCTCGAACCATTTGAAGTCTTTGTTGCTCCCCACCAGAAAGTTGTCGAGCCGGTGTTTTCTCTAACCCCTTAAGCCCACTGATGGCGATCAGTTCAGCCATTCTATTTTTTCGCTTATTTCTCGGATAACGCGCAATTGCGAGAGCATGAGCAAGATTCCCTTGAACTGTTCGTCGAATGAGAACAGGTCTTTGAAACACCATGGCAGTGTGTCCTGCGAAATCAGCATCAAGTTGTACAAAGCCTGATGTCGGTTTCAATAACCCGATAATTGTTCGTAACAATACAGATTTACCTGCACCGTTAGGTCCCATAATGACACTGACTCCATTTTTTGGAAATGTAGCTGAAACATTTGATAGGATTGATTTAGTACCGCTAACAAAACTCAAAGAGGAGCATCTGATACCAATTTTTGCTTGAACTGACGGTGATTGTCCAGTTAAGGGCAAGACTTTGGGATCAAACATAGGCATATTTATGCAATGAGGAGTTAAGAATGTAAGCGAAAGCATTCACTGAAATAGTTAAGAACAATAGTATTATTCCCAATCCCAGTGCAAGTGCCAGGTCACCTCGTGCCGTTTGGAGTGCGATTGCTGTCGTCATAATTCGAGTGAAGTGATTGATATTCCCTCCCACAATCATTACGGCGCCCACCTCTGAAAATGCTCGGCCGAGTCCAGCAAGAGCGGTTGTTAAAAGTGAAAACCGAGAGTCCCACAATAGTGTGAGCATAGTATCAAGTTTTGTCGCTTGCATTGAACGAAGAGTTTCGTCGTATTCTTCGGCAAGAAGGACAACAATTTGTCTTGAATTGGCAACAATGATTGGAGTGACTAAAATGGTCTGGGCGATGACCATCGCTGTTGGAGTATAAAGCAATCCTAGAGGGCCTAGTGGTCCAGTTGCCGAAAGCATGAGGTAAACTGCTAATCCGACAACTACTGGAGGGAGGCCCATGAAGGAGTTAAACAAAATAACAAGAGTATTTTTACCCCAGAAATTCAATACGGCAAGCGCCGTACCTAATGGAAAACCGATGATACAGGCAATGAGAACAGCTTTAAATGTGATAGATAAGGATAAGAGAACGATCTCAAATAAGTCTGAGTTCAGTGAAACAATCAAGAAAAAAGCTTCTTGGAAGGCTTCATATATCGTCGGCATAATATAAATTGTCCCGATTTAGCTTGTATTCTTCAACGTGCTACACAAACCCAATATAAACCCAACTTCTTGATTATTTGGATTAAATATTATACCGCGGGTTAATAAATTGAGTTCGATTTATTGAGCCCAAACCTTCATGTAATCTTTACGGACTATAGGTCTCTAAGATAAAGATGAGAATTTTTGTGTCAAGCCAAATGAAAATAGCATAGTTGATTTGACTCATGATATTCAGTGCGTGAGTTGGGTATAAAGAGTAAAGCAGGAATACCGGCTAGAATTGAGCTATAGACATATTTTGCTTTAATTTTTGTTGCGTTGCGGGTCGTCTGTATTGACAATCTTTACCAAAGAGGCAAGATATGGTCTAGTAGGGTTTACGAATATTCGTAATTCTAGTGTTTATGGAGCTAATAGTATTAATTCTGAATAACTTGTTTGTAGCTGTGTTATACTGAGCGAGTGTGTTTCAGCTAGGAAAGAGAGCTCCAATTAAAATTCTTTAGGAGAATAGTTACATGAATTTACAATACAACCAACCTCTCGGTGGTAATGAGATGGCTCGCTTTAGTGGTATTGCTTCATTCATGCGGTTGCCAATCAGTCAAGACTTGTCGGGGGTTCGTGCCTGCTTTGTGGGTATCCCCATGGATATTGGTGCATCAAATCGTGCTGGAACCCGGCATGGGCCAAGACAAATCAGAGCCGAAAGCAGTTTAATCCGACCTTACAACATGGGTACAGGGGCAGCTCCATTTGAAACTTTTCAGGTAGTTGATTATGGAGATATCGCCATCAACACATTCAACTTAATTGATACATGCGATATCATTACTCGGGAAATGACCAAAATACTGAACTATAATACGATTCCCCTCGTACTAGGTGGAGACCATACCCTGACTTATCCTGTATTACGGTCTGTGGCTCAGAAGCATGGTAGAGTAGCACTTATTCACGTCGATGCCCATGCTGATACTTCTGACTCTATGTTTAACGAAAAGATTGCCCATGGGACTCCATTCAAGAGAGCTTTTGATGAGCAGCTGATTGATCCAAATAAAACATTCCAAATTGGTCTGCGTGGTTCAGGATACTCTCCAAGTGACTATGATTGGGGGCGCTCCAAAGGGTTTAAAGTATTCACTGCCGAAATGTGCTGGCATAAATCACTCGCCCCAATTATGGCTGAAATTCGTCAGGCCATCGGCAACTCCAGGGTGTATTTATCCTTTGATATTGATAGCCTTGACCCAGCCTATGCCCCGGGGACTGGAACTGTAGAGATGGGTGGGCTGACAACAATACAAGCATTAGAGATTGTTCGAGGCTGTCATGGATTGTATTTAGTCGGCGCTGACTTGGTCGAAGTCTCGCCTCCTTATGATACGACAGGGAACACTGCCTTAATTGGCTCACAACTGTTGTTTGAAATGCTTTGTGTTTTACCAGGGATAAAGATAAACAAGAGTCAACTTTAAATTATCGTTAGATTGTAGTTCTTGTCTGGATGTTAAATTTTATTCTCAAAATAAATATCTGATTGCAGTGGAATCAACTCAGAAAATAGATTGGATAACCCTAGCGGTGATGCTATTTTGCTATCTCCTGTGGGCTTCGGGGACGACCTTTATCTATGAATTTTCTCCACTATTAGGTTTTGTTATCGTCACTCTGATGATCACACTCCACTCCTCTTTGCAGCATGAAGTCTTGCATGGACACCCTCTGCCTAATCAAAAAATGAGTGAATTGTTGGTTTATCCCGCGGTTGGATTATTGATACCTTATGAGCGGTTTAAGGATACTCACCTTAAGCATCATTATGACCCCAAATTAACTGATCCCTATGAGGACCCCGAAACCAATTACCTTGATCCAAAGGTGTGGAGTGAACTGCCCAAACCCATTCAGTCAGTCTTACTGATCAATAACACCCTATTGGCTCGAATCTTGATTGGTCCATTGATTTCCATGATTTATTTTATCAAAAGCGATATAAGGAATTACAAAAATGGGCAGAAACGCATTCTCATTTCGTGGATACACCATTTTGTTGGTATTTTGCTCGTATTTTTGTGGTTAATCAATTGGGGCCAGATACCGATTTTATTGTATTGTGTGAGTGCTTATTTAGGTCTTGGCCTGTTGAAAATCAGGACGTTTCTGGAGCATCGTGCCCATGAGCATCCTCGAGGTAGAACAGTTGTGATTAACGATCGTGGATTCTTTGCTTTTTTATTTTTGAATAACAATTTTCATCTCGTCCATCACATGCATCCAAGCGTATCTTGGTATAAGTTACCCAAACTCTTTGACCACAATAAAGAACAGTTCCTAGAGCGCAATGAGGGATATGCTTACACAAGCTACTTTGAGATTTTCCGAAAGTATGCATTCCGCAGAAAAGACCCTGTTCCCCATCCGCTATGGGAAAAGAAACCATAATTTAGAAGGATTGATAGAAATAAAGGTCGGATAGGTCTTGGCCTCTTTTGGTCTTGTTACTTTTTCAATCCCCTGACCAAACTTTTTGAAAAAGTTTGGAAAGTTGCTCCTGAATCTGAATGAATGAGTTATGGTTTTAATAGGGTCAATCCTTGAATTTAATTGAACAAGTACAGCCTTTTCATGCGGGTACAACCCTCACTTTTAGTGGAGAATAAAATATGCTCTCACTACGATTAGTATTGAATTTGAAAATATATAGTGGTAGAAATTTCTAATTGCACCTTACAATATTGAGTGAAAAATTTATGGGTTTTATCTTGATAAAGAATGTCTGAGAAAGTTCAACCGATTGCCTATGGCATGATTGGAGGGGGTCAAACAGGCTATATTGGCAAAGTTCATCGTACAAGTGCCGAACTATTCGGCCGCTTTAAGCTCCGAGCGGGTATATTTTCATCGGATCCTGAAATTTCATTAGCTTCTGCTTTAGAATTGGGTGTAGTTCCTGAGCGGAACTACGCATCCCTAGAAGCTATGGCAAGTCAAGAAAAAGCCCGACCCGATGGAATCAAAGCTGTCATCATTACCACTCCCAATCATCTTCATGGTCAGGCAATTAAAATTTTTAGCCAAGCCGGCTTCCATGTGATTTGTGATAAGCCCTTAACTGCGAGTTTAGAGGAAGCGCTTGAGGTCAAAAAAATAGTTGATTGTTCACCTCAGCTGTTTATGGTTACTTATTGTTATACGGGTTATCCTATGGTTAGGGAAGCAAAAGCACTCATTGCCAACGGAACAATCGGTAATGTGCGGATGATAAAAGTTGAATACCCCCAAGGGCATTTAGCAACAGCTGTTGAGAATACAGGTAATAAAAAATTTCAATGGCGGGTTGACCCGAAGCGGTCAGGAGAAGGCGGGACTGTTGCTGATATTGGAACCCATGCATTTCACATGCTCCGTTATGTTTCTGGATTACGGGTTACATCGGTGTCAGCACAACTTAATTCGTTTGTTGAAACGCGGCAATTGGATGACAATGCAGTGGTTAATCTCAAACTTGAAAATGGTGGGATTGGGTTAATCTGGGTCTCCCAAGTCGCCATTGGCCATGACAACAGCCTCAACTTTAAGGTGTATGGGGATAGGGGTTCGTTAGAATGGACCCACCGAAACCCATCTAACCTGTGGCTCATGCGTTTAAATCAGCCAAACAAATTGATTACTCGTGGAAGTCCTGAGGCCACTCCACAGTCAAAACGGGTAACCCATTTGCCTGCTGGTCATCCCGAAGGGTACCATGAAGCCTTTGCTAATCTTTACCTTGAAGCCGCAACTTTTATTGAGGAGTTGGCATCGGGTCAGAGCAATTGTAGTGAGGTTGACTACCCTGGTATTACCGATGGGGTGGAGGGTATGAAGTTTGTTAATGCGGCTATTCAAAGCTCACAAGATAACGGACGATGGTTTGAGTTAAATTAATCTTTATCAAACTGGGCCAGAACGAATTAACTGCTCGTAAGGCTGGGAGTACAGAAGTCTTGTTGAGTGAAGATAGTGTCTATAGCGAAAATCAACTTGAGTTAAATGTCGTGACACCACAAAACTAATATTGACGAACCGCTCAATAGGGTCTGTACCATAGTAATGACGGTCTTGGGTAATTGCTCTCTTGCTCGGACATGAGTGCAAGGAAACTCCAAGGGTCTAATCGTATGAGGATATATAAGTCAAGAAACGGTCAATGAATCAGACATGACTAACAGACTTACCCAAGGGTGACAAAATTGGTGGTCGCAGAGTTATACCGACAATACAAGTTTACAATTACGAGTTAGAAACATTTTCGGCAAAAAAATTGTTGGCATAAATGCGAATTCAACTTACGGTCAAATTCTCACACACAAACATCATCAATCAAAACAACCATTCCAGCACTTTTTATGCTGTAGGAGTACCATCAACTCCCAATCCATTAGCATGATTCATGAAATAACTGCCGAACTTTTACTCAGTCCAAACAACTTTATTGGGTACAAGAATAGTTGGGTGCAAAATATGATTTGAATTATTGATGTGGCTCACTTACTCTATCACATCTATCACAACCGTTTATTTATCCCTGCCTACCAAAAATCAAGCGACAAATTCCTATGGAAAAATTATCAGCAAGGCTTGAAGTGGCCTTAACAATTGCTAAGAAGGCCGGTGAACTAGCTTTACAAAAATACCATAATCTATCTGAACTCAAGATAGAAAAAAAAGGGCTACAAGACCTTGTATCAGAGGCGGATAGAGAGGTCGAGCTACTTATTCGTGAAAATATCAAACAAAGCTATCCAGATGATGGCATAATCGGCGAGGAGTTCGCACGAAAAGAAGCATCCCAATCGCCCTATACATGGGTCATTGATCCGATTGACGGAACCGCAAACTTTGTGCGAGAAATACCTATCTGGGCGGTTGTAATCGCTTGTATCACGGCTGAGGAAATTGTCATTGGCGTGGTCTACGACCCGGTCCATGATGAAATGTTTTTTGCCAGTAAAGGTAATGGCGCTTTTTTAAATGAAAAACCAATCAATACCGCCCTTTCAGATGGAATACATGATGGTTTAATCGGGATCGGGACCTCCCAACACCCAAGCAACAACAGAGTCATAACAATGATCACAGATCTTGTGTCACAAGGAGGAGTATTTTGTCGGTGTGGATCAGGGGCTTTAGGAATCGTGTTTGTCGCGTGTGGCCGCTACATTGGTTATTTGGAATCGTTCATGAATGCTTGGGATTGTTTGGCCTCAATCCTCATTGTTAAGGAAGCCGGTGGACAAGTAATTGAATTTGAAATGGATGAAATGATTACCCAAGGAGGCCAAGTCGTAACCGCCAGCAATAGTGTCGCCACTCAGATTTGGCAATTAGCTGAACACTTTAATCAATAGGAAGAAACGATTGATATTCGGGAGGAATTTCGCCATTATCTAAGTTGGTGATCACTTGTGAAACAATTTCACGATGCCAGTAATAACAATATAATGGGAGATCATCTAGGCTTGAGAAAATCGTATTAAACATCTCTTTGTCCCATTCAAAGGCTAATTCTTTGTAATTCTGTTCGGTTGAGTATTCGTCAATTTCTTGACAAAAAAGCTTGCCAAGCTCTTGGCGTTTAAAATAAAAACTATCTTCTTCAAAAATACCCTCACCATTCCTTCCCTGAACTGGCTCCTCAAAAGGAAAATAGAATTGACCATAGAGTGAATTGTCATGGTGGCGATAGTGCAGGACTATACGACCTATATTCTCAAGTCCTGAAGTTATTTCAAAGGTGAGTGAGTTATCCTTTACTTTCCGATTCATTAATAAACTCACCAAGACTTTTGCGACTCGGCTCGAAGGGACCAATACAGGTAACTTACTTAAGTCTCTCGATTTTTTGTGAATGACAACGCCCCGATGAACTGTTCCGTTCATATCACGGTAAAGAGATAGCGAACCAAGCTTGTGTCTATTTGCCTCTTGAATGGCCGCGAGATGATTGCCCGTGAGGATTTGCACAGGGAAGTTTCGCTCTTGCAAGCTCTGGAGGTTGAAATCTTGTAAATGACGAAAATTGTCACCTTGAGACAGACCGGTTTGAAATCGAATGGCATGTTTTCCGTAGGACATCAGACGACTCAAATCAAGGAGCTTAGGCTTAGAGTCTCCTGGCGTTATGGTATGAATACGATATGCTTGGGGTAAATAAGCGTGTTGTAACTTCGGGCAGTTTAATTTAACGACAGTGCGCAGTGAATTATCTTTATCGTTCCATGTTTCATCATATTGCAGAACGATCCCAGGTTTAATATTTTCAAGGAGATAGCTGAGAAATTGTAATCGCCGAAAGCGGCTCTGAAAGGCTCGTGATTGCACATAAATATTGTCAACTGCTTCTTCTAAAGTAGTTGAGGGGTCAAGCAAGTCCTGCATGTAAGTGGGAAAGTTTGTTTTAAGCGTATTGGCATATTTGATGAAGCCATCTGAACCATCAGAGATAATGGATTTGCTGACCATTTGACGGAGTTCATCACTCGTGATTGGCTTTTCGTTATAATGATGGATTCCAGTCTCGATATAAAGGGGACTCAAAAAGGAAGATTTCTCAATGTCATCAATATCAGTCTCATTCCCCTCATAAAGTGTGCGTGCTTTTATTTCGATATTTCCAGGGATTTCTTGTGGCTTTAAAGGATTACTATTATGACTGTTTAACTCTTCAATGATCGCATCAAACTCATAGCGAATAAGGTCAATGAGATTCGCTTGGTCAGTGGTGTTTAAAACGATCGAACGTGATAGCACCTTATTGGCAAAGCCGCCGTTGGTAGCATCTTGAAATTCAGTACGACCCTGAAAACCAAGACGTCGGGCCAGCTGAGGATGAGTTTCAAGAACTTGTTTTGCTGAACGGTCGCCAATGTTGTTCAGAAAATCTGGAATATCATCAAGGAGAAGGGGATGTGAACGATTCCCATCAACACTTGCCCCCATAGCTCGAAGCTTACGATTGCGTTGTTGCAAAATGCGCATTTCAGAAGCAAGTCCAGTCATGACGGAAGCAACGCGGGGACGCGATACCTGCCCGTACCGATTGCTTCGACCCTGTGCTTGAACATATTTAATGATATCCAATGGTGTTTCCATTTCAATCAAAGTTCGCGGGCGCCGGTCTTTAAATTCCGAAGAAGCATGATAGGAACCGCCAGTTGCCCCGGCCATGTTGTATATGAGAACATCAAGTTCCCCGCTATTGAACTTATGGATTGTTTCGTATCGACCGTAGTTTTTACGTCTTTGAATACAATTGTTCTTATAGGCTAAACTACGCCCCGAAATTTCCCCGCACGCAATTCCGAGTTGATCAAGTTTCGCAACGATATAATCGATGGGAAAGGCCGGTAATTCTGGGCAAATACCATCGATGAGTGTGTCAATCTCTAAACTTAGCTCTCGGATATCATCATTTTCCACGCGCAAGTCTATGTTCTCTGAGCTTCGGTCCGTGAACATTTTCTGAGTCACCCGACGCAATTGATCGATGATTGACAAGTGGATTTCTTTTCCTTGGGCTAAACTGGAATCTTGAGCAATCAATTCAGCAAGGAGCATTTCACCGGTTGAATGGAAAGTAATGAGAGGTTTACGTCCTTCCCTAATTTCGTTGACAACCTCTTGAATGACTTGATCAACTTTTAAGGAATTAATCATAAGCCGTGCTAATCGTGACATCGGCCCGCCTGGAGAAAAGTGACTGATTGAGCTGACAACTTCAGCATGAGCCGCAGATCGTGTAACTCCTTCTTCAATGAGCCGCTGGAAATAATGTCCAGAATAGCGATTGAGATAAAGATTGATCTGAATTGAACAATCTAGAATTTTTTCGACAAGAGGAGAGAATTTATTCATCTCCTCAACGTATCGGGACATGGTCGAGTCGTCAGGCAGTCGAACCTGAAAGTCAATATTGGAGAGATCATGGTCACGACGAAGATAGACCCCATCTTCTGCGAGCATTGATGTAAAGCTTTCTTGTGCCGATTCTCCGCCGCTAGACTTTATTTCAAGAAAGTTATTTAACCGGAATCCTTCAACGTTTGGCAGCAAGGGTTTGTAAAGGTCCGCGCTATGTTTATCGCGCATTGGGGTTGCTGTGGCGTAGAGTGCATTAGATCTCCCTATGCGACTGATCATGGATCGTATCACTTTACCCGTACGACTATTTTGATTGATAGCATTTTGTGATTCATCAAGAATCACAAGGGTGTTCTTGTCAACTGCGGTTTTTGCCCAAGTCGTTGAATCAGCAGTATCTTTACCCCGAAATTGCGAGTAATTGGTAAATATGATGTTATGGTTGGCCGGCCATCTACCGGAAAAAAACAAAGCATTTTTCTTCTTGGCACTCAGGGTGCGTACAGGTGATTTAGGTGTCAGTAAATCAGCAGATTCTTTTTGCCATGATAAAACGACAGGTTTACTTGCAAGGATCATTGGCTTGAGTTGATTTAAGGCACCGACGGCCTTTAAATCACGCCAAACATCGGGGATATTTATTTCGGAATTTTCAGTAAAATAAATGACTTTCTTTCCTTGGCGAATAGCAATTAAGGCTAGTGCAGCAAGTGCCCTACCTTTGCCGATTCCCGTTTGATCAGCCAATAAAAAACCTCGATTGCGATTAAAAGCACATTGAGCCATTGCGACTGCATCAACCTGTTCAGCAAGTAACTGAGATCGTAGTTTCTGTTTGGTGACTCCCATCCAATTCGCAACGATACCATCAATATCCTTTCCGATATGAATGGTAACTCGTGTTAATGCTTTAGTTGTTGGCGTTTCCAATGCTTTGGGGATCATGGTATGCGATTTATTCATAGTGGACAGAGGTTTATATAACCGCTGACGTTCATTCTCCTCAAAATCAGGTGTTGGGGTGCCAACGAGCTCTTTTTCCCATTCCTTGACTCTTCTTTTGGACCGTAAGATTTCTTGATAAACTCTATCTAAATCTTCGGTACTCTCAAGGGATTGCGTTCTCAATACGGCTTGCGGAAGAGTGTCTAAAACGTGTTGGCGCTTATTGCCGATGATAACCATCGTAAAGAATTTTTCTGTCCTATTGTTGGCGACAACATGGGGCGGCATCTGTACAACGATTTCGAAACTATATGACTTACCAATCTCATGTCTGAATCGGTCCGATTCACCGAAAATTTTATGATCAAAAAGGAATACACTTTGCCCCTTAGCTTTTCGTTTTTGCAAAGCGTTGGCAACACGTTCTATCAGACCATCGTCGCTAACTTTAGTCAGGTCATATACTTGCAGAGAGGTATTTTTTTCAGTTTTAATAAAGGGAAGTGCGATTGACAACTGCTCCGAACCATTAAAGTTAACTTCGCTGTAATTTTGGGTTAAGCGTCGTAAAAAAATCAAGAATTGAATATTGGGAGAGAAACCTTTTTCTTCGGAATTATAGGTTTCGACTAAATCTCCCAAATTATTAGCAACCTGGAGTGCTTGATGATATACCTTGCGATCCCCTTTCCGCTGAACCGCTAATTGGAGTAATTGATTAGGGAGTTCCGATTTCACCTTCTGGAACACTTGCTCCTTGCTCGGTTGTTCAAGACCGTGCCGAAACTGCTCAAGTCCAATGGTGCTCAAGTCGCGTAGATCACTTTCGTTTATACGATGGAGTTCAGCAGCCCGCAAAATACCGGCTGCCATGGCCGGGCAGTCATCAAGGGAGGCAATGCGAAGGTAATAGCTGTTAGGGAGTTTAGTTTGTTCAATCTCTAATGTCGTCACGCCCTCTTTAGATGTAATCTTACGGTAACGATTACCCGAAATGTAATTGAATATTTCATGGCCCTTGGCATTGACGCCTAAGGGTTTAATCCATTCAGTATTTAGTAGTGATGATTCGACTTGTTCGTCAATCAATATCGGTGGCTGGCTCAATTCAATTTCAGAGATCGTACAGGATTCGCCACCCAAGGCTTGAGCAAGTTCAGCCATCAAGTCCTTGTTTAAGGTGTCTGCTTCAACCGGTAGAAAAAACGATTGTTGATTGGCAATTTTCCAAAAACCGTATTCCTCTAAGACTTTTTGCAAGTCATTAACTGAATCCAAGGAGCTGATTATCAGGAGCAGTCCATGAGATTCTACTCGGTTCACACGGTGTAAACTCACCTGAGAATGTGGAAATTTAATCCAAGGAAATGTCTTAGTTGCAGGGATATCTTGTGTCATTGACTATAGCCTTTTTGGTACAACCAAGGTTCAGGCCAACCCGAACGATTACACTTCTGAAATTGGCTGGAAATTGGGGTTTAAAGAGTCATAGTATAATTGTTTTCGGTTGAGTTTTCTAGTACTTGATCAAGTTTTCGGGGAATATTTTCAGAATGAAAGTCGTTTTCTTTTTGAATATCAATTTGTTGAGCTGTCAGTTTAACTAAATCCTTAAAGTATTTGTAATACCGATTAATGGCATAGGGGCTACTGGGGGTAGGAATAAAGTCAAGTGGTACGGTTGGTCCAAGTGCTCGGGCCTTCCAGACAAAACCAATATCTCGCCCTTTATCACTTGTATGTTGATGGATGTGAAGAGTTGAATTGGCAAATCCATACATTGGCTGAGGTTTTGGTTGGATATCTAAGTCCTTGAAGAAATCAATAAATTCCGAATTCTTTATACCTCGCCAACCAAACTCAGCAAAACGGTTTTTTGCTTGGTTAGAAATTGATGCAAAAAGTTCTTTCTCAAAGTCCTTTGAGTTAACTTCTTTAACCTGTTTAAGGGCTGATTCAATACGTGCACCAAAACCATCAACCAAGTATTCCTGTAGTTTAATCATGGTGGCGTTTTTTTGATTGGCTGCTTCAGCCACTTTGGAACTCAAATAAAATGTTTCAATTGGGATCACATCAATTTTTCCTCCTTCTTTTAGGCACTCTTCAATTTTCGCTAGGTGCGGGTCGTGCAGACTTTTTAAGATGGCTTCCTCAATCGAAACGAGTTCACCATCCCGCCACGGTCGTCGCAGAGAAAGATTGATTCGGTCACCATTGATAAAGTGCTGAGCTAAATACACATTGCCGCCTGAATTGAAGGTTTGTGTGACAGCATCGTAAAGCTGCTGAATTGAAGGAGGAGTGACCGTTTCATTGATATTAAGTACAGTCGCTTTATACATCGTTTCATTGTTTGCTTTATATTTTCGTGATGAACCGGTGTTGGAGTCATATACGGGAGCAATTTTTGTTGGAACTCCAATGTAAAGGTTTGCCTCAGGATTGGCAAACTTGTTTGCCCACCTAGCTTGTGCTTGACCTTGAGATACATTCACAGAGTTAAAAGCAATGTAACCTTTGGGTGCTGTGAAGGAGTAATTTTCAGAATTACCAAAATCAGAGATTTTTGTAACTCTTGTATTGCTGCTTGTTTTGTTGATCCCCGCTTCGATGTGTTGGCCGTCAAGGTGACCGCCAACGATAACCCCTTTGACGGTCCCCTGATAACAATTTGGCATTAACTGTTCAGGCAGATAAGTGTCAACCTTGACGATTAAGTTTCGATAAAATCTGGTTGTGGAGTTCATAGTGGATTGAGCAAAATTATGATTCATGGTTTTTTTCATGGTTGCCGTTAATGTTTCTTCATGTTTAGATTAAAACAAATTGATGAAACTACACACTGTGTCAAAATTGTTTTTGTTGAATAAATCTTGTTATTTATTGACCTCCTAGCGGTTCTCAATTTAGCCGTCATCAAATTTAAAGAAAGCCATCAGAATCCTACTCCTACCTTAACTCCGAGGCAGTTCTATACTGTCCTAACCTGTGACGAAATTTTGTATTGCACGGTCATGATCTGCAACATTTAATGGCCAAATACGATTGAAATAGACACAAAGTGAGGGGCACAAATCGACATTTGATTTAATGTTATGAAACATTCTGATGAATATGCCACCTCTACAAATTAGGTTTTTTGAGACTTATGGTGTTCTAGGTGATGCCATCCAAATCTACTTAGTGCGTGTTTTGGTTATTGAATGTCACCTCAACAGCACGTGGTCAAAGGACAATTTTTCAAAAATAATTGGGTTAAATGGAACGGTGCTGAAAGTCTGATGAAAATAAACAGAAGAAGGTGGAGTCAGGGTTTCAAAAGCGGTTAAACATTACTCAATTAATGGTCACATTAAATGCTAGCACAATCTCTAACCTATTATCTTGATGTCACTCAATAACAGTCACATTTTGAACTTTGAATTCCCTGCTGAAGAAGGAACTTGTCGTTCCCCTATCACTAAAGAAAGATCAACCGAAATCAAACTATCAGGGACATCTGTTCTCTGCGTGTAACGCCTGACCCTGATGATGCTCCATACCGCCCCTGCTTAAGGGGACAAGCCACCGACACAAGGGTCAGTATCATCACCGAAAAGGTTTTGGGTGATCTTGAGCGCTGGACGGGATTGCCAAACTCTTCAAGCTCAGCTAGGAAATTCCTACCAAATCGGTGATTGCCCGGAACTCTCAGCAGAGTGAGATATCATTTGTTCGAAAAATAAGGCATTAAGTCTATAAGCAATCCAATTATAGAACAAATCGGATTACGATCACTTGCGAATATTGGGTTATTGCAATTATCTTAAAAGTTTATATATAAACTTATATATGATTTAAAAAACTATAAATGGTGTCATATGACAGACCAAAAACTTACCCCAAGGGCTACAATTGCGATAAGCACACTCGGTCGTAACATCAACATTGCCCGACGAAAACGGCGGCTGTCCCAGCGTGACCTCGCCGCGATGATGGGAGTATCCGTCAGCACCGTGCGCCGCCTGGAAGGCGGTGATCCGGGTATTTCCCTAGGAGTGCTAGCTATGGCTTTCATTGCCCTTGGCAACATCAGGCGCTTCAGCGAGGTTTTGGACGTCGCCACCGATGACATCGGGCTCCTGGCCGACCAAGAGAAGTTGCCACACCGGATCCGCAAACGAAAACACCCCGTTGACATTACCTGCAATGACCACCAACCAATTGAGCAAAAGCCAGCTGGCTGGCATCCAACTGATGGGTTGGGATTATGACGGAACAAAGACGGGTTACTGTAGCCATCGGAGCTAACCAGATCCCTGTTGGTCAGCTGATCTTTGATTTTGACCTCAATCGCCAAAAAGCGGTTTTCAAATATACCGAAGAGTGGTTATCTCGACCGGGTGCGTTTGCCCTAGCCCCAAGTATGCCACTCACGGACTATCCGGTTTATGCGAGCGGTGACCGGTCAAATCCCCACACCGCCCTGCCGGGACCAATCGCTGACACTACCCCTGATTCCTGGGGACGGGGGATCATCAGCAAGGCTTTGGCACGCCAACCGACCGAGCTGGATTATCTGCTGGCCGTGAATGATCTGACACGACTGGGAGCTCTCCGCTTCCTAGACAAGGAGGGTCGTCCTCTGGCTTTTGCCCAACCTCCCACACCCCGGTTGAACGATATGGACCAAATCATGCGCTATCATCGTTCAATAGAGAATAATCATCCCGATGCCATAGCCATAGCCAACCTCATTGTCGGCAGTGCCGGCAGTCTCGGCGGGGCTCGACCAAAATCTGATTATGATGATGAGGGCATTTTTTCAATTGCCAAGTTCACGGCTGAACGTGATACCATGCCCATCGAGCGGATGGAAGTGACCACCCTCAAGCTGGCAGCCAGGGTCGGTCTGCGAGCGGCCAAAGCCCGTCTGGTTCTGGCTGAAACGGCTCATCCCATTGCCATCATCAGACGCTTTGACCGGCGGAATGAAAGCCGCATTCATTATCTGTCGGCCCAGACATTTCTGGGACTCGATTCCGCAAGTGGAGGGTTTTACACCGATATTGCGGAAGCCATGCGGCAGCATTGTGGTGACGCTGATCTCATTACTGGTGAGCTTAGGGAACTGCATGACCGGATAATGTTCACCATTTTGATATCCAATAATGACGACCACTTGAAGAACCATGGTTTCCTGTACGCCGGTAGCAACAGATGGATTCTGTCGCCGGCTTTTGACATCAACCCTCAGCCCTTCCGCCATCGTCACCTAGAAACCGGGATAAGTCCTCTCAGCAACAATGAAGCATCTATTGAGGCGGCGATTGAGGCCGCCCCATTCTTTGATGTTACCGAGGATGAAGCCCATCAACGGGCCGTTGGCATGGGCGAGCAAATTACCAAGGAGTGGAAGATCCATGCCGCTGATTGCGGCATGTCACCGGCTGAAATCCGCCTCTATGAACCAGCTTTTGCCAATGAAGAAATGCAACTGGCTCGTGGTAAACTGTCCGCCACCCGAAGTTCAGTGGGTGTTGCAACCTAGGGCTATCGCACTTGAACTGTTTTCTTATTGATTAATAATACTTGAGCCCTAATGATGATTTCTATTCCATCCATCCTGTTTCAACTGACATCTCATAGTTGTCTGTTTCCTTTCTGGTGCCACTCTGAACATATTCGTTGCCATCCGACGAGATTATGAAAGAATTCGATTTTAGCCAATTAGTTGACTTTACTCTGATCCTCAAATCAAAGTTATTTTGACCATCATTATGAGTTTAAACAAGGTTGAATCCCCCCTACAATCATCGCCTTCCTACCTTCCCAAAAAAATTCTCAATAAGACACTGATTTTAGTCCCTTTGTAACCGAAATATACGCAAAACACACGCTTACCCAGAAATCATCATACACAACCCTCTTGAACCACCATTCAAGCCTGACAATAAGCTATAAAGCGTGTGTTGTTTCTCACTGTTATAACGATATCGGGATAACAGTGGGAAACAACAGCGAGCATGATCATTGGTCCTCTTATCAATTTAACATAACCCAAGTCCAATTTGCGTTTTGTTTGGCCCATCTGATGCGTGAATTTACTGGTATGGCGGGTATGGGAGAAGAATGTGCCGGTATGAACTTCAAGAAACCCTCGGTAATATAGTTTCCTCCAATTGGGTTAGATATTTTGGTTTTGTATCAAGGTACTCCGCAAGTTGGTTTTCGCTGATGATATTCTGGTAGTATCTTTGGAATGCCAGAGTTATGTACTCTAATCCCAGATATGCTATTTTGGTATTGTAGAAATTGCCGGCATTATTACTAGGAGCAGTTTTCTTTGACCATTCTGTGGTCTTCTCATCATAAAGTTCTTGAGTGATAAGTCCCCGATCAAGGAATTTTCTGAAGATTAATTCCCGACTTACAGAAAACTTTTTTGACAACTCAAAAGCTCCTTGTGTTGGTTCAACCCCATCAATGAATTTGTCAAATTCATTATCTGGCACTAGGAACTGAGCAGCCATTTTATTACAGATTATCTCAATTCTCTTATTATTGGCTGGTAGTTCATCCAAATAGCTATCCTTTGGAGTGTCTAACCCACTGGAATTAAACAATAGATGTGCAAGTTCATGGAATAGTGTAAAAATCTGTCGGGTTTTTGCAGTTGAGTTGTTAACGTAAATTATTGGAAAATCTTGGTGGAAGAGGCAAAATCCTGAGTACCCATCATCTTTAAATGAATCCTTGAAAACATTAACCCCAACATCTAGAAGAATTTTTCTCCAGTTTTGCAATGCATCACCAGAATTTTTCCAACTATATTGTTCTTCAAAAGATACATTCAGATAATTCCGAACGGATTTGGCGATCTTGTCAACACTATCTGTCGGCTGGAATGTAAGGTCCTTGGTTATTAACCGGTCGGCTGGATTATTTCCAAAGTGCAATTCCTGCAATCCTAGCTGGAAAGCAAGGGCTTTTCGAAGCAATAGTCTAATCCTTGGTGGAATCTTCTTAAGCTGTTTAGCTTCAAGCGTTCTGAAAGATTCATCAATTGGCGGCAATTCAGGTGGTTCAGGGAAAAAAAATACTGCTACGGGTACTTTGAATTTATTAGCGAGTATTGCTAACTGAGAATAAGTGGGTCTTTGCTCGCCATTCTCCCACAATTTAATTTTCTTGAAGTATTTATTAGTCGAAATCTCCTCTTGACTGTATCCTGCCCTATCTCGTGCCCAAGTTAGAAGCTTTGGAGTGATAGGCATCAGTTCACGCATAATGTACTCAAAATTGTGTTTTGATGGAGTGTCTTACAATCCATTGCCAAATTACACTCTTCCCAATCGTGCCCATATGAATGAGTACGATAATGGTAGAAGTTCCTATTCGATAAAAAATCTAATCCAGATTATTATCCAAGATATAAAGTACATATAGAAGTCATGTAATCCCAAATTATGGAATCCAATTATAGCGAAAAGGTTGACGGGGATTAGAGGTCAATAGAGTCGGGATTCTTGCCATGTAGTTTAAGCAAACGACCACTCAGCACCACACCGAGAACATCTCTCACTCTATCGAAATTTATACCTTCTTGAAATGCAGAATCTCGCATTTTTTGTTCTAGAGATTCAGAAGGTTCAAAACTTTTGGCTCTCTTAAATGATTCTTCTTGGATTTGTAATGAATCCATACACTCCGTTTGTTTAACCATTTCCTTTGCAGTTGTTTCTGCCCAAGATTTGGCGTCAATATTAGTTGATATTCGTACGCCAATATCTGTAAGTTGAATGGGACTTGCACTTGAAGTTAGTGAAGGTGGAAGTCTTCCAAGAATAATCTTAATGTCTTTACGGATTTCATCTAAAAATTCACTGAATCTTTTATGGTCAGAATTTAATTCTCCATACCTTTTACCAATATTATAGACAAGCGAAATAAACGCTAGTAATATTGTTACCGGAATTACGAGAGTCCAGTCCCAGTTCATAAGTTCTCCTTTGATAAAACGGGCTGAATGAAACCACCTAATTTTGTGATTCAGCTATATTTAAGTAGTATACATAATACACTTTTATCTTTCATGTTAAACTGAAATACCAATCACACAAAATCAGTGATTAAGAGAACAATGTGACCATCATCCTAGGAAACCGAATTGAGCGAAATCAAGATTAAAGGCCAATGTTATGATGAGTCCAACAACTACCAATCCAAGAATAACCCGTGACACCTCTCCTACCCTGTTACGTAATAAACTCAATCCAATTAATATGACAATTGCAACTACAAAAACTCTAACCAATGCAACGTTCCTTAATCTCTATTATTCCATCTATAAAGCAAAAAAACCAATACAGTTTCTGATATTACAGTGAATCTCTAATCATGTAGCGTTTATTGTATCTCAAATATTGTTATAAACATCAATTTGGTGTTACATCCCAAATTAATGGAACATGAGGAAAACTTACTGGATGAGATGCGACTTTATACGCATGACGAAATTTTGAGATTTTAAGGCAAATGCTTCTCAGCAATTCACCCAATCATTGTATCATCTAATAAATCAACTGCCTCGCAGTTAGCAAACTAAAATTTGCAATACTATGGATTCAAGTAACTTGGTTGAATATGCGTTTCATTAATCTTTATTCAGGCATTGGCTGATTATTTTGAGGCCAGAAAAAAGGAAGCCTTTGAGGCTTCCTTTTTTAAAATTCAGTTGTTGGTTTTACTGAAACTTAATTCGCCCTTCAACTTGGGGGTCAATGCTACCCTTTTCAGTAATGTAGTTGAAGACATGGACTGAATCTAACACACCAGCGTTTTCATCAATGATAACTTTCTGGCTTGGAAACATGCTGTAGCCATCACCTCCACCGGCAACATAATTGTTAACCGCAAATCGGAATGTGGCATTAGGGTCCAACGATTGACCATTGTGCGTGACCGAAACTAGACGATTTCCTGGTTCAGCTGTTTGATCTACAACGACTTCTAATCCTGATAGGTGAGGGAAACGTCCAGAAGCGTCTTCAATCTTGCTGTAGCCATTTTCGAGGGCATCAATAATAACCTGCCCTGTCACTTCAAGCACAACAACTTTATTGCCAAAAGGAAGCTCACTTTGAATATCTCTTCGGGTCAGTACAGTACCGGCATCATAAATTTTATTGCCGCGGATACCACCACCATTCACAAGACTAATGTCCGATTTGGTATTCGCTCTAATTGCATCAGCAAACAGGTTGCCAATCGCCGCCTCTTTAGCTCTTATCGTATCCCGTCGACTATCTAATGCAGTTAAGGTTGTCCCGAGTTCTACCGCAAGTTCTTCATCTAGCTGGGCTTCAAATGAGGCGACCTTGGCGGCTAATGTTTCATCAGCTTCATATCGGATTGAGTCGACAATACGTACATCATAACTCCATACAAACTCCATCTTGCCATCGTCCTCAACTTGGTCAAGAAAGACATCCAGAATTGTTACCAATTCAGCCTGCTCGCCCGATTCAACATACAAAGTTCCATTAGAGTATTCAACAATCTTTGAGTGATCATCGCCACTGAGAAGAATATCAACCACTTCTGCACTCACAAGGGCTTGGTCTTCGCTCACATCTGTATGGGCTAAAGCAATAATCAGATCAGCACCGCCTTCTCGTAAGCGGTCGCCCTCCGCCGCCGCAACTTCAACAGGGTCGAGAAAAGTAAATTCACCTGGGCTAGATTTTACGAGGGTACCAACTGTGGTTAGTCCGATTATACCAATTTGGTAATCATTAACTTCAACAGTCATGGTTTTTAGTGCCCCATCGATAATATTACCGTTAGGATCAGCATTATTGGCACTCAATATCGGAAACGTAGCCTCAGCTATTCTTTGTTTAGCAATCTCAGGACCAAAATCAAATTCATGGTTACCTAAAGCCATGGCAGTTAAATCAAGGCGGTTGAGAAGTTCAATCATATGAGCCCCTTTATCCAAAGCAGACATAAGGGAGGGTGAGATGGTATCTCCACCAAAAGTCACCAGAACATTTTCATTTTTCTGCCGCTCTTCAGCTATAATGGCCGCGAGTTTGGCAACACCTCCTCGGCCGTTATCTCCACCCATCTGATCTAAATCATTAAAATGGATGATAGTTAACTTTGTCGCCTCCGCTATTGTGGCCGTTCCCGCTCCAATAAGGGGAAAAGCAAGAACAATAAACAGACAAAATTGAGTTAGTTTTTTCATTTCAATCACTTTCATTAATAAGTTTATCAGTACGCACTATTATGTCTTATCTATACAGATAAGATTAACTTAAGATATAATTAGCTGATAAATTGAACATAGCTTGTTGTATGTTGATTTGATTAAACTTTTATTAAAATAATGGTTAAATTGACCAGTATTAAATTGACCCTATATCATTAGCTCCTAAAAGCAGCAAAAGTCTAAAGTTCAACAAAACTGCTTGTGTATTAGCTCCAACTTTGTAGTAGCATTCGTTTTAGCATGAATTTTTTTGGAGGTAATCCCATAAGTTCTTTAAGAAAATGGTTTCCGTTTACTCACTTGAGAACTATCTAGCGGCATCAATAAACTGTTTGAAAGTTGAATCTTATTACGAAAGTTCTTAATTTCATTCAGTTATCTGTTACTTGGGTAGTAAGTTAATATTGGGCTCAAAGCTGATAATCTGTAGTACTCATTCGCAAAGGCGAAATCCAAAATGGATCTTACAAAATTAGCAAAAAACATCTTCGGTTCAGCCAATGAACGTAAACTGAAATCATTGCGATCAACAATCAATAAAATAAATGATTTGGAGACCACGTTTGCAAAACTCAAAGATGATGATATTCCAACAAAAACTGCTGAATTTAGGCAACGATTGAACCAAGGAGAATCCTTGGACAATATCTTACCGGAAGTTTTTGCTCTCACACGTGAAGCCGGCAAACGGGCATTGGGACTTAGGATCTTTGATGTTCAGCTTATGGGTGGGATATTTCTTCATCAAGGTAACATTGCCGAAATGAAAACAGGGGAAGGTAAGACCCTTGTTGCAACACTCCCTGCTTACCTGAACTGTCTGACGGGTAACAGTGTTCATATCGTCACCGTAAACGAGTATCTTGCAAAACGCGATGCCGAATGGATGGGGAAAATTTATAATACTCTCGGAGTATCTGTGAGTGTAATCCTGTCGGAGTTTGATAAATTTGGCAAACGGGATGCCTATAAAGCTGATGTTGCCTATGCCACAAACAACGAGTTGGGTTTTGATTATCTGCGTGATAACATGGTGCCTACATTGGAGACAATGGTGCAAAGAGGACATCATTTCGCAATTGTTGATGAAGTCGACTCCATTTTGATTGATGAAGCTAGAACTCCACTGATTATATCGGGGCCTTCCGATGACCGGTCTGAACTGTATAAAACCATTCAGGATCTCATGATTGAAGTCAATCCCGATGATTATGAGTTAGATGAAAAAACCCGCAATGTAACTCTTACAGAAGAGGGTAATGAGCACTTGGAGGTTCTGCTTAAGAACAAAGGATTGCTTTCGGATTCACAATCGCTTTACGATGCAGAGTCAGTAACAATCGTTCACCATATAACCCAAGCTCTGAGGGCAAATCAAGCCTACACTAAAGACAAAGATTATATCATCCGCAATAACCAGATTGTTCTCATTGACGAGTTTACAGGTCGGATGATGCAAGGCCGAAGGTTAAGTGAAGGTTTGCACCAAGCCATTGAAGCCAAAGAAGAAGTCACAATTAATCCAGAAAACGTAACTTTAGCTTCAGTGACCTTTCAAAATTACTTTAGACTTTACAACAAAATTGCCGGAATGACTGGTACGGCACTTACTGAAGCCGAAGAATTTGCTGAAATCTATGGGCTCGGAGTCATTGAGATTCCAACCAATGAACCCATTGCTCGGATTGATGACGATGATCAAATTTATCGAACGGCTCAAGAAAAAAATCACGCAATAATCCAATCAATCCGAAAGGCACATAAAAAAAAGCAACCCATTCTAGTTGGTACAACTTCGATTGACAAATCAGAAACTTTGTCAAAGTTGCTGACCAAAAATCGCCTCAAGCACAACGTGCTAAACGCTCGCCATCACGAAAGCGAAGCAAAAATTATTGCCGAAGCTGGACAACCCGGTGCTATAACGATCGCCACTAATATGGCTGGCAGAGGTACTGATATTCAATTAGGTGGCAATGTTGAAATGAGGGTAATGGAGAAACTGGAGGAAAATCCCGAGAGTGATCCCGTTGAACTGAGAAAGCAAATTGAGATAGAAGCTGATGATGCAAAAAAGATCGTTAAAGATGCCGGTGGTTTGTATGTATTGGCCACGGAAAGGCACGAATCCCGCCGCATAGACAATCAGTTAAGAGGGCGCTCTGGACGACAAGGAGACCCCGGTCGGTCAGCCTTCTTCTTATCACTAGATGACGATCTTATGCGGATATTTGGTTCGGACCGGTTACATAAGGTTCTCAACACCATTGGCATGAAAGAGAATGAAGCCATAGTTCATCCATGGATCAATAAATCGCTTGAGAAAGCTCAAAAGAAGGTTGAAGGTCGAAATTTTGATATTCGTAAGCAACTTTTGAAATACGACGATGTTATGAATGACCAACGCAAGGCCATATTCGCTCAACGCTTGGAGGTGCTTGAAAGTTCCGAGGTGACTGATGTCGTTCAAGATATGCGCTATGAAACAATTGACGATTTGGTAGGTCAATATATCCCATCGAATTCATATCCCGACCAGTGGGAAACCGAGAAGCTGCAAGCCGAAATTCTCAAAGGTGTGGGAGTCAAAGTCGACATAAAAAAGTGGGCCGATGAGGACGGAATTGATGATGAGGATATAGTTGAGCGGCTTTATGAATTATCGGATTCATTTTATGATAAAAGAGTGGCTGAAATTAGCCCAGAAATTATGGGAATAATGCAAAGGCACATCCTATTGACATCAATTGATATGCATTGGCGGGAGCATTTGTTGGCACTTGAACACTTGCGTTCTGTGATTGGCTTCAGGGGATATGCTCAACGAGACCCGCTCAATGAGTTTAAACGTGAGGGATTTGAATTATTTACCGCACTACTCAATAATGTAAAGCGAACAGTTACTCACATGATCGCTTATTCACAACCCGTAATACGGCGACCTGACCCCCCTGAAGAAAATTTGCAGGAGAACCGCAATTCGCACTTAAGTCAATCAAAAAGAACCTCTGCTAATGGTGCCGCCAGGCCCATTGGAAACCAATCTCAAATGGCTAGCGGAACAAAAATAGGCCGCAACCAGCCGTGTCCCTGTAATTCGGGTAAGAAATATAAGCATTGCTGCGGCCGAGCTGGGGGTGGAGCACCAAAGGTCGCTTGACTGTAGAAGAGGATTCAAATGATTGAATTCCGTATTTGAATTTGGGAACAATCATTCCCGCTAATTTTCTTCTGTGTCATTATAAATGGAGATTGGTCTTGAAATAGGCAGACATGACTAGTTGAAGGGTAGTAATGTTACTGGTTATCATAGCCGCCTATCCGGCGGGAAGCGCCAACGATTAAGCTATCAAATTCAACCAGATTCTCTAAGCCGCCTATCCGGCGGGAAGCTACATTACATTCAGCGGGAAACCATTCATAACTCTCTAAGCCGCC
>Ga0209022_1001115_pt1 | contig 29388 bp, 29 predicted proteins | sample PinacodermPK_FD_187300 | JGI IMG/M metagenome (GOLD analysis project Ga0209022, IMG submission 187300) | Host-associated microbial community of the marine sponge Aplysina aerophoba from Gulf of Piran - sponge pinacoderm, lysed by proteinase... | ecosystem: Host-associated > Porifera > Sponge >...
AATCCGCTCGACGGCGCCATAGGGAAGTCGTAAATGGCCGGCGTCCACACTTGAGACACTGATCCCAGGACACCGCGATTTCCCGCGCCTCGTACTCCTGGACGGCCTCTCCAGCCCCAGGTGGAGAGTTCACTTCCAGGAACCCCGACGGCCTCCCCGGCGCTCCAGCGCGGCTTTCTGCCTGACGGTCGCCACCCGACATCAACTACGGGGCGGCCAGCTCCGTTACCACCGAGTCCAGGCCCAACCCAGCGACGCCCACCGCGTCCAATGAACCACGCAGGGGGGCCGTTCTACGGGCAGCAGGAAAAACTGCGCCCGACCGTTTACAGAGCCTCACAGCGGCTCCAGCGCGGAAACTGGATCACTATGGCGGAGTTTGGCAACTCATCAGCGGCTACCCATGCAGGTCCTGTCACCGTCCGCGAACCGCCCACTGTCACCGACCAACGGCGACGCCTGCTGCCACAGACGACGGAGCGGCGGGTTTTACTTTCCACCCACCACCTCAGGGCCACCAATGTGTCGACGCCGGCGCCGGACCTGATCCCCTCCTTATGCTCGCCACCACGACGCGTTCTGGCAGGCGCCACTGGAGGAACCTGCCCCGCCGGCAGACGCCTGCACGAGTCGAGACGTCAGGCCGCGACCCAGAGCACTGCAAGGAGCGCCGCAGCCACTACGGCAACGCCTAAGCTTGGGGCACCCGGTTTCACGGCGGTAGTCCCGATGACGACGAGGCAAAGTGCCGCCAAAACCCACGACATCATGATGTCGCTCCCGAGAGAGACTCGCTAAACCGGGTGGCCTTGACCCGGGCCTACGCTTGACCCCAGAAGCAGCCCGTTGACATCATTGCAACGGCTTGGTACAGCCTCTGGGAGTCCCCGATTGCAGCGGGGATGACCCAACGGCCTCGTCGGAATCTCCGACGAGGCTTTTTGCGGCCTGCTCGACTCTAGCCGAACGGCAACGAGGCGGCAATCGGTAGCCACGGCCGCCAAAACCAAATCCACCAGTATCAACGAACGCCGTCTCCGGCGCTTGTCTTCTCAGCGAGAAGAGCACTTGTGGGCGCCGTTGCATCCGCGGACACAGGCAACGCCACGATGACTTATCCCGCTGCATTTCGGGCTCCCGTTTCCTTACCAACTAAGCACATTCCCACAGGGAGACGCTTCCAGGAGCCAACAGCACCACCAAAACAACCCGAAGCTGGCGGCTGGTCGGCGCGTCACGCCATGACACCAAACCCAGTGCACAGCTATCAAGATGCAAAGGTCAACGAACAATCCAACCAAACGCAAAGCCACAAGGAGAACAAACCTTGACCACAGCAACCATCGAAAAGAACGATGTCCACAACTACCGGACGGCCGATATGTCGGAAGCCCTGGGCCACGGTGTGCACAGCGCCATCGACAGCCTGGAAACCGCCCGTTCCATGGCCCACGCGCTGGCCGAAGCCCTTCCGGACGACCCGGACGACAGAGTCGACCCGGACAAGGTCCGTGAACTCACGAGCCGCACGCTCGACACCTGGCGGGAAGTCAAGATGCTGACCGCCGATGGAGAGGCAGCCCAAGAGCCGTTCATGGAGCAGATCGACCTGGAGATCATGGATCTCACCATGGCAGCCGACGATCCCGAAAGGCTCGAGAAGACCGCCGCATCAGCCGTTGAAGCGGTCGGCAAACTGCTCGCATTCCACGCGCAGGCGCTACTGTACAGCCGACCGGACGCCACCCGGTAGAATCGCCGCGTCGGGAGCAACCACAAGCCCAGCCTCAACACGCCACACGTTGACCTTGCCAATGAAGCCGCCGCCATTCTGGGCGGCGGCTTCAATCACGCCAGCGTGAGCAACCAAACGCAGACCGATGACCACACCGCACCCAAGAGGTGAAACCAAGCCGAATCGGGCACCCTTGACCCGGGGCAATGCTTGACCCCAAAGGCAAACCACTATCATCATGCCAGTGGCTTGTCTCAGCCTCTGGGAGTCCCCGGTTCCAGCGGGGATGACCGCAGAAGCCCCGTTGGAATTCTCCGAGGGGCTTTTTGCAGTCCATTCGACTCTAGTCGAACGGCAACGAGGCGGCAATCAGTAGCCACGGCCTCGAGATCCACGAAACATGCGCACGCGCCAACGACAAGGCCGCATTGCCGCACGGCACGCTGGCTGACCGGCGTCAGGACCAGCAAGACAAGGACGGGTTCACCCAGCGGGATCACAGCGCAGGGCGAAACCACCCAGACGGCAGTACTGCTGCGGGCACCGCCAGCAGTACTGCCAGACGACCCGGGGCTGCTCCGGAACGATGAGGCAAGTCTGGTGAGGCCCAAAAGGCAAAAGAACTTACCACGGGGCCAGTCCGGCCCAGACGATGAATAACATGCGGGGCCGCTCTTCTGGGCGGCCTTTTTGCTGCCCTGCATACCCCCTCAATTCAAGCCGACATCAACCGCCCTGACCGTTCCACCATACGGCAAAGACAATTATCAAAAAGAACATCACCGCGCCCACCACCGCGCGGCAATGCCCGACCCTGACCACCACGAGCACAACCAAATTCGCAAGGAGCGAAACACATGACCACCATCCGCAACATCGTCGACGAAATGCGCCAAGGCACCGCCTACTGCGACTACTGGCAGCGCGACTGGTCCTGGACCAAATCCCACATCGCCACCCTGTGGGACTCCTTGTTCAAAGGACACCCCATCGGGCTCTTCACCTTCTGGGAACAGGAAACGCCCGAAGGCCAAGTCCACAAGCTCATCGTCGACGGCCAGCAACGCCTGCTCAGCATCTACACCGCCATGGAATACGCCGTGCCGCCCACCATGCTGCCCAACGCCCCCACCCCGCCCCTGGGCCTGCACGTCAACATCCTCACCGGCAACTTCCGCTTCCACACCCCGATGATGGAGCACAGTCCCCAGTGGATGCCGGTCTGCGACGTCATCAGGGACGACGCCACCGAGATCGAAGCCATGGAGGAAGAACTGCGTCCCAGGCGGACCAGCAAGGAATGGCGGCAATGCGTCCGCAACATCCGCATCATTCAGAACATCGCTGAACGGCAGATCATGGTCTCCACCATCGACCCCGAGATGGAACTCGACCAGGTCATGGAACTCTTCGCCCGCATGCAGAACAACGGCCGCAAGGTCACCCTGGACGACATCGAGACCATGTGGGTGTCCCCCAAATGGCCCGAGGCCCGCGCAACCATTCACGACATGATCGAAAGGTGGCAGGACACCCCGCTGCAAAAGGTGGTCACCAAGTCCAACATCATCAGGGTGGTGGGCATCCTGCTGAACGGCCGACAGCAACGCCACGGCCTGAGCCGCGCCAACCCGTCGACGGAGCAGCTCAAAAAAGCATTCGCCGAAGCTGACGATTACTTCGGCGTCATCGGCGCCGCCATGGAACGGCAGCTGGCCATCAGGAGCAAGAACACCTTCCGCACCGTGGCCCCCATCTCCGTGCTGGCCCGCTACCTGCAAACCCACGGCGGCCGGTTCCCCACGCCGGAGGACGAGGCCAAGGCCATGGCCTACCTGCTGACCACCACGCTGCGCGGCTACCGAGGCGGCTCGTCGGCCAGCTCAGTCAACCAGGAACTGGACGCCCTGAACACCGAACACCCCTGGCTCGAGCTGCGGAAGATCTCCGACGCACGCCACGGACCCAGCCTCACGGAACCGACCCGGTTCGATTACCCGACGAGAGCTCCCAGCCCCCACCATATCCTGGTGCAGGCGCTGCGCATGCGGCCCACGTGCCGCGACTGGATCACCGGCCGGCCCCTGCGCGACATCGACCCCAGCGACCTGGTCGAGCACCACCTCTTCGGCTGGGAAACCCTGCCCGACCCCGACCAGTACCACTGCCTCGCCAATACCGTGCTCGTCAGCGCCACCACGGCAAAAAGCATCAAAGCCCACCGCTCGCCGGACCAATACCTGCACAAGATTTCCGCGCAGATGCCAGACGTGCTCCGTCAGCAGCAAATTCCCGACGACCCGGAGCTGTGGACGCCGCAGAACTTCCACAAGCTGGCGGCGGCGCGCACCGCCATGATTGCCGACGACGCCACCGACCTGGTGAGCGCCCTGCAGCAGGGCCGGCAGGCAACCATCCTCATGATGTAGGCGCAGTTCCAGCAGGCCACTCCTGGACCCGCAGATCGGAGATGCGGCCGCAATCGGCAGACGCAGCACCGTTTGGTGTTGAGAACTGTATAATCCCGGTAGCTGACTTACGGCAAAACCATATGCGGAACAAACCGGACCATGAAAAAACGTCAAGCCCGCAAGATACTCGCTCAAGTGCTGCAACAGGACAGGCCCGTCAACCTGCCCGACGGACAGCGGGCGTCGAAACGCGCCATACGGCACGCAAGGAGATCGAACCCCGACGTTCTCGCCGGCAGCAACCCGCAGGAGTTGAAGCGCATCGCCGGCCTGGCCAGGCGTTTCGACAGCGCGAGGAGAAGACAGGAACGGAGTTTCAACCGGAACTTCAAACGCGCCACCCGCAGCCGCGCCCGTAGAGCACCGGTTGGCGCAGTCGCCAGCCCATAGCCAAGCGCCATCACACCACTACGCCGGCCACCCCGTTGTCGAGGCGGCCGGTTTTGTTTTCGGCCCACCGCTTTCACTCCCACGGCGACCTGTGGCGCCGTTTCCGGCCGAAACTGGGGCATGCTGGCAACATTCTGCAAAGCGACGACCACGGCCGACGCCAGCCACCGACCACGGGGCGGCCGGTTTCGTTTCCGGCACTTCCTGCCCCAGTTGTGGGCGGACAGCTACCACCGGCTCTCTAGGTCAGATTCGCCAACGAACCGATTAGCCTCTTTACGGGTCTGCACACAGACGGAGAAGGTACCGTTGGATTGCTGACGGCGGTCACTCTCGCCGTTCACAAAAAGCACGAGTTTAGTTTCGTAAATTTCTTTTTCCAAGTGGATGGTGCCCAGCGCCCGAGACGACGTCGTCTGCGAGAGATGATCCCCGAACAGTGACACGCCGAGAAACCCGGCCACGGCCATCGACAACAAACCGTTATGGGAGCTAATTCAAGCCGGACCAGCTACCACCTTACGCCAAAAATCCAACCCTCAGTCCGCGCCTGAACCTTTTGTTCCTCGGGTACGCCAGGATCAAAGTACTCCCTGAGTCTCCCTTCCAAATCCAATTCCCACATCCGCCGCGCGACGCTGTACGCGTCGCGCTGATGTTTGTCGCGCAGGCGCGCAGTTTCGTTAGGAAACAGATCGTTCCAGAGCGCCGGGTACACCTCGACAACGGCCGAGTGGCCACTTGGGACAGTCCAACAGTCGAAAGGCCAGAAGTGAACTGGGGACCCTCTCCTTTGCAACTGCAACTGCTCTCGAATGTGCAGCAACCACGGCAATCCTGCGTGCGTCTGAGTCGCCACTTGTTTTTGAAAAGGTATCACATCGAAATCAAACACCGACGCCGGCCGGCTTGGCGAGTGTTCTTCCGTCAGCCGCATCCAACCGGGATTTCCCCATCGATGGTCGATGATTCGTTCTTCCTCAGGCATGGTTTCGTCAGCTCTGCTGCGCCGTTCGTTTATTCCCCTCCGGTCAACCACTCGTTTCTCGTCGGTACCCCAGTGCTCTTTAAAATCGGCCAAAAAGGTTCCCCATTGCTCACAGGGTAGTCCGTACTTCGTGAAGTATTCGATTGGGAATGAGAACCCATGGTCAATACCAACCAAAGTTAGTTCATCCGATTCCGAGAACTGTTCGACCAGCCATGTAGCAATATTCCCTCGGTCCCAATTCTTCACGCGCGGTCGTCGCGAGTCCGGAAATACGGCACAACCGTCAGCATCCACGGTGCAGACGGCCAAATCCCTATTGCTCCGCGTCGGCCAGTCCGCGCCTGAATAGTCGATGCCAATATATCGGCGAAACATTCTCTCTTCGCTCATCCTTCCCCCGGCGGTTTAGATACACACGTCACGATGACGAGTGCATTGCGGAAATCATCATTCGATAGCAGAAGTCCTCGCAATTTACAGCGGAACGGGACCGCTGGAATATTGCCACGCCATCTTACTCGTCGCAACCAGCGGCGGTACTGAGAACATTACGAAACTCAACCGCTGGCACAACGAAAGTGTCGACGCCAGTCGGCGACGGGGCAGCCGGTTTTGTTTTTGGCCCACCGCTTTCACTCCTACGGCACCCTGCGGCGCCGTTTTGCAAACCCCTTCAAGTCAACGGAAACGCGCCCGGGGGCCGTCTACGGCCGAAACTGGGCACGCTGGCAACATTCTGCAAAGCGTGGGTCGACGACTACGCCGGCCGTCCCCGAAGATAGGGCGGCCGGTCGCCTTGCGCGACTCCAGCACCCCGAATTCCCGCGCCTCGCGGCCCTTGACGCCCCGGCAGGCCACGGACGGGAAAAGGTCCACCAAACAGCAAATTCCCGCACCTCGTCCTCCTGGACGGCCTCTCCAGCCCCAAGTGGAGATTTTACCCCCAGGGACTCCGACGGCCTCTCCGGCGCCTCGCCGCGGTTTTCTGCCTGACGGTCGCCGCCCGACGGCTCTGCCGTACGACATCAACTACGGTGCTGCCAGTTCCGTCACCATCGCCGCCAAACCCAGCCCAGCTATGCCCACCGTGCCCAATTTGACACGCTGAGGCCCGTTCTACGCACAGCAAGGGAATGTGCGAGGCCATTTCGCTACTCCGGTCTCGGTGTGGCCACAGAGGTGGTCTCCGTCGCACTGCTGGACGATCAGAAACGTGAGGGAAACGAGACGTTCGGGTCGTGGATGTCATACGCGACGGGTGAAACCACCCTGGCGGACCAACACGGCGAGAAAGTCATAATGGACGGCGATTGGCCTGACTCCGTCGGAAGATGGAACACCAAAAGAAACGCAGCGCAGGAGTTGCTTGGCTGCGGTCCATGTCGTTGACACCGGCCCGCCCGACTACTCACAATTGCGCAACCACAAGCTCCCACGGGAGGAACCCATGACCAGCCGCCACACCACCCAGACGGCTCCGCAAAATCCACCGGCCTTTCGCCTGCCCGACATTCCGGAGAAGCATCCCGACGACAGGACCAGCTCCAAGCAACTAGCCAAGGGCGGAAACCAGGGCCGCCTGGAGTCGCATCTGGGCAATCCGGAAATCACCATCGTATCCGGCGAACGCTACATCTGCGCCGTGCCCGGTGGTCCCATACGTTACCCCGACCTGCTGGTAGCCTTCGACGCCGACCCGGAGCTGTACGAGGCCAACAACGGCTACGTGGTGTCGTTGCAGGGCAAGCCGCCGGAACTGGTGCTGGAAATCGCATCCCGCCACACTGCCCACATTGACGTTGAGGTGAAGCCCAACTTCTACGCCAGCCTGGGGGTACAGGAATACTGGCGCTTTGACGAGACCGGCGAGTTTCACGGCGCCCGACTGGCTGGCGACCGTCTGGTCGACGGTCAGTACCACCCCATCGTGGTGGACGAACTACCCGACGGAGAACTACGGGGATACAGCGAAACGCTGGGGCTGTACTTCTGCTGGCGGCAGGGACGGCTGGACTGGTACGACCCCAACACCGAGGACTACATCCCCAATCAGGAAACGGAGCGCCAACGGGCTGATGCCGAGCGACAGCGCGCCGACACGGAACGACAACTGCGCGAGGAAGAACGCCAACGGGCCGATGCCCGCATACGGGAACTGGAAGCGCGGTTAGCCAATGGCGAGGCCGGGGCATGAACGGCAACTGCGCCAACATGCGGAAGCGCGGGTCCAACAATTGGAAGAACAGTTGCGCCGCGAAGGAGAAAGCGGTCAAGACAGGCCCCAGGCATTATCGGCCCTACACCGTCGCCCGCGAACGGATAATGCCACCTGCTCAACCAGTAGGTTTGTTCAAGTAGGGAGAAACGAGCACCGTCCATGACGGATTCCGTAATTCCCTGCACGAGCAGTCCTATCAGCCTCAGTCTCTACACGAGGCTACGTCGCCGTCAGGCCAGCCATAGCACTCCGGGATGTTCATCCAGTCCCGGACCCTACTCCCGCAAGGGAGCAGGACCGCAGTCAGCAACCGCTGACCGAGGACAACTGTAAGGCCCAAGGACGAGCCAGCCGAAAGGCAAGCGCCGAAAGCCCGGCCGTTCCCGGAACGGCCAACGCCTGACGCAGACATTGGCGAGGATGCTTCACACCCGAAAGGAGTTGACCTTACGGTCATGCACTACACTAACTACCAGCCCACTCCCGTCTACTCATCCGACTATGAGCCCCTGATGCCCTGCCACCCGGCCCGGGCCCGCAAACTGCTGCGCAACGGACGCGCCGCACCGCACCACGTCCGCGGCATCTTCGGCATCCGCCTGCTGGACCGCTCCCGCGCCCAGTGTGAGGTGCAAGACACATCGCTCAACGTGGACGCCGGCTCCGACATCAGCGGCTTCGCCGTCGTGCAGGACGACGACAACGGTCAACGCACCGTGCTGGCCCTGGTGGAGCTGCGACACCGCGCCAAAGCCATCAAGTCCACCATGACGGGCAGGAGCCAGCACCGGCGGTCCCGCAGAGGCCGGCTCCGCCACCGGGCGCCGCGCTTCAACAACCGTCGCCGCGAACCCGGCACACTCCCGCCCAGCGTCGACTCCATTCATTTGGACGCCATGCGCGTGGTCAGCACCATGTGCCGCATCTATCCCGTCAGCCGGTTCAGCATCGAGCGCTACAAATTCGACACACAACTGATGAACAACCCCGACATCCGCGGCGTCGAGTACCAGCGCGGCACACTCTTCGGCTGGCAAGTGCGCGCCTACATCTTCAACCGCGACCAAGGCCGTTGTGTCTATTGCCGACGCAGGAACGTTCGTCTGGAACTGGACCACATCAGGCCACGGGCCATCGGCTCGGACCGGGTGGACAACCTCGTCACCTGCTGCCGAGACTGCAACCTCGCCAAAGCCAACCGGCCCATCGAGGAGTTCCTAGCCGACCGGCCCGAGCTGCTCACGAGGATACTCGACCGGCTGCAACGTTCCGACCTCGCTTCCGCAGCGCATATCAACACAGCGTTGCCTGCCATCGTGCGCGACCTCTGGACCCTCGGCCGGCCCATCTCGTCAGCCAACGCAGCATCGGTGTCCTGGAAACGCCGCCAACTGAACATGCCCAAAAACCACTGCTACGACGCAGCCCTGCAAGGCCAGGACTTCAGCGCCATCGTTAGCCTGCCCAGCAGGATTTTGGTGCTCCGCCCGAACAACGGCCGCTCCAAGCAGAAGGCCAACGTTGACCGCCACGGCACGCCCATTGGCCGGCCCTTCCGCGAGCACCAACGATTGCCGAAACGCCTGCGCCGCCGCCGCAACCCCGCCCCCGGCCATGCCGGCCACCACCAGCGCCATGGCGCCCATCTGATCAGCACCGGCGACACGGTGACGCTGGAACACCACGCGCAGCAATACACCGGCAGGGCAGTCATCAAGAGCGGCGGCACCAGAGTCGCAATACACGGGACGAAGCCAGAGATCAGCGCGCAAATCAGCCAGTGTCGACGCATAGCTCGCAACCCGAGGTGGACCATCCGACACGCGTCGCCGGCACAGCAGAGCCACCAAGCGTCGACGGTCAAATAGTGGCATCTATCACAACTGGCACGTCGAGTACCGTCACCTACATCCCTACTTGAACAATCCTACTCAACCAGAGACTCCGTTGGCAGCAGCCATCAGCCCTACGACGGCTACCCGTCAGATTTTTAGCTCGGGGGAGTCCTGCTTCCGCTACCCCGGGTAGCCCCATAGTAGCCTATTAGAATACCGGCGCCACCTTTGGCCATGAAATCCCCAATCTGCAGAAGGCTTTTCTGCGCCGGGGTCAGGGCAAGTTCCTCCATGTCCTGAAGGTGGAGTAAGATGGCAACTCCTACGGCGATGATGGCTACAGCAAGACCAACCCAACCAACGGTACGCAGATCGTTCAGCATAACGGCACTGTCTGCTCAAATCCCAAGCCGGACTACTCCGAGTCAGCCCACCGATTTGCGCGATTGCCCGAGGTGAAATAAAGCATTCCCAACGCTGCAAACAGGCCAAGCAGACCTGCCACCAGCAACACAACCCACAATACGTTCGCCAGCGAATCCGCCATTCTTACCTCCGGTCCACTATAAGGATCCTCAAACTGGTATACCATGACCCTGTTCACAGGATACACACGAACCGCTCGAGCGAAAAGACGAGCCAGGCTGTCCCGCCGAGACTCCGACCGCCCGGGCGCTGTGCGAAACCAGGGTTGCGTGTGCCGAGATGCCCAGATTTAACCAGCATCGCAAGAAGCCACACCTTCGGCCACGAGAGGCGACTGACGCCGTCACCAACACGTCAGATAAGCGCCAATCTCCAACGTACGCACTGGAGCAAACCAAGCGCATCAACCGCGCTCTATTTGTGATCGCGTTGGTAACGGTCATAGGCGCGATCCTGTCGGTCAGCGCCATCCAGATTCTGGACAACGTCGCGCTGGCGATAACCGGAGCCATCATCGTAACCTTATCCATCTTAGCTTGGGTTGCCCTGGCGACAATTTTGATAATCATGATGATCAGAGTATGGCGCAAGTAATAGTAGGATTGTTCAAGTAGGGGAAATCGGGAGCCATCGCTGACGGATTCCGTAATCCCCCAATGCGAGCAGTCTTATCAGCCTCAGCCGGTATATCCGGCTACGTCGCCGTCAGGCGAGCAATAGCACTCCGGGATCTTCATCCAGTCCCGGACTCCCGAGCCATCGGGATGAGAACTGCAAGGCCCAAGGACGAGCAAGCCAAAAGGCAAGCGCCGAAAGCCCGGACGTTCCAAGAACGTCCAACACCTGACGCAGACTTTGGCGAGGATGCCTCACACCCCACAAGGAGTTGACCTTACGGTCATGACCTACACCAACTACCAACCCACACCCGTCTTCAGCTCCGACGGACAGCCCATCATGCCCTGCCACCCGGCTCGCGCACGCAAGCTGCTCACCAAGGGCCGCGCCGTCCCGCACCACGTCCGCGGCATCTTCGGCATCCGCATTCTCGACCGCTCCCGCGCCGACTGCCAAGTCCAAGACGTAGCGCTCAACATCGACACCGGCTCCAGCACCACCGGCTTCGCCGTTGTGTCCGACGACGAGAAAGGCCAACGTACGGTACTCGCCGCCGTCGAACTCACGCACCGCGCACGCGTCATCAAAGCCACCATGACCCGGCGCCGACAGCTTCGCCACACCCGACGCGGAAGACTACGCCACCGAGCGCCGCGTTTCAACAACCGCCGTCGCAAACCAGGCACTCTCCCACCATCGGTGGACAGCCTGCGCACCGACACCATGCGCGTCGTCAACACCCTGACCAGCATGTACCCGATCAGCCACATCAGCATCGAGCACAAAAAGTTCGACACTCAGCTGATGGTGTACCCCGACATCAGGTCGGTCGAATACCAGCGCGGCACACTCTTCGGCTGGCAGATCCGCGCCTACATCCTCGAACGCGACCAGGGCCGCTGCGTCTATTGCCGCCGCTCGCGCGTACGCCTCGAACTGGACCACGTGCGACCACGCGCCACCGGCTCCGACCGCGTCGATAACCTGGTCGCCTGTTGCCGCGAGTGCAACGTCAAGAAGGCCAACCAGCCCATCGAGCAGTTCCTCACCGACCAGCCGGAACTCCTCAAGCGTATCCTCGAGCGACTGCAACGGTCCAACCTAGCCAGCGCGGCCCACATCAACGCCGCCCTGCCGGCCATCATCCGCGACCTCTGGCAACTCGGCCTGCCACTGTCATCGACCGACGCCGCATCCGTTTCCTGGGCACGCCAGCAACTGAACGTACCCAAGACCCACTGCTACGACGCTGCGCTACAGGGCCACGACTTCACGAGCGTCGTAAGCCTGCCCTCGCGGGTGCTGGTGCTACGACCCAACAATGGCCGCTCCAAGCAGAAGGCCAACGTCGACCGCCACGGGACACCCATAGGCCGGCCATTCCGGCAGCAGCAAGCCCTGCAACATCATCTCCGGCGTCACAATCCCGCCGTTGGTCACTCCGACCGTCGCCAGCGACACGGACCACAACTCATCAGCACCGGAGACACGGTGAGATTCACGCACCAAGACGTTTTACACACCGGCCGCGCCGTTATCAAGAGTGCAGGCCGCAGAGTGGCCATTCACGGCACGAAGCCCGAGATCAGCACCAAGATCGAACGATGCAGCCGACTGGCTCGCAACCCCAAATGGGTAATCCGCAGAGCAGCGCCCTCACAGCAGACCCGTGCGGAAGCAGCTACCAAATAAATCCACCAAATGAGACCCACGCGACGTATCCCGTCACCGAAATCCCTACTTGAACAATCCTACAAGTAATAGCGGCTTCAAAACTCCAATCCAAGTGGAATTACCCAACGACGAACTGCGTGGCTACAGCGAGGCGCTGGGGCTGTACTTCTGCTGGCGGCAAGGACGGCTGGACTGGTACGACCCCAACGCCGCGGATTACATCCCAAGCCTGGAGTCCGAGCGTGAGCGCGCCAACACCGAACGGCAGTTGCGCCAGCAGGCGGAAGAAAGGGTACGCCAGTTGGAAGCGGAACTGCGTCAGCGCGGCTGACCAGTCGCCGAGCGCAACTCCGCGTCATCGTGCTGGGTACGAAGCAGAAGCGCGGAACCGTCGAACACCTGCACTCCATCGGTAACTGCTCCCTGCCACTTGGACAAACAACCCGCGAAGCCACCAGCTGACAGCAGCGCACAAAGGGCCACCCATGTGTTACATGCCGAATCTCAGAAGCAGAACCTGCCGCTTCGGACCCATAATCACCGAACGCAAGCTTGTACGAAAATGCGTCTTCTGCAACCGGCGCCGCCCCCACAACGTCTCCTACCTCAACGAGAACGCGCACCCGTCCTGCCCCGCGCTCAACACCCCCGGACACCTCATCATCGAGCCCGACCAACCCCTGAAGCCGGCGTTCGAATACAACGGCCTACTCATCGCCAAGGACCACAAAGGCCGCGTCGCACAGGTCTGGATTCCACCCGACGACCCACGCCGAAAAGGCACATCAGCGTGAGCACCCAAGCCCAGAACCCATCCTCAAGCACCGCCGGCGCGTGATCCCCGAGGCGACTAAAACGCCACCGGTGATTGGCCAGTTCACTGCCCTGCTTTCATCCTAACGGCGCCCTGTGGCGCCGTTTTCGCGTGAGTGGCACATTTCGCCTCAAGACCCCGAAAGCGCGCCTGTGGGCAGTCTATGGCCGAAACTCGGGCACTCTGGCAACATTTTGCAAAGCGTCAATCAGCCTCAGTCCATCCTCACGCCTACCGGGTTTGTGTAATCCGCCGAACCGGAATAATCCAACGACCACGCACCCCGCCTCCTCAACTCATCAGCGACGCTAACGCCGCACCAATGCCGGATTTCAGGCGGCTCCAAAGCACCGCCTAACAGCCCTGCAACTACCGCGTCCCGGGGCCATTTCCTCTCTTGCGTTATCATCAAAGAGTGCGGCTTTCCCTGAAAACGCTACATTGACAAACCAGCAATCTGAGTGAGCAAAACATGCCCTTCGGTTTGGAACTTAGTGCATTTGACGCCCTTCTCGTCACCGCCTTTCTTTCCTATTTGGCGGGCGGGCTCACGGCTGCCCTCACTCTATTCTTGGCTCTGGAATGTTCAAAGCCCAGATCAGGCAAGCAACGGCGACGAATCCAATGGCCAATAAAGCAACAACCGGCCGATGGCGTATAAACAACGGACGCAGACAAGCCGGAATCAGTCGAGGCCAATTCCAGTACAGGATCGTCAGAATCAGCACCACCACGAAAACAAATGCGAAAAAGGCGGTAGTGCCCGCCAATATCCATCCCAAGTACATGAGCCCCCTCTCATCCCCGTCGGTGGTGTCGCCAAACCCTCGCCGACGGGGATAATCTTTGCCTGTACTAATCGCGGTGATAATACTCGCCGGTCCAACCAGGTGCCAGCGAATTGGCCATCAGTTCCGGATAATGATGGCGCCCCTGCTCAAACTGTCGGGGTACCAAGCCTGGTGCTGCGGCTTCGCCAACCGTCTGCCCGACGGCTCGATCATCGAGACGACGCGCAACTTCCACCTGGACCACCTCAACCCAGTCAGCAAAGCGGGCACCAGCCGCCAGATCGTGAACCGCGCGCCGCTCTGCCCGTACCATCATGAAGAGCAACCGCCGCCTGCACCTGGCCGAATACCGTGAGGAAATCCGCAAGTGCGGAGAATTATGTTGAACGACTCTCGGACCTGATAAACCTCACGGAAGCCGCCCAGCGCACGCTGGACATCTACTCGGCGCGGCAACCGCAGAAGACGCCAGCTGGAATCGCTTAGCACAGCGGCGGCCCCGTGTAATTCATGCGCCAGACCGGCAACCATTCAGCGTTACCGGAACCAGCGAACCCAGCCCGAGAAGAGCAAATGATGATTACGGCAACAGCCGTAACCCAAAACGCCCCAAGGTTCCGCGCCACAACAAACCCTACCACGGACAACGGAGCAGCCAGCTTTGTTCTCGGCCCACGCTTTCACCCCAACGGCGCCCTGAGGCGCCGTTTCCGCGTGAGTGGCACATTTCCGCCTCAAGGCCGCGAAAGCGCGCCCGGGAGCAGTCTACGGCCGAAACTGGGCATGCTGGCAACATTCTGCCGAGCGCAGACCGCCGCCGACCTGTGCCCGTGTCGCCCGCGACGCCATGACCTCTGGGGAACCCACGCCCTGATAAACAGGAGAGCCTGAATGACACAGCTTGAACTCACCTACCACCAGATGTTCCCCAAGGAAGGAGACCCAGGCTGGCACGCCGGCCACCTGCCCGACGGCCGCCGCGTACACGCCTCGGCCATACCCTGCCACCCTGGAGAACTCCACTGGTCGGGCAGCGTCGAGGACCCCGACGCCTGCGAGTGTGACGGCGCCGGCGCCTGCAACCTCTGCCTGATCCGGCAACACGGCGGCCTCGTCTTCACCAGGGTCACCGGCTGCTACCGGTCGGCCAACAGCGCCGTCCGCGCCCTGAAGTTCTGGGCCGCCAATCCCGACGCGCCGCCGCCTCCGGCGCCCTTCAGCTGCGGCTGGGCCACCATGAAGGCCCTCCTGTGCGACAACGTCCCAGGAGCGCCCCCAATGCCGCTTGGCACCACCGACCAGCACCAGCCCATGCTCCTGCCTCGCGACACTGATCAACCGCCGGAACGCCCCAGCCAAGGCCACTTCCGGCGCGAACTCTCCGGTTATGACCACCCCCACAACATCTGGCGCGACATGATGATGGAACAGATCACGCCTGAATCACTCGACGAGTGCTCAGAATCGGGACACCCGAGGCAGGCGTGGCTCATCCTGTTGAACCAGATGGAGGAAGCCACCACCTGCCCGGTCTGCGGACAGATGCCGAACTTCTGGGAGAAGTCGTCCGGCGACGACCGCGTACTCCCCCACGACGGCATCAGCGAGATAATCAACGAAACTCACATGGCGATGCACGAGGTCTTCATAAAAGACCGCCACCCCGAAATAACCTTCACGTTCCAGTCGGAAGTGTTCGAGTACGCAAAGGCATGGCCTAAACCCGGATCGACCAACCTGACGCGTCTGCCATACCCAGGCGACGACGCCATCACGCTCCGGTGGTTTCGCGACGAATGGAACCAACGCGACGCCCTGGGCGAAAACGAAGTACTGCTGGATCCCTACACCAAAGAACCGCTCACCGACGAGACACTGCGCGTGTTCATGGCCGAGTGCCACGACGAAGGATTCTCCTACGAGAGTTCGGCCACCGACATCGTGAACGCCACCAGGGGCATCGAAGACGACGACGATGAAGATGATGACGGTGATGACTGCTGAATACGCCGGCGACCCTCGAACGCCGGGCGACTGACCTTCGGGGCGCGCCTCACGGCTCACGCCATCCGTTCACCGGAGCACCCCATAACCTTCACAGTTTCCCGTTGCCCGGGCCATGGAAAACTGAATCACCGATCACGTAGAATCAAGTCGCGCCGTCCTGCGCCCGTCACTCCGGCTGCCTCACCAACAGCTGCAATGGATTGACGGTTTTCGGAGCCGCCGATGCCATGTCGGCGGCTTCACCTTGTTTTACGTCCTGACTTTGTTGACCGCGAGCCGTTACGAGCCGTTACAATCAAAGTATTCCGCTGGAGGATGGTACCTCCGGCAATACATAAGGACGGCGACCCATGGCACAGGCAACGGCCGGCTTGGCTGGCAACGAACCTATTGCTCTCTACGCAGGCATCGGGGACCACACCCAACCGCAGGACCTCCGCCTCGTTCCACTGGACTCCCTGGATGGCCCTGCACTCGAGCAGCTGCTGGCGCCACTGCTTGAAAATCCGGCATTCGCGGAAATGCTGGCCAACTTCGGAACCGGCGACGTCAAAGCCCAAGCACCGGACGAAGCCCGGCCTGAGGAGAAGCTTGAGAGTCCTGTAAGCGACATGGAAAACACCATGGTCACCGATGACGTCACTAACCAGGACCAACCAGAGGCCAACCACGGAGCGCAGCAGAACACCCAGACAGCCACGACCGGTAAGAACCGGCAAGACGGCGGCGCCAGCTCCCGAAACCGAGCCAGCAAGAAAGCCAACGCCAGTCAGGAAACAGCATTCAGCTCGCCCGGCACCAAGGCCACCAAGAAAAAGGAAACTACCAAGGAGAGCAATCCACCAGCCAAGAAATCTGCCACCAAAGGGAAGACTAAACCTCAAAATGTCGACATCCGCTGTACGGAACCCCCTCCTACGAAAGACGAACAGCGGAACACGACATTTCCAGCAAATGATCCTGAATTTCCCTACTCCATCAACTTGGAATTCACGCCCCCGTCACAGGCCAGTAATCCAGATTGGCACTGCGAAAAGCTCGGGTGGTACTACAACCTACTGGCGCAACCAGCAAGCAATGGAAAGCGCGTGCCACTTCCTTGCATGAAGTGCCCCGGTTGCATCCGCTACGAGCTCTCCCTGAAGTCGCTTCAGTACGGAGAAGGCGCACCTGCTCAACTCCAAACCGTCATGGAGTTCAAAGCCCGCACGGCCAATAAGGCGAGAAAATTCACCGGCAATAGACAGCATGCCCGGCGACTACCAGGCGCCCGCCGCGTGAGCTTCCTGGATCAAAAGAACTTGCGCAACGACGAGGACGGGACCAGGAAATCTTGCCAAGGCGTGCTGATCTGGGATGGACCAATCCCTGAGCAGACGCGGAACCAGATGGAGAAACACGCCCACAAGAACAAAATGACCCACGTGAAAATCTACGTCATGGCAGTGGGCGACACCAAACTGCAGCAGCTGCTGCCTACCAGGCTGCGACTGCCTGGTCAGACTATCAACACGTGCCACTTCAGCGCAGGCTGGGCGAAGAAGCGAGTACTCTTTAGCGACTGGCGCGACGGCCTGTGTCGAGTAGTGGGAATCGCCGATGGCGGAGATCCAGTAACCGAATTCTGGCAACCCCTACGAGCGCAGCGCGTTGAGGAATCCTGGGAGCCTAGATTCGCCTTCGAGTGGGACAACGACCTGACGCCCGAAGAGCGCGAATGGGAACGCCAATGGGCGATGCCGTACCTCCACCGAGCACGGTACGTCAACTTCCTCGACTGGTTCTTCTCCATGTCCGGCAGAGCACTGGAAATGACCAGAGCCTGCATCAACGGGATCCTAAACGGAGGGGACCCGAACCTCGAAGCGCTGCGCAAATGGACAAAGGCCCCAAAGCAGATGGTATTGGAAACAGCAGCATTCCTGATGGGAGAACGGGACCCGGAACCTGCGCTAACGCTGGCAGCCGAGAGGCTGGGGTTCATCAGCATGCTAGAGAATACGCCGGACCGGCACATCAACTCCGAGTTCCTCGCCGAACTGACGGACAAACTGCCGCAATTGCTGAAGGTCACAGGGCCACACGTGCCACTGCACCTGATAAACCGCACATCCGAACCGAAAAACGTCTACGCTCAGCTGAACGCCAACTACCCGAAGCCCACCGCGTCGAATGAGCCTCACCGTGACGCCGAACTAGCCATGGTGGCTTAACTCAAGCCGGATCAGCCACGCCGGCGTCGTTACGCTCAAGACCAAGCCCAGCTATGCCCACCGTGCCCAATCAGCCACGCAGAGGCCCGTTCTACGCGCAGCAGGGAAACCTGCGCCAGACCCGTTGGAGGGCCGCACAGCGGCTCCAACGCCGAAACTGGGCACCCTGGCAAAAGAGCAGGCTCCGGCCTGCCCACAGGCAGCAAGCCCGCATGGGGCAAAGGACCGGAATGGGAACTTTCCGAATAACCGTTGAGATTGCCGACGCACGAGGCCAGCACTTCGAAGCAGTCGAAATGCTGGTGGATACCGGCGCCACATTCACCAAGGTCCCCAGAGACCTGCTGGAACGGCTGGGCGTCCCCGTCGAAAGCACCTACACCGCCGAGCTCGCCGACGGGAGCCGCGTGCCGCGCACCCGAGGCAGGACCATGATCCGCCTACAGGGGAAGGAGTTCCCCACACCGGTGACCTTCGGAGAAGACGGGGAACAGAAACTGCTGGGGGCCATGGCCCTGGAAGACGCCATGCTGGCCGTCGACCCGCACTCGAAGAGGCTGATACCGGTCGACGCCCTGGAGATGACCAGCACCGAAACATGAACGCCGGAGCCCCCACCAAGCGACAACAGGACAAATGCCCCGTCGCGCCCATGATGCGCGAGTTCCTGCGGCCTGGCTGGTTTTCAGTCGTTCAACGGGTTCCGCCAGCTGTTCAGCAACACAGCGAATTCCCGCGCCTCGTCCTCCCTGACGGCCTCTCCAGCCTCAGGTGGATGATTCACCTCCAGGGACTCCGACGGCCTCTCCGGCGCTCCAGCGCGGTTTTCTGCCTGACGGCCGCCGCCCGACGGCTCCGCCGTACGACATCAACTACGGGGCGACCAGTTCCGTTGCCATCGCGGCCAAGCCCAACCCAACGACGCCCACCGTGTCCAAATAGACACGCTGAGGCCCGTTCTACGCACAGCGGGGAAAATCTGCAACGGACCCGTCAGAGGGCCGCACAGCGGCTCTGGCGCCGAAACTGGGGCACTCTGGCGGAGTTCAGCAAAGCATCAGCGGCTACCTGCGCAGGTCCCGTCACCGGCAGCGAAACACCGCAAGCACCGACCAACGGCGCCGTAGGCCGCCACCGACGACGAGGCGGCCGGTCGTCTTGCGGGAGTCCAGCGCCCCGAATTCCCGCGCCACAGCGCCCCAGGGAAGCTCCAGCACCGTCGGCTGGAATTTCCACCATCAGGCAGTCCAACGGCCTCTCCATGGCTCCTGTGCGGTTTCCTGACAACCCGCGAAGGAAGACCAACCCATGCCTGTCAGCAAGTACCGAGTGCGCAGCCCATGCCTGTCCTGCAACCGCCGGATCAGTGACCGGCCGTCGTAGTCGTGACGACTGTCAGAGAGGATGACCACCAGCCCAAGGCTTACCTCGTCCACGAGGGATGCCAGAGCGCCATGCTGCGCGAGCTCCCGTTCGATGGCGAACCTGATCCAGAAACAGGAAGAAGCTGACGCTGCACCAGCGACCACGGACGCCATCGGCCACGCAGCGCCCCGAATTCCCGCGCCACAGCGGCCCCGGGAAGCCTCCAACTCCGCCGGTGGGGGAAACACCACAGGCCCTCTCCGTGGCCCCAGCGCGGAGACTGGAGCACTGCTGCCAGCATTTGGTACACCAATAGCGTCGGCCCGCACACGGCAACATTCCCAATGACCTACTATCCACGGTCGTCGACCGACGGCGACGCCGGCCGCCCTGACGACGGGGCGGCTGGTTTCTTCGTGAGCCTTTCATGACTTCGCCGCTGCCCCAAGGACAACCGGTTGCAATCAGACCGTGGCCGCGGCAACCACAGCGCTGGTCCGGATCGAAACCACGCAGGCCATCTTCCCACGAGCACAATCGCCGCCCGGGCCGCACCCACCGTTCCTGGCTGCCATCAACTTACAATCGTGCAAAATCACCAAAGCCTCGATGGACGCTGATGACATCGCAAAGCCACGAAGCAATAACCGTTCCAAGCAACTCAACCCGCACCGCGACCCAGCTCGCAGCCCAAAACACGCCATCGAAATGTCAAGACACGAATAGGAGAAACCATGACCAGTGCACCAGAGATCAGCCGCGCCAACCCAGCGTCTTTCCTGTTTCTGATTGATCAGTCAGGTTCGATGCAGTACCAGCTTGCCGGACAGGCTGATGGCGACAGCAAGATGAAAGCAGCCGCCGACGCGGTCAACCGGACCATACAGGCCATCGCAATGCGGTGCTCGCAAGGTGAGGAGGTCCGCGACTACTTCCACATCGGAGTCATCGGGTACAAAACCGACAGCACCGGCAATCCTATCCTGCAGGCGGCGCTAAGTGGCACAACGGTCGAAGAACCCTACATGTCAATCAGCGATGTGGTGGAGATAGCCACCACGGAAACGCGCCCCATCAAAGAGAGCGACGGCGCCGGTGGACTGGTGGTAGTCGACAGAACCTTCGCAATCTGGGTCCAACCTGAAGCTCAATTCGGCACGCCAATGTCGGAAGCGTTCCACGCAGCTCACAAAGCCATCAAGGCAAGGGCCAAGGAGTACGGAACCTCGTACCCGCCAATTCTGATCAACATCAGCGACGGCGAGCCCAGCGACGGCAAACCGACCCAGACCGCAAGCGAAATCATGGAAGAGAAGACAGTCCATGGCAACGCTCTGATTTTCAACATTCACCTGTCCGACAAGTCCGCCATCCCAATCGCATACCCAAGCACCGCAGCAAACCTGGACGCATTCGGCGAGATGCTGTTCGAAATGTCCTCGAAACTCCCACCAATGGCCGTCGAAGCCGGAAGGGCACTTGAAATCACGATTCCAGAGGACGCCCGCGGCTACGTGTACAACTCGAACATGGAAAGCCTTGTCCAATTTCTGGAAATCGGCACCCGCGCCGGCAACCTGTCATGACAGCTCCAGTCCAAACCACGGTAAAACACCTACACGCCCCCAAACTTAAAGAAACTGAAAAGGACTACCAAGACCACTTTGACGTACGGGTACGACCAACGGACAACCCGATGGTAATTGCAGCCATCGCGGATGGAGCGACCGACTCCGCGTTCGCGGCAAGATGGGCGCAGGAACTCACACAGCTATTCGTGGAATGCCCACCGGCAAACGAAGAAGGTCTCCTGTCCTACATCTGCGAATGGCTGAAGCCCGCTCAGGACGCCTGGCACGAGTCGGTGCCGTGGGACAGAGTCCCATGGCACGGAATTGACAAAGCACGACGGGGCGCCGTCGCAACTTTCCTAGGGATAACAATCGAATCGGCCGATGACGGACAACTGAAGCTACAGAGCATTGCCGTCGGAGATTGCGAGTTGATCATCATTGACTCAGAAAACCAAGTAACGATGAAGTTCCCAGTCGCTGAGGCATCCGAATTCAACAATCGTCCCGATCTGATCTGCTCGAACCCCAACGGCAACCAAGGAATTGACGGACAGGTGAAGCGAGCCACCGCATCCATTGGCGTAAACGACCAAGTGATCTTGACAACGGACGCAATGGCGGAATGGTTACTGAGAGAGGAGTTGTCGCCAGCCATGTACAGACAGATCGCCCAGATGGACGACGCTGCATTCGCAGCGTGGCTGCAGTCCGAACGCGACAACGGGCGCATAAAAAACGACGACACCACCATCGCGATCATCGAGTTCACGAGCCCAGACTTAGCACCAAGTTAGCATGCCCTGGCCAGGACTGAATCACCTCCAAGCGGCACTCCAACACCCAGTGAGGGCATTCAGTGATCCAACGCTCCGCAGGGGCAAAGTCGCACGGAACAGGCTGGGCCTTCCAGTCAGTTGGTGTGGCAATTTCGCTGCCGTCTTCAAAGTGACGGTCGGTCAGGATGAGTACGCGGTACGCTGTTTCACCAATAACCCATCGGGAAAACAGCACCGCTACAAGGCCATAGCCCTTCACCTCAAAACGTACGGTAGACCAGCGACGTTTGTCGATTTCGACTATCAGCAAACCGGCCTTATCTGCAGGGGGCAAGCATACCCCCTGATCAGTATGCCGTGGATAAACGGCCAGACTCTCGACGAATTCGCGTACGACAACATCGGCAACGCACACGTGCTGGAACAGCTCGCTAGCGAGTGGTATCAAGCCGCAACGCAGTTACAGGGACTGCCAATCGCCCACAACGACCTCCAGCACGGCAACGTCATCGTCGAACCGGGGAACCCTCCCAGCATAAAGTTGGTCGATTACGACGGCCTCTACGTCCCGCAGTTCGCAAACCAACATAGCCCCGAGAACGGTCACCGACATTACCAGCACCCCGCACGTACCACAGCGGACTACGGACCCGAGATCGACAACTTCCCCGCGCTGGTCATCTACACCAGCTTGGTCGCACTGGCACGGGATCCTGGCGCCAGTGCACGCAGAGCGACCTCCGAAAGTCTGCTATTCGCCCAAGACGATCTCAAAGACCCCACGAACTCCAAGCTGTTCCAGTACCTGGGACAATCATCGGACCAACAAACGGCGCACCTGGCGAAAGCCCTGAGCAACGCCGCAAAGGGGCTGGTAACCGCTACCCCGACCCTTGCACAGGTCAGCACGCAGAAAGCCACGAAAACATTGCCGAGCTGGCTAACGCAAACACCGCCGCTGCCGAACACGGCTCCATGGACGCCGCCTGCACCCGCTGCATCATCCCGACCCACAACACAGCCACCACCAGGAACAAGCCCAGCACCGCAAGACCCAGCCCAGCGCAACCGAAACCTCATCGACGAGGAACTCCAAAAGATCGGCAGGGACCTCAAACCTGCAGTGATCAAGTATGCGCTGCAAATGCAGCAGGAGGGCTGGACATTTCGAAATGTGAAAGGAACAGCGGGCAACCACATCGGATCAGTCAAAGACCTTGAGAACTCAGGGCCAGACGCAACAGCTCTTGCCGGAGTGCTACTCGCCATCCTCGACTATAGACAAAATGATCCCCTGTCCAACTTCGGGATGTCGAAAGCAAACGTCGTTCGCATGCGGAACATCAGGAACGACCACGCTCACTCACGGGTTGACTTTTCAGACCAAGATTATGTGGACCGCACACTACAGACGCTGAGGAATTTCAGGCAGTCAATCGACAGACTCCCACAAACGCTCCCAGGATCTCAGCGCAGCAACCAAGGCCGCAACCCTCAACGCGGCAACCGTGGACGCAACCCCCAAAACAGACCCTATGGTCAAAGTCACAGACCCAGAAATCAGGCTGGAAGCCAGAGAAACCGCAGGCAACCACAGCAGAATCCTACTCCTGCCCCAGCGGTCCCTACCCACAATCCCCACCCAACACTGGAGAGATTGCTCGCACAATGCTTCCTGGTGAGCACCGTATTCTCAGTCACGCTGGTCACACTGTTAATCAGCCAACGCATCTCCATGGAAGACCTGAGCATGGTGCTCATCGGAGTCGTGGTCATGATGGGGTCCGGCTTCTGGCTGTGGAAAACCAGCGACGACCCAGTGGGCAAAGTCGGCCAAGAACTGCAAAAAGCGGCGATACTCGCAGCGACACTGGCGAAACGAGCGTTTCAAGCAACGGCCAAGATCCAAGACCGGAGGATCAGGTGGGCAGTACGCATTGCACCCATAGTTGTGCTGGCAGGCGCAGCCATATACCTGTACACACCAACCAATGTAGCATCAACGCTCGATTCCGACACAGTCAAATATTGGATGGAATTACCCAACACGCAGGTATCCCAACCATCCCTCCCAACCCGGAGAATCCAAGTCATGCCACAAGTGGCCATGGTTCCCACGCCGTCCACTCATGACACCCTGCCACACGCGGTCGCAGTTCCAACACCGTCCACTTATGGCATCCTGCCAGGCACCTGCCAGCAAACTGAAGTCGGCCACACCGTTTGCATCGGAAACCAAGAAGGGCAGCCAGAACGGCCACCGCACATAGTAGACGACGGCCGTCCGTTACAAGCGAGCCTCTGCGTTGCCGTAGGCACCGAGAACGACTGCTTGGATTGGATCCAAGATACTCCAGCCGGCCTCCAATTCTTGGACATTCAAAAAGGCAACAGCCGTGCCTGCGGGATAACAACGGACGAAACCATCGTCTGCTGGGGCGCGGACGTACAAAACCAGCTGGATGCCCCACCAGGCGAGTTCGTCGCACTGACCACCGGTGGCTCTCACAGCTGCGCACTCCGCCACAACGGAACCACCGAATGTTGGGGTGATAACACGTTCAACCAACTGGCAACACCACCTAACCGGTTCAAAGAGATCAGCGCCGGCGGCAACAGCACCTGCGGCATCGACTACGACAACGCGCTGGTCTGCTGGGGCAACGAATGGGAATACCGGTCGGCCCCCATTGGAACTACCGAATTGACCACAGTCTCGTCTGGAGGCAACCACACCTGCGGCCTCCGAGCCGACGGCACACCAACGTGCTGGGGCGGAAACAAACCCGAAAATAACGTTGCCCCAGCGGTGAAGCTGGTTAGCATCAACGCTGGATACGAAAACACCTGCGGCATGATGACCGACGGCAACGCTGTCTGCTGGGGCGAAAACGAACATGGCGAAACCCAAGTGCCGCCGGGAAAGTTCACAGACATCCAAACAGACGGCTCGAGGACCTGCGGACTAAGACCCGACGGATCAATCGAGTGCTGGGGTTGGGCGCTGGAGCCCGACCATCGTAAGCGGACACCGCCAGGTCCGTACCGGACCTTCCGAATCGACGGCGCCACCTGCGGCATTCGTTTCGACGGCACCGCAAGCTGCTGGAGCACCCAGCAGTTCACCACTCTAACCGAGATAGTCGGCGGAATTGGGATTGAAACCGGCGACTACTTCGTAGAGTGCGAGCCTGGAGGCTACGTCTCTTATTTTTCGAGCGACCGGAGCAGGGCTGGTACAACCATCGGCGGAACGACGTTCACCGTCACGGATGGAGACGAGATCGTAATCTCCAAGTGCGAATTGAAGAGGGAAACACCATGACGACGTTGACCGCATCGACCGAGGACAGATTGCGCAAGCCCAACGCTCCATCCTGGTGGAGAACCTGTGGGACGTCATGAGGAACCACAAATAGGCCGAGCGGCACCGGAAGTTGGCCCGCTAACAGACGTTAGGACAGACCCACCCAGACGGACCACCAAACGAGATCCGCCAGCCACCGGCACAATGGAACCGTTGCCGACCAACAGTGCCGGCGGCCGCAGCCCACCGGCCGTTTCTGTTACCGGCCCTTCGATTTCGCCCCAACGGCGCCCTGTGGCGCCGTTTTCACGTCAGCAGGACTATCTCCCGCCTCAACGGGCGCAGAGCGCGCCCCGGGGCCGTTTCCGGCCGGAATTGACCCGTGCTGGCAACATTCTGCAAAGCGCCGACAACGTCCGTGCGTGCCCGCGCTGCACGCGTCGTCCCGACCGGTGCGAAACCCACCCACTGAACAACAGGAGAAAACGAATGCCCAAGTTTGAACTCACGTACCACCAGATGTTCCCCAATGGAGGAGACCCAGGCTGGTACGACGGCCAACTGCCCGACGGCCGCCGCGTACACGCCGCCGCCATCCCCTGCGCACCAAGCGTCGTCCACTGGTCGGGGAGCGTCGAGAATTCGACCGACTGCAAGTGTGACGGCGACGACGCCTGCAACCTCTGCCTGATCCGCGCCGGAGGCGGCCTCGTCTTCACCAAGGTCACCGGCTGCTACCAGTCCGCCAGCAGCGCCGTGCACGCCCTGCAGCATTGGGCCGCCCACCCCGACGCCCCGCAGCCGCCAGCGCCCTTCAACTGCGGCTGGACCACCATGCAGGCCATCCTCTGCGACAATGCCCCAGGGCCGCCTCGGCACGCCGACCAGCAGCCGGAACACGCCAGCGAGGACCTCTCACCGTTCGATTACGAATACGGCGACGACCCATACAGCGACTGGGAAGACCTGCTGATGGATCAAATCAAGGCTGAATCCCTCGAGGAGTGCTCCAAGTCGGGCCATCCCCGACAGGCGTGGCTCATCCTGTCCGAAAAGCAGCAAGAGGCCACCCTCTGCCCGACCTGCGGCAAGGTGCCAGAGTTCTGGGAGAAGATGTCCAGCGACGAACGCATCGGCTTCTACGACTACCTCAGCGAACTCATCGGCGAAACCCACATGGCCACCCACGAGATCTTCGCGGACGAAGACGACGATGACGATGACCCCGACCACGTGTCCTTCCGTTTCCAGACACTCGTGTTCCGAGACTCCCAGGAATGGCCCAAGCCAGGGTCGAACGACCTGACCCGCCTGCCGTACCCCGGCGACGACGCCATCACCCTCCAGTGGTTCCGCGAAGAATGGGAGCAGCGCGGCTACCTGCCAGCAGACGCTGTCCTGGTTCACCCCGACACCAAGGAGCCTCTCACCGACGAGACCCTGCGCGAGGTAGTCGCCCACGACCACGAGGACGGTTTCTGCTATGAGACCACCGCCATCGACGTCATCAAATCCGTCACCAAGGAAATGCGGCGCGCCCTGACAGCTCGCGACGGCAAGACCTGTCAGCACTGCCAAGAGCCGGTCAGGAGACACGACACCGTCATCGAACGCAAGGACCCCAACAAGGGCGACTGCCCCGAAAACCTCCACCTGCTGTGCCAGCGGTGCCACCGCGTGAAAAAGGACACGCCCTGGGAACAGTTCCGAAAGGACTGGGAGCAACGCTTCGGATTTCAGTACGTCAAGCGGGTGGTCGACGCCCACCTCGGCACCGACGACGAGCAGATGGACGAGATCAGGTTGGCCTACCGCGGCAACGCCGACCGGTGCAGCAAGTGCTGGTGGATCATCGTCGGAGACTACGGCCTCAACGACGACGGCTGCTGCGCCCACTGCGTCGTCGGCGCCCCACGCCGCCCTGAATTCCACTTCCCGCCGCAGGAATAGCAGACACCAGCTGGACCCGTTCCCGAGGTGCCTTCCGCTGCCAACGCCGCTATAATCGGCGGCTGTACGACGTAGCGTGGGGTACCTCCCATGAGCACACCAGCTCCCTCCGACGACGAAGCACGGCAGACGCCACGCGGCGACGCCGCCAGCGAAGTCCCCGACAACATTGACCTCGAGGCCCTGGCCCGACTGCTCCAGGTAGACGACGCCTCCCCCGAGGCGCTGGCGCGCCGCCTCATCGCAGTAGGCGAACAGATGCTGTCGCGCGATTCCTCTCTCGACGCAGCCGCCGCAGACCTTCAAACCACCAACCGGCGTAATGAGGCAATACCTCAAACGGAAGACCCTGAACCTGCTCAGACCTCTGAACCGTCGAACAACCAGCAATCAACTGATCAAACCTCAACGGGCCGACTGCCCTCAGCCACAGGCACAACATCAGCAGAACCAAGCCAAGGCGCGACTGACCAAGGTCAGATGGCCCGATCTCCCGTAACTATTAAGTATAAAGAGGAATCGGGCCATGCGACCAATAACCAGGGTCAGAGGGCTGTGCCCAGGCACTTCGTGCCAACAGCTCAATACGACCTTGGAGCCTACGCCTGTCCCGAGTCAGGACAGCGCTACAGACAAACCGCACAACCGGGCAACGACACGGGAATCGTCCCGATTCCCTGCGACAAATGTGAGAATTGCGTCGCTTACCGGAGGTGGGTCAAAGCGCAGCAATACTTCATCGGTCGGCGTTCAGACACCGCCACCACCCTGGTGAGCCTGTTCTCCAGCCCACTCGCTGCAGGCGCCTTCGCCAGCAGGAAGGCCCACGACCGACGCATACCGGGAATTCGCCGTTTCGCGATCCTCAAGCAGTCGGCGCCATTCGGGCCGGACCAACCCTGCGTGGCGCGCATCATCTGGGACGGCGTAGCCAACGCTGACCGGCTCAGCGAGGCCGTGCAGCACGCCGTGGACAACGGCGGCACCAACATCACCACCGACATCCTGCAGGTGTCCGAAGCACAGTTCCTCGAATGGCTGCCCAACCGCTTCAGCATCGTCACCTCGGAGCCGGACGAGCACGGAAGACGAAGAAGCGTCAACACCTGCCGCTATTCGAACGGCTGGCCACAGCCGGTCAAGATGCCCAGCGACTGGCGTGGCGGCCGTTCGACCACCGTAAGAATCCCCTACGACAGCCCGCCGCGGACCGAGGCGAGGCTAGACTCGCGCGGCAGCGCCATTCGAAGGTCGTGGAGAACGAAATTCGCGGAAAACCCCGATGATCCGGAAGCTGTCCGCGCCCTCGAACGCGCCCGCTACATAAACACCGTGGACTGGCTGACCCACTGGGAAACTGCCGAGTACAACAACATCGAGGCTAGCCAGCAGTACATAGACCAATACCTGGCCGGCAACGAGCCGTCGATCAGAGAATGGCAGAACACGACCAAAGGGCCGAGGCAGCTGGTGGAACAGACAGCGCGCTGGCTGCGGCAGCAGCGTGAGCCGGAGCCCGCCGTCGTGATGATCTCCGAGCGGCTGGGTTACATCCAGCCAGGGCCGGAGCCGGCCATCGACCCCCAGTACCTGACCGAACTCACCAGCCAGCTGCCGGAGTTCGTGATCTTCGACCCCGTCTGACGGCCAGCAAACAGCGGTGGGCCGTTAGCCTGACGGTGCCCCCATGCCCGAATTCCTGCGCCACGGCGCCCCGGGGAGCCTCCAACGCCGCCAGTGGGAAAACGTCATCGGGAAGACTCCAAGGCCCGTCCGTGGCTCCAGTGAGGAAATGAACGCCATGACCATCGCAGTCCTGCCTGCGCGTGTCGCCGCCCAGATTGCTGCCGGCGAAGTCGTAGAACGCCCCGCCTCCGTCGTCAAGGAACTCGTCGAAAACGCCATCGACGCCGGCGCCACCCAGGTCAACGTCTCCATCGAGCAGGGCGGCACCAAGTCCATCAGAGTGCAGGACAACGGCTCCGGCATACCCGCCGACCAGGTGGCCACCGCCTTCTCGAGACACGCCACCTCGAAGTTACGCACCGCTGACGACCTGCGCAACATCGCCACCCTGGGCTTCCGCGGCGAGGCCCTCCCTTCAATCGCCGCCGTCTCCGTCCTGACCTGCGTCACCTGCACCGCCGACGCCGAGGCCGCCACCCAGTACCGCATCAGGTACGGCGAGCCCGAATACCCGCCTCGGCCCACCGGCGCCGCCGTCGGCACCCGC
>Ga0209022_1001134_pt1 | contig 29050 bp, 21 predicted proteins | sample PinacodermPK_FD_187300 | JGI IMG/M metagenome (GOLD analysis project Ga0209022, IMG submission 187300) | Host-associated microbial community of the marine sponge Aplysina aerophoba from Gulf of Piran - sponge pinacoderm, lysed by proteinase... | ecosystem: Host-associated > Porifera > Sponge >...
TAGTTTTATCGTAGAAGGCAATTGCCGACTCCAAGCAACCTTTTTAAAGATACCTCGAACCATCACCACTTCGGCAGGAACCGGAGGAACAATTACCCAAACACAGAGAGTAGAGCACGGAGACCAAGTCTCCATTACTGCTACACCAGAGCAGCATTTTCAGTTCACGTCATGGACAGGCAATTGTGGCACCTTCAGTAACGACAAGACAACCATTCAATTTACAGCCACTAATGATTGCTCACTTGCAGCTTCATTTGAAAAAATCGTGTATACGCTTACCGCTACTTCTGGAGATGGAGGTACTGTGGCACCCACTAACGAAAAGAAAAAGCAAGGGGAGACAGTTTCTTTTGTCGCCACACCTGATGCCAATTATGTGTTCAGCACTTGGCAACTTGTAGGGACAGAATGTCCAACAGCCTCCAGCCAAGAGAATCCCACCAACTCCTTTACAGTCTCGGGAAATTGTCAACTACGAGCGGTCTTTAAAAAAGTACAGCGAGTTATCACTACAAGTGCTGGCACTGGCGGAACCATTACCGATAATCAATCTGTGGAACATGGAGAATCGGTAAGCATCTCTGCCACGCCCAGTGAAGGCTATCAAATACAATCATGGTCAGGAAACTGTGGAAGCTTCAATAAAGAGACCAATACAGCAACCTTTACTGCATCCAAAGATTGCTCTATCAGTGTAGCCTTTGAAAAGAAATCCTATACCATCACCACAAATGCAGGTATAGGGGGAAGTATCACCGAAAATCAATCTGTGGAACATGGAGATAATGTAAGCATCTCTGCCACACCAAGTGAAGGCTATCAAATACAATCATGGTCAGGAAGCTGTGGAAGCTTCAATAAAGGGACCAATACAGCCACCTTTACTGCATCCAAAGATTGTGCTATCAGTGTAGCCTTTGAAAAGATAACCTATACCATCACCACAAATGCAGGTGATGGAGGTTCTATTACCGAAAATCAATCTCCCGAACATGGCGATAGTGTAAGCATCTCTGCCACACCAAGTACAGGCTATCATATACAATCATGGTCAGGAAGCTGTGGAAGCTTCAATAAAGGGACCAATACAGCCACCTTTACTGCATCCAAAGATTGCAGTATCAGTGTAGCCTTTGAAAAGAAATCCTATACCATCACCACAAATGCAGGTGATGGAGGTTCTATTACCGAAAATCAATCTCCAGAACATGGCGATAGTGTAAGCATCTCTGCCACACCAAGTGAAGGCTATCAAATAAGTGGATGGACTGGAACCTGTGTAACCACTGACAGATCGACCAATACAGCAACCTTCACCGCAACCAAAGATTGCAGTATCAGTGTAGCCTTTGAAAAGATAACCTATACCATCACTACATCTGAAGGCACCGGTGGAACAATCACTGAAGACCAAATTGTGGAATATGGTGAATCAGTAAGCATCACTGCCACACCCGATACAGGCTATCAAATAAAAACATGGTCAGGAACATGTGGCACCTATGCCAAGAGTACCAATCCAGTTTCCATTACCCCAACCAAAGATTGTTCTGTTAGTGTAGAATTTGAAAAGCTGATTTACGAGATTAGTTATTCTTCGGGCTTATTAGCACAACTGAGAACTTCTATTACACCAGACAGTAATGGGAATATTTTGGTGGAGCATGGATCCTCAATCACCTTTGAATATGTCCAACTTACTCCAAGTCAAATAGTAAAAGAATGGTCAGGAACCTGTGGCTCTTTCAATAAGGATTCAGAAATTACCTTTACTGCAACTAAGAATTGTAATATACATCTTGAAGTTGAGGAATTTGTGCCAATAGAAGTAGCCGGCAATTTAGTAACAGTAAAGGATGAAGCCATGAAAGATGATTGGGTAGGAAAGACTGTAACAATTGGTAATGTAGCATACATAATAGTAGATAAAGCAACGCTAAAGGAAAGGATTAATAATGGAGATCCTGTTGATAAGGTGGTTACCACCTTCGTTACTGATATGAGTAGTCTTTTTCTAAACAAGAATAATTTCAATGAAGACATCAGTTCTTGGGATGTGAGTAATGTGACCAACATGGAGGATATGTTTAAGGGTGCGAGTTCGTTTAATCAAGATATAGGTAGTTGGGATGTAAGCATGGTGACTAAAATGGATAGCATGTTTTCACTTACTACTTCATTCAATCAAGATATTAGTGGTTGGGATGTTAGTAATGTAACATCGTGTGCATCCTTCTCAAATGGATCTAACTTGATGGACGATTATAAACCTACATTTACAAAATGTAGTGATTAGTTTATTTCTAATGTTCAAAAGGTTAGACACTTAAAGACTCCACATACAAAATCTAAACCTTATTTTGTAAAGATCTTTTCTCCATAACATGGAATTTGTATTTAATGACTTGACAACAAAATGTTTGGATACGAGATGATAATCAATTTCAACCAAACTTTAAATTAAAGACCAATCATATTTAAACTAGTGTTTTAGCATACAGCAAGATGGTCGAAAATAAAAGACCACTTGGTTATATTGAATATGATTCCCCTGTTATCGAAAGTACCAATTGCATAATCCCATATGTTTAACGGAAAAACAAATTTTATTGAAATCAGTCAACAATAAATTGGTTGCTCTTTTTTAATTTAGATTCCAAACTATATGAAGCATGGCTTGATATAACCCGATATAAAAAAACAAAACCCAAAAAAAACCTAATTAGAATTCCATGAGTAAATGTATCTCAATTTTTAGAAGTCCAATAACCTTGCTTTCGTTTGTGTTTATTTTTGGCTGTCAATCCAAACTGAAAACTAATTCCACTGAAATGAATTACGAAAAAGGAACTTTTGGTTATGATAAAGTATTCCTTCAAAAGCACTTTAAAAACACCATCATTTTGGAAAATACAATTGGTGGGCAAGCAATCATAGTATCCCCTGAGTTACAAGGTAGAGTGATGACTAGCACACTTGGAGGTGATACTGGAATTAGCTTTGGATGGATTAATTACGATTTAATTGAATCACAAATAATTAACCCTCAAATGAATGCCTTTGGTGGCGAAGAGCGTTTTTGGCTAGGTCCCGAAGGTGGACAATATGGTCTTTATTTTCCCAAGGCTGATGGCTTCGATTTTGCCGATTGGGTCGTCCCACCCGTAATTGATATCGAACCATTCGAAGTTGTCAATAAAAGTGAAAACAGCGTTTTATTTAAAAAGAATACAATTCTTTCTAACTACTCGGGAACAACATTCGAAATAGAAATTAATCGAGAAGTAATACTAAGCTCTCAGGATGATATTTTTCAAAGATTGGGCTTGAAACAGGAAAACATTTCAGCTGTAGCCTACCAAACCAAAAATACGGTTAGAAACCTTGGCGATTTGCCATGGACAGAAAAAACGGGTGCAATTTCAATCTGGTTGCTCTGTATGTTCAACCCTTCTCCCCAGGCCGTAGTCGTTCTCCCAATTGTTCAAGGAAAAGATGATGTTCTCGGTCCAAGAGTTAATGATAATTATTTTGGGAAAATAAGTGAGGACCGATTGAAGATAACTGACAAAACAATCTTTTTTAAGGCCGACGGGAAAAGTAGAGGGAAAATAGGCATTTCTCCACAGAGAGCCGAGATATTTTCTGGAAGCTATGATGGTGATAATCAAATCTTAACCATCTTGGAAATAAATCAACCAAATAGTACAGATAAGTACGTAAACTCAGCCTGGGAGATTCAACAAAATCCATTTTCAGGTGATGTAATCAACTCTTATAATGATGGACCACTTGAGAATGGAGATCAATTAGGTCCTTTTTATGAACTTGAGAGTTCCTCACCAGCATTATTGCTCAACCCCAATGAAAGCCACCAACATATCCAACATATATATCATTTTAGTGGTTCAGTAGAGGTCTTGAGTGAAATCTCACAAAAATTACTGGGTGTAAGCATCACGGAAATTAAAGAGACTTTCTAGTAGATAACGGAAAACTATATCGCGCCCCACGGCATACGGATTGAAAACATCAACAGTTGTCTATAATTAGAGACAAAATTAGCCGTCAATTTTTTCAAGAATTTTGTTCATCAGGAATCGTTGCATGATTTATTTTTTTAACTGAAAAGATAAATATGCCTTTCACTTATTAACTTAAAAACAGGAGATAAGTCCAAAGGGGATCACCACGGGCAAATAGGGATTAATCCAATCAATTCTACCGATGTTTACTCATCAGAATTGAAAATTTGTAGATTGAAAATCAAATTATGTGTATATAAATCATCCAAACATACCCTTTATTTTCTCAAAAAAAGACTTGTCACTTCTTGATGGATTAGGCTGGAAATTGGGATCACCCAAGACATGCTGAAAATATTCTCTGTGTTGCCTGTCTAAATTCTTGGGTGTCCATACATTGATATGAATCAACATATCTCCGGTCGTGCCAAAAAATCCTGATTCTGGAACTCCCTTTCCCCTTACTCTAAGCATAGATCCCGACTGAGTGCCAGATTCAATTTTAACTCGCACCTTTTTGCCTCCAACTAGATCAATTTCTTTCTGAGTTCCTAAAATAGCTTCGGGTACACTAATATATAAATCGTGATGCAAATTATTTCCTTGTCTTACCAAACTAGGATGCGGTTGCTCATCAATAACTACAATGATATCCCCTGCAGGCCCATCCATAATACCATCATTTCCTTTGCCAGAAATTTTCACCGCCGTTTCATGCGTCGACCCTGGTGGTATATTAATTTGAAGAGTAACCTCCTTTAAAACACGACCATAACGATCAGCATTTGGTATATTTTTAACAAGTGACCTCCCTACTCCATTGCATTGCCCACAAGTTGTTTGAGTTTGTACTTGCCCAATGAAAGTATTAGTTAAGCGAGAAACATAACCCCTTCCATTACATGCCCTGCATCTACCAAAACTCGCCTGGGGAGAGAGAACTCTTTTTTTTATTTTGATGCTCTTTTCTACCCCATTGATTACATCTTCCAAGTTTAGTTTTAATTTGATTCGCAAGTCTTCCCCCTTATAAGAAGTTGATTTTGCCCCACTAGAACTACCAAACCCAAAAGAAGAACCAAATCGGTCACTGAACTGAGACATGATATCTTGAAGATCAAAGTCATGAACTGAAGATTCAGAAAAAGCAGAATGACCAAAGCGATCGTATTTTCGTCTCTTCTGGGGATCTCCTAAAGCATTATACGCCTCAGCGGCTTCTTTAAATTTTTGTTCCGCTTGGGCATCACCAACATTTCTATCCGGATGATACTTTAAGGCTTTTTTTCTATAGGCTTTTTTAATCTCCTCTTGTGATGCATCTTTTGAAACCTCTAAAACATCATAATAGTCTTTTTTCATCGGTTTTATTTTCCGACCACCACTTTAGGGTAACGGATGACAATTTCTCCCAATTTATAGCCTTTTTGAGTTATGTCGACAATTCGACCCGTTTCACCCTCACCTGAAGGAATATGTGCAATAGCCTCATGATGGTCACCGTCAAACAAATCTCCTTTATTAACCTCTATTAAACTCAGACCATTTGATTCTAATATTTGGTAAAATTTCTTTTGAATAAGTCCAAAGCCCTCTATGGTATCTTTAATACTCCCCTTCTCTTCATCAAAACTTGCCCTTTCATAATCATCAACAACACTTAAAAGATCTATGATAAGTTGTTTATTGGCACTTTTGTACAATTCTAGCTTTTCCTTAGAAGTTCTTTTTCGGAAATTTTCGTACTCAGCAAATATCCTCAGAAACCGATCTTTTTCCTTATCCAGTCCTTCTTGAAGTTCTTTTACCTTCTCTTGTAGCACCTTATTTTGGCTTTTCTTTTTCTTTACCTTAGATTTACCTTTAGAATCTTCAGAAACTGAAGTATTTTCCTCATCTGTTTGATTCTTGTCTTTTGACGAAGGGAAACCTCCCTGCTCAGATGCTAGTTTCTCCGTTTCAACAGCTTTTTTCTCTTTTTTAGAATCCATTAAACTAATCTTTTATAATTCCAATACAAATGTATTGCCAAAGTAGGGGTATATGTCAATTTGTCAGTTCAAAATTTTCACGCATGAATCAATCAATGGATACTTGAACAAATAACCATTATCTATTATTTTCTTACTGCTTACCCTCTGGCCCTTTAGAACCAATTGACTTCTTTCGCCCAAAAGCACCTTTATCAAAAATGAAGGTATATTAATCACAATAGTCTTATGCTTCTTGTATTTTGAAATAGTTTGGATTAATTCTTTATGGGATATAAACTCCGGTGCAACCAAGTTATAAATGCCTTGAGATTTTTTTTTAATTAGATGATCTATTATTCGGACTGTATCTTCAATATGAATCCACGAATAAATTTGCATTCCTGGACCTGGCAAAAAATTGAACCTATTGAAAACGAAATAGTTCAAAATTGGATAAATTCCTCCTTTATTTGAGAAAATATGTCCAAATCTCAATATAGTAGTCTTGATCCCTAGTTGTTCGAACCCAAGAGACTTTTGTTCCCAATTTTGGACAAGCTTTGAAAGGAAAGTATTGCTTTCAGGCTCAGAAAATTCTGATTGTGCTTGCTCTCTATCAGATTTATAAATGCCAATGGCAGAAGCGCATAGTACATGTCTGATTTGGTGATTATTAGTCTTATCAATTGTATTTTTTAATAATGCAATAGATTTAATTCTGCTGTCAATCAGAATTTTTTTGCCTTTTTTGGTCCAGGGACGAGAAACTCTTGCCCCGGCAAGATTTACTATGACTTGAACTTCTTTAAAACAAGCCCCATCTATAATTCCATTATTAGGATCCCAGCCAAAAGCATGTGGATCAGATTGTATCAGCCTCTGGTTTCTGGTTAAATAATTCACTTCTATATTTTGTCTCTTAAAATGAGATTTCAATGCACTTCCAATCAAACCAGTTGCCCCTGTAATCAATACCTTCATTTTAAATTTTTGCAGACCTAGTCATCTCTCTTTTCCCTGGAGCACCCGGAAGTCTTTCTACTTTCAGACCCATTTTTGTTAAAGTTCTTCTCAAATCTCCAAATGCGGCATACGTTACAAACACTCCATTTTGATTCAATTGATTCAGTATAGGAACCAGTATTTCTTCGTCCCACAATTCAGGCTGAGCAAACCGTCCAAATGCATCGTAGTATATCAGATCATATGACTTTTTCATAGAAAACTCTTGGACTTTTGTATTTAGTTTTTGAATACGAATATTCGCTTCAAATTGATGCCACTTCTCCCATGACAGTTGATAGAAGTCGATCATTTGTTGTTCCGTAAAATAATGATCGAAACTAATGAGTTTGGCAAAACTCATTAATTCATTAGAGTCCAAAGGATAAGCATCGATTCCCTGATAAAACAATTTTTTATCTTTTCTTTTTGACTCGTTAGCGGTTAGTAGAAAATTAAGTCCTGTTCCCAATCCTATTTCAAGGATGTCTACTTTAGATTTTGAAGCATTTAACTCGCACCAATACCGAAACCCCCGATCAACGAATACATATTTCGATTCTAAAATTGCGCCATGTTTTGAATGAAAATATTCGTTTAACTTAGGAACGTAAAAAGTTGGACTTCCGTCTTCAGTGATTTTAAGAATTCGTTCCACCATAAATAAATTGTCAAAGTTAAGTGCTAAGAATTTGAATGTGTAATTTTGTGCCCTATAAATTGATGCTGATTCAAAAATGCGAGTTACTAGGGTAAACAGTTCGAGAATTAACGAGATTGATTTTGAAAACCTTCCTTTTGGTACTGTTTTTACTGATCATATGGTAATAGCTCGCTTCAGGGATAACAATTGGTCTGAACCAGAAATCATTCCCTATGGCGACTTTAACATTTCCCCATCAGCTAGTGTTTTACATTATGGCCAAGCAGTTTTTGAAGGGTTGAAAGCCTACAAAGATGAACAAGGACAGATTCTGTTGTTTCGACCCATGGACCATTGTTTACGCCTTCAAAAATCTGCTCTAAGGCTTAACATCCCTCCAGTCAGTACCGAACTCTTTTTTAAATCTTTGGAGCAACTTTTAAAACTAGACCATCAGTGGATTATTCCTGGAAAGGAGAATTCATTGTATGTTCGTCCTTTTATCATCGGGGATTCTCCCAATATCCAAGCTTCGCCATCTAAAATTCATACGTTCATGATTATCTGCTCTCCGGCGAGATCATATTTTGACGGGAATGAACAAATTCGGGTAATGATCAATACTGATCATTCCCGAGCAGCAAGTGGCGGCGTGGGAAATGTAAAGGCCGCTGGTAATTATGCAGCTCAGTTTTATCCAACGAATATCGCCATTGAAAAGGGGTATCAACAACTAATTTGGACTGATGCAAATACCCATCACTACATAGAAGAGTCCGGAACGATGAATATCGTTTTTCGAATTGGAGAAACATTAGTAACGCCTCCAATCAGTGATCGAATACTAGATGGCATTACCCGGAAAAGTGTCATTACTATTGCCAAAGATCAAGGTATTCCAATAGAAATTCGACCAGTCGAGATAAGTGAAATAATTGAAGGCAGTCTAAATGGTTCACTAAAAGAAATATTTGGTGTAGGCACGGCGGTGGTGGTTTGTCCTATTTCTGAATTCAGATACGAAAATTCGAGTTACAAAGCACATTGGCCACGAGAAACATATGCTCAAGTGTTCAAAAATGTGATTACCGGCATTCAGCATAATCTAGCTAAAGATCCGTTTGGTTGGCGGTATATCGTAAATTAGATAACCAACGAAGCCTTTATCCATTTTATAAGATGATCATTTTGTCTTGAGAAGTCTTTCAATCAGTAATTTTGTTTTCTCCAGCTGATGTTAATACCAAGATGCAGATTTCTAAATTGAACAAATCAAGGATTGGCGAAATTGATTTCCAAAACCTTCCTTTTGGGACTGTTTTCACCGATCATATGGTTATAGCACGTTATAGAGATGATAGTTGGTCTGAACCACAAATCATTCCCTATGGAGATTTTAAAATTTCCCCAGCGGCTAATGTTTTCCATTATGGTCAAGCCGTTTTCGAAGGTATGAAAGCCTACAAAGATGGACAAGGACAGATTCTGTTGTTTCGACCCATGGACCATTGCTTACGCCTTCAAAAATCCGCTCAAAGACTCAACATTCCACCAGTTGATACCGAACTATTTTTTAAATCTTTAAAGGAACTTTTAAAACTAGATCATCAGTGGATTATTCCTGGAAAGGAGAATTCATTGTATGTTCGTCCTTTTATCATTGGAGATTCCCCAAAAATTCAAGTTTCACCATCTAAAACTCATACATTCATGATTATCTGCTCTCCAGCGAGATCATACTTTGAAGAGAATCAACAAATTCGGGTGATAATCAATACTAATCATTCTAGAGCAGCAATAGGTGGTGTGGGAAATGTAAAGGCCGCCGGTAATTATGCAGCTCAGTTTTATCCAACAAATATTGCTGTAGAAAGTGGGTATCAACAACTAATTTGGACCGATGCAACTACCCATAGATATATAGAAGAATCCGGAACGATGAACATGGTTTTTCGCATTGGAGAAACATTAGTTACACCTCCAGTCAGCGATCGAATACTAGATGGCATAACCCGAAGAAGTGTTATTACTATTGCTAAAAATCAAGGTATTCCTTTAGAAATTCGGGCAGTTAAAATAAGTGAGATTATTGAAGGTAGTTTGAACGGCTCACTAAAAGAAATATTTGGTGTGGGTACAGCTGTTGTTGTTTGTCCTATTTCTGAATTCAGCTTTGAAAATAAAACCTACACAGCCCATTGGCCAAGAAAAACATATGCTCAGGTATTCAAAAAAATGATAACTGACATACAGCATAACCTTGCAAATGATCCATTTGGTTGGCGGTATGTGGTTAACTAATTAGCAACGTTTAAAAATTACATTTGATATTTACCCCCCCCCATTAACTCAAATTGATTGCCTTGTCTTATCGGGGTCTATAACTTTGAGAGAAAATAGATTTAGGAAATATACTTTTGAACAATTTCAGCTAATTTGGGTGGACTATATCCTGGTCCTTTGAGGACCTTACCATCTTTTCTGTATATGGGGTTTCCATTTTCATCTAGTTTGCTCATATTACTTCGGTGAATTTCTTTAAATACATCTTCAATTAAATCCTGGCACCCGTGGCAAATGATCGTTCCACACAGTATATAGAGCATATCTCCGAGTGCATCAACGGTTTCGACCAAATCACCTTTTGAAGCAGCTTGAAAATATTCTTGTGTCTCCTCTTTCATCAGTCTATGCCTTAAAGAAACGATTTCTTTAGACAGGCTAATTGTAGGGCTTTTATTATTATCAAGACCATATGCTTTGTGGAATTCAGTTACAAGTGAAATCGGTACTTTTATCATGCTATAGAATCATTAAAAATTCAAAAGATAAGATATAATATTATTTGTGTTTGGCAAAGATAAACTCATCATAGCATTTGTATTTGTTTCGGCATACACGATCTTTGTAGTCTGGTCATATTGGCGCGACAGAAAAAAAACACCCGCTTATTTTAAAGGTTCACTGACAATACTAGCTACTATATTGGCTGTTGTTTTGGTTCTATTTATACTAAAACTCATAATAAAAAGTTGAAAGAATTCTTCATAGTCTTTTTAGGTGGAGGGTTGGGCAGTGCTGTTCGATATAGTATAGGTTATTGGTTTTCTACAACAGCTCATTCGTTCCCTTACCCCACCTTAATTGCTAATCTATTGGGTTGTTTATTGATTGGGATTTTTATGGGATTGGCATCAAAACTAAATTGGATAGAAGGTCCATTATTGTTGTTATTTGCTGTTGGATTCTGTGGAGGTCTAACTACATTTTCAGCTCTATCCTACCAAAATGTTGAATTTCTAATCAACAGATCATTTTTCCTCTTTCTGACCTATACATCGGTCAGCTTTATTGGAGGTATCGGACTGGTGGTTTTGGGGTCTCAAATATCAAAATACTTGGCATAAATTATAATAATTGCAAAATTATTATAGGTTTCTTAGTGATATTACTAAATTATACCCTGCTTTATACAATAATTTAATTGTCTGAAGATTTAATTTTCAAGATTACCCCGTTGCAACATTCAAATTGAGGTACTTTTATCTTCATATAAAATGGGTTTGCAACCCAAATTTAATATTAACCATATTATCAATTTTTTATGAAGAAGATTGAAGCGATTATTCGCGAATCACAGTTCCTTAAGGTGCGAGACGCTCTCAAGAACCTTGGGGTAAATCACTTTACATACTGGGAAGTTACCGGTGTTGGTAAAGAAAAACAATCGCACGTATATCGTGGGGTTCATTATGATTCTTCAGCAATTTCAAGGAGGTGCATATCCTTGGTTGTAAGCGAAGAATTGCTGGATTCAGCCATTGATGCAATTTTGGATTCAGCTTCTACAAATCAGGTAGGAGATGGTAAAATTTTTGTTTTGCCTGTGGAAAAATCTATTCGAATTCGGACAAGAGAAACCGGTCATTCATCACTTTAATTTAAAATATTATGACAGAAGCACTATTTACAGCCAATAATGTATGGATGATGATTTGTACCGCGTTGGTATTTATCATGCACTTAGGTTTTGGATTTCTTGAATTGGGGATGACCCGTCAAAAAAATGCAATAAATATTTTCTTCAAAAATTTCTATGTAATAACCATGGGGATTTTGGTTTACTTCATCATTGGATTTAACTTGATGTACCCCGGATTTGGTGAAGGATCTTCTGGTATTTTGGGTTTTGGAGGTTTTGGGCTTTCATTACCTGACGGCGCACCTATTGATTATGCAGGCGGAGGTTATACCTATTGGACTGACTTTTTATTTCAAGCTGTTTTTGCAGCAACTGCCGCCACTATTGTATCAGGAGCCGTAGCAGAGCGAGTCAAACTAGAAGGGTTTATGCTCTTTTCGTTGCTATATGTAGCTTTTACTTACCCCATCGTGGGTTCTTGGCAATGGGGAGGAGGATGGCTATCCGACTTGGGATTTCATGACTTTGCAGGCTCTACATTAGTTCATTCAGTTGGTGGATGGGCAGCCTTAATGTTTGTATACTTTATAGGTCCTCGTATAGGAAAATACGACAATGGAAAAGTGAAAGCAATCCCAGGACATAATCTGCCTTTGGCCGCAGGAGGTGTTTTGATCCTCTGGCTAGGCTGGTTTGGTTTTAATGGGGGTTCTGTACTATCGGGAGAACCAAGTGCCACATCATTGGTTTTGGTGAATACTTGTTTGGCTGCTTCAGCAGGAGCTTTGGTGGCATTTTTGTTTTCTAAATTCTCTTTCGGATCATTTGATTTAACCATGCTCATGAACGGAGTATTGGGGGGACTAGTAGGAATAACTGCTGGTGCGGATCAAATGGATGCCCTTCAGTCTATAGTTATTGGTGGCTTTTCAGGGATTGTGGTTGTCTATGGGATTTCTCTTTTAGATCGAATTCTTAAAATCGATGATCCCGTTGGTGCTATTGCTGTACACTTGATTTGTGGAATATGGGGTACACTAGCAGTGGGGATTTTTGGAGACCTTGCCAGCTGGAGTCAATTTTTGAATCAATTGGTAGGTGTTGGTATAATTGGGCTATTCTGTGTGCTGACAAGTTCTATTTTCCTGATTATCGCAAAATATACTGTTGGAATTCGAGCCAAAAGAGATTACGAAATTCAAGGACTCGATTCTACTGAGCATTCAATGGATGCCTATTCAGACTTTCAAACTAAATAAATACTTTATATATGATTATCAGAAACTTTGTTTTTCTTGTCTCAATGACACTAATCTCTCTATGTGCAATTGGACAAGGGTACAGCCAGGAAGATTCAAAAACCAAATGGAACTTCACAGGTACAGTTGATGTCTACGGTCGTCTTGTACTATCGGAGGAACATGACCAAGCTCCCGGAACTTCATTTGCAAACAATCCAGGTTTTGCACTTGGTATGTTCAATGGAATTTTTTCTTATGAGGGTGAAAAAGCTGGGTTTGTTGCAGATCTAGTTTATGGGCCTCGAGGAAAAGAAGCTGTATTCAATGAAACTGGCTCTTCAAATATCCTCAATCAACTTTACGTATATGCCAATCTAAGTGAAAAAACTACTTTGACTGTAGGTAACTTTAATACTTTTTTAGGTTACGAAGTGATTTCACCTGCAGGAAATTTCCACTATTCTACATCTTATATGTTCTCATATGGTCCATTTTCACACGCTGGAGTAAAATTAGATTATCAGCCTAGCGATGACTTTTCGATCATGGCTGGAGTTTTTAATGGAACTGATTTTGTCGATTTCAACCGAGATAAAGTATATACCTACGGAATACAATTTGGAGCATACGGTCAATATTTGAATTATCTTGGCGGAAATGACTTCATTCATTTTGATTTTACTGGTGGCATTCCAATCAGTGAATCATTTAATCTTGGAGTTAATGCAACCTTGTATAGATTTAGTGCTGACGATGAACAATCAGACTTTACAGGATTAGCCTTATATCCACAGTACGATTTTTCTGATGCAGCAAGTTTAGGATTTCGAGTTGAGTTTTTTGACGAAACAGGAGAAGCAACCGGGGTATTTGAAAGTGAAGAAGCTACTAATATTTCATACACAGCAACAGGAAGTTTCTCTGTTGATGATTTGACAATCAAACCAGAATTGAGATTTGATAAAGCGTCTGAGCCTATATTCGCTGGGGGGAACGATTCGGAAACCGATTCTCTTTTTTCAGTTTTAGTTGCCCTAGTGTACTCATTTTAAATATTACATTTTAAATTTTTTCATGCAAAAACGCCACTGCAGTTTGTAGTGGCGTTTTTGTTCATCCAATTCATGAGAAGCACAAAATTTTACTATTAGGAACGATGGATAGTGTCTTTGTTCGTGAAAAATCATCATCATTAAATCAGGAGATAAAATATGATTTCTAAGAGGTTAGTTTCGGTCCTATTGAATTACCTTCCGCTCGTATCTGCTTTGGGTAAATACCAAATTTTGACTTGCATGGTAAATGCATCAAACTGAATATATTTGTTTAGTTCCAAAAAATTTCGTCCATGAATATAAATTTCTCAAAATTTAATCTCATTTTATTGATTTTGGCCATGAATTTTTATCATCTCCGGTGCCAAGATATTGCTCAAGGTCCATTTGATCAATTAATTATTCGAGGGGTAACAATGATTGCCGGAAATGGAGCTCCACCACAAGGTCCTATGGATATTGTCATAGAAAAAGATAAAATAGTAGCGATTCATAACGTGGGATATCCGAATGTACCTATCAAAGAAGAAGATCGCCCAGAACTAAAAGAAGGAGGAAAGGAAATTGATGCTTCGGGATGGTATCTTCTTCCGGGGTTTGTTGATACCCATGCTCACATTGGCGGTGAAGCTCAAGGAGCAGACTGGGAGTATGTGTTTAACCTATGGCTTGCCCATGGAGTGACCACGGTCAGAGAAGTCGGGGGAAGAGGTATTGATTATGCCTTAGATTTAAGAACTCGATCAGAGAAAAATGAAATTATCGCTCCTCGGATTATTTCTTTTACCTGGTTTGGCCAAGGTCAAGAAAATCCAATTTCCACACCTGAAGAAGCAAGGAAATGGGTCAGAGAAAATGCCCAAAAGGGAGCTGATGGAATCAAATTTGGTGGTGCGGAGCCTGATTTGATGATTGCTGCCATTGATGAAAACAATAAATTAGGGCTTCGTTCAACTTGTCATCATGCTCAGTTGAGCGTTGCTCGATGGAATGCTTTGGATAGTGCAAAAGCGGGACTAACATCAATGGAACATTGGTATGGTTTGCCTGAAGCATTATTCGATGATAGAACAATTCAACACTATCCTTTCAACTACAATTATCAAAACGAACAGCATCGCTTTGAAGAAGCTGGCAAGCTTTGGCAACAAGCAGCAAAACCCTATAGTGATCATTGGAATAAAGTACTCAACACATTAATTGAGCTAGATTTTACTATTTCTCCCACCTTAAACATATATGAAGCTAGCAGAGATCTACATCGGGCACGAACCTTAGAATGGCATCAAGACTATACCCTTCCATCTTTGTGGAAATTTTTTCAACCTAGTATGGTTTCACATGGTTCGTATTGGCACTATTGGGGTACAGAACAAGAAGTTCATTGGAAAAATAATTACAAACTTTGGATGACATTCTTAAATGAATATAAAAACAGAGGGGGTAGAGTCACTGTAGGTTCTGATTCGGGTTTTATTTTTCAGCTTTATGGCTTTGCCTATATAAGGGAACTTGAACTTCTTAGAGAATCCGGATTCCATCCTTTAGAAGTGATCAAAGCAGCAACTTTAGATGGAGCAGAATTATTGGGTGTAGATGATATCACCGGAAGTATCAGAATTGGAAAACAGGCTGATCTAGTCTTAATCGAAGAAAATCCTTTAGAAAACCTCAAAGTTCTCTATGGAACGGGAGCTATAAAGCTAAATCGTGAAAATGAAGTAGTACGAGTTGGAGGTGTAAAATATACCATCAGTAATGGTGTTGTATATGATGCCAAAAAATTGCTAGCAAGTGTGAAGCAAATGGTTGACAAGGCCAAAAAAGCCGAAAATTTTGAATTACTTCAGCCCGGGATTAGATCTAATTAGTGCAAGAAATCATCATTTTGATGCATTGTCCTGATAAAAAAGGAATTATAGCATCTGTAACCAATTTTATTCTTTCCAGTGAGGGAAATATCATTTACATTGATCAGTATGTTGATCGTGTAAACAAGTTATTTTTTATGCGTGTTGAGATTGAATTCAATTCAATAAAAACCTCAGTTGTTCAATTTAAGAAACAATTTGATAAAAAATTCATACCCATTTTCAATCTAAATAGTAATTTTTATCTCAAGAGACGCAGACCCAGAATGGGTGTGATGGTTTCAAAATATGATCATTGTCTCTACGACATTTTAGCACAATATAAGACTGGTCGACTCGGGTGTGAAATCCCCTTGATTATCAGCAATCATCTCGATTTAGAAATCATAGCCAAGCGTTTCGAAATTCCATTTTACCACATACCGGTGTCGAAAGGCACCAAAGTCGAATCTGAAAAAAGACAACTAGCATTATTCAAAGAAAAGGAAATTGATTTTATTGTCTTGGCTCGATATATGCAAATCCTGTCTGAGAAATTCATTACTTTTTATCCTTTCAAAATCATCAATATCCACCATTCATTTCTGCCTGCTTTTCCCGGAGCTCGACCTTACCATTCGGCATATGAACGGGGAGTTAAAATAATTGGTGCCACTAGTCATTATGTCACAAAGGATCTTGATGCAGGTCCCATTATAGAACAAGATGTTGTTCAAGTATCTCATCTCAATTCTATTAAAGATTTTATCGAAAGAGGTAGAGATTTAGAACGATTGGTATTATTAAGAGCGATTAGATTGCATATTGATAGAAAGATAATGATTTATAGAAACAAAACCATCATTTTCAATTAATTCTGAGGTCAACCCCTCAGAATCTTCTAATCCAGACTACATTAGCAATAACTAAAAATACAGCTCAGTATAAGTGTTTGTACAATAAACCTTTAAATGCAACTTATGTTTTATCACCTATATGCAAGCACATAGGTGATAGCGTAAGAGTTGTTCTTCTTTTCCTCTCAATATTACTGATGGTATGGTTTCGTGAACACCAAAATGCATTTGCATGTTCTTAGAATTTCTTTCCCTAAAAAATTATTGGGTCTGATCACTTTGTTGTGGACTTGCCTGAGAATACTCTAGGTTGATGACTCTCAATACTTGTCTTTTACAATTAATTGATGAATCTCCTATTGGAATTAATTTCGGTAAAATGGTTTGATTTTTTGATGATTATACAACTCTGATATCCTTATTCCCATTTGGAATTTGGATTGATTATTAAATTGTGTAGCTTCTTCATGGTTTCTGACTGTAAGGCGTCACTATGTTCACCCTCTAGTATGATGAGATCATGGGCGAGGTCTTTTCCTTTCAAGAAATTAATCTCTTGCTCATTAAATGTTCCGGCTTGATCATCTTTCGTAGCAGTTAAAAATATTGTTGTTGAAAGATTTACATTAGCAAGCTTATCTATAAATCTGTGGTAGGCCATTCCTGCAGCTAGCTTACCCAAATTCTTTTCTTGCCTACTGAGGTCCTCTGCATTCTGAGTTTTTGATGGATTAACACCATTGGTATCATATCGCCAATATTCACCTACTGAAAATCCTTCCCAAACCTCCTGGTCCATATTCAGTCTTCCATTTAATGAAACAGTTTTGTCTGCCAGCGGTCCATGTAGAGACAAAAACTCGTTTATTATCAAAGAGCCATAAGAGTGCCCTATGAGGTATACAACTTTTTCCTTATCAACAAATTCTTGTACCACGAGCTTTACTATTTCAACGCTGATTGCACCTTCTTTTTTTGCTTGTTCGAAGGTTAAATCAAACTGCTCAAAACGAGAACTATTTATTTGTTGGCTTTGATAGGGATAAACTACCAAATCATCTGTTATAAATGGATATGGATCTATCCCTTTAGCTTTTCCTTCATTAAAAAATTGGTATTGTTTTGTTTCGGGACCTCCTTGGACAAATACCCAAACAGTATCTGAAGTCATATCCCCTATATATTCGTATAGTCCTTCGTTTTCTGATGGTATTTTAGGATGAACAAATTCTGCATATTCAATTTCCTTATCTTCTTCAGTATTAGTACCACTCCCATCCAAATTATCTGATATTTCATCAGAAAAGATAATAACGTTATACAAATCTTTCATCACATCTTTCTCTTCAAAAATCAAACTATGCCCACCATCCAGTATGATTAGTTCTTTAGCAAGTTGTTTGCTTCTCAAAAAATTGATTTCTTTTTCATTAAATACACACCCACTTGTTCATCTTTATTTGCAGTTATAAATATCGTGCTTGAGAGATCCACATCGGAAAGTTTTTCAGAATATCGATTAAATGCTAGACCTGCAGCAATTTTATTAAGATTTACGGCTCTAATCACTTTGTTGTGGAATGAAACAAAATAGTCTTGATAATCAATCTCTTATAAATCTATCAACTCAAACAAAACCCTCTTACTTGAACCGTTTTGGAGGGTTTCATCGGGAAAATATATATCGTCAACATATCTTGACTACAAAGGGATAAACAGCCTTATTTAGTTTTGATTTTTGTTTGTGCTGGACATTTAACAAAATTTTGTGAGAACTAAGATAGCAAACCTCCAAAGACAAACTTATAGATATCCACTACATTGAAAGTTTTCAAAGGAGAAAATATATATGCTACACAAACCTCCACAGAGAAATAATTATGTCTATAAAAGGGATTTATTCTAGGATTATTATAAATTATTCAATGAAATGACGAAATTTTTTTGGGTCAATAAATCGCTTTTTAAAAACTTCTGTATAAACCATTAAAGATAAACTTGGCAAATACTGTTTTTACATTAATTGAAGGTGTCTTTAGTAACAATTATTTGGTTAATTTCGCAGAAATATGGCTTAACCGCTATGTGGTGAAACTTACTGATATTCGATTTCAATAATTACATATTGTCTATACTTTCAATATACATTTTAATTCTACGACATGAAAAAATACTATCTGTCCTATGTCCTTTTGGCTCTTGTTTTAATCAATTGCAAAAACTATGATGATGAATTTGCTGATTTGCGTCAACAAATTTCTGCCCTACAGACCAAAACATCTTCTCTGGAGAGTAAAACGTCTTCTCTGGAGTCTAAGATTCAATCTGATATCTCATCAGTAAGAAGTCTAATTCAAACACTTCAGTCACAATTACCCCTTGTTGAGACTAAGGTAGATAATTTGGAGTCTGATTTATCCGATTTAGAAGGCGATATCAGTGATTTAAATGATAAACTTGACCAGACTATCACCAGTCTTGATCAGGCTAGTACTAAGCTGGATGAAACAACAGACAATCTCGAAGAGACCAATACAAAACTGGATAAAGCAACAAACGATCTCGAAGAGACCAATACAAAACTGGATGAAACAACAAACGATCTCGAAGAGACCAATACAAAACTAGATGAAACATCGGGTAAGGTTGATCAAGCTAGTACTAAACTTGATAATACTGAAAGTAAACTAACTGATGCGACAAGTAGTATAGATTCAAATGAAAGCAAGCTTGAAGAATTGGAAGAAAAGCTAGACAATATTCAGACAAAACTAGATGGTTCATTAACTCAAGATGATCTTAATACACTTCAAGAAGCAATAAATAAAGTAAGATCTGACCTGGAAGCACAACTTTCTGAGTCTAATATCTTTTTTGGGGGAAGTATAATAATTACCCAAAACAATCTACAATCTGTCCTTGATGAGCAGTCCAATGTGAAGCAAATTGGTGGAGATTTAGACATATCTGCCGACAATATGAGCAGCAGTCAGCTAAGTAGCATAGCTACCTGGCTAGCTAAGGTAGAAACCGTTACTGGTAATTTAGAGGTCAACCATTTGAATGACTCTTCTCCCTTGATATTTAGTGCCTTGAGGTCAGTAGGTAATCTAGTCGCTAATCAAAGGGAAGCCCATTACCCAGAGTTGCGAAATGCTAGAAACATCAGATTTCATGACGATACCGAGCGTGTCGATTTATCAAGTCTTGAGAGCGCAAATTTTAGAGACGACACAATTCACCTCAGAAAAGGTGTGTTATTGGACTTATCCTCATTAGAAAGTTACACACCAAACGAGATAACCATTCGTTTGCAAGGAACGAATCCTCAGCTAAAGATTGGATCTTTATCAAGAATTGGTTCGGGATCTGACAAAGGTTCACTAACAATTGAGGGTCCTCCTTCAGTTACATTAATCATCGGTGATTTAAATACTCTGGAACTGACTGATGTTGAAATCCTGACAGCTAGAAATCTCAAAGGCACAAGCATTACCGTTAATGAAGACGTTGATGAACTTATTGTTGGAGTCAATGTAACGGAGGATGCTATAAAAGAAATCAATTTAATAAATGCCGATGATTTAGAAAGATTGACACTTAAAGGAACCTACGATACTAGTTCGGGGCCAGGTACAGATATTATTCTCCCTCCGAGTATCGAAGAGATTAGCTTGGAAAATATCCACAGTGTTATTTCTCGATTTGATGCAGATCATGAAGATGCTGAAACTTATGCCTTTGATGAAGCCAAAGACAGATTGGATACAGTAGTATTGCAAGGGAAGATTCATGAAGTTGAGTTAGAGAATATTGCTGTAGAAGGAGAATTAGAGCTAGATCATACAAGCCCTGATGGTGTGCTTAGGGTAAATGCCAATGCAGAAATCACTAAGATTACATCTCCAGATTTGGATGAATTAAAGGTTTTAGAAATTCAAGGAAATCCGAAATTAGAACAAATAGATTTTTCTTCTTTAGGGAATGCCGCAACTAATTCTGTTGTAACAATTGGAGGTGCTGGTACTGATGAAGCGAATAATCTTATTGCAGAAGAAATAACTGTAGAATTGGATGAAGATGAGCAAGGGACAGGGCCAGCACGTGATGGAAGTATTATCGAAGATTCGAGCATTCCAGCAGGGATTGTCGCTCTAAAAGATTTTTTAATAGATGCATCTTCAGTATCAGTATACTATGATGAGGTAGAGGAATATCAGCCCGGAAGGTCTTCTTCTGTTATAGAGCAAAATGTTTCGATTGGTGATACTGGTGCTGCTTCTAAGTTGGTTGTCAAAGAGACTACTAACTCACAGTCAGACAATTCTGACCGTACTGGTTGGCTTTAGTAAGGGATTTATATGCTATTGTAACCACTAATTTGGAGACGTTATATCTCAGTAGGTATTTCTATTCTTGATTGACATTCTTACCATAAATTATAGGTAAGAGACTTTTGGGTTAAATTTTTAGTAATAGCATTAGAATATGTAAACTAATCGGGTTTAGAAATTTATTTAACATTTAGTTAAAATAATCGAAATTCAAATGTTTAAACTGCGGGTTTTCTATCAATGCGGATATCCATGCTGCCCATAACATCAGGGACACCGGAGCAAGTTCCTTCTTCCAAAGTTATTGCTCCCTCTCAGAGGGTTTTGGGAGTAAAGAGTGTTCATTGACGAATCAGGCAATGTCACATTGAACCTTTAAAATACCTTTAATCATTCATGGTTGTAAAGTGAAAAAGGGGTACGTCAACATAATTCTCATGTAAAGTGAGGTAAATATAGATATCGCCCATTCAAAGCGATTTCTACTCACGCATTAAGTGCAGTAGAACCAATTGGAAAAAGTATATGCCCTTACTATTTCCTAGGGCCTGTTTAAAAAACTTGATTCTTCAAACAGTTATATAGGGGCTACAGAAAGTCTCGTATATCTTTGAGATATACTTCCATTTCAGATTGCAGCTTATGGGATTGAACTTCGGCAGCCCGAGCAAAGTCTGAGCCATTTGACTTGTAGATAATACCCCGTGAGGAATTGACTAATAAGCCACATTGTTCGTTTAACCCAAAACGAACCACCTCTGAAAGATTACCACCTTGAGCACCGATTCCAGGAACTAATAAAAAAGTATTTGGGACAAGGCTTCTCACAAGTTTTAAGTACTCGGCTTTTGTAGCACCCACTACATACCAAATTCGATCTGAATTAGACCAGGTTTGACTATTTTGAATGACCTGTGCAAACCATGTATTTTTACCTTCGCCTAGTAATTGAAAATCCTGAGCACCTAAATTAGAAGTTAATCCCAACAGAATAACGTGTTTATTTTTATAGGCTAAAAATGGAGATATTGAATCTCTACCCATATAGGGTGATAAGGTCACTGCATCAAAATTGAGGACTTCAAAAAAAGCTTTGGCATATCGTTCGGAAGAAGTCCCAATGTCTCCTCTTTTTGCATCAGCAATTGTAAAGAGTTCAGGGTATGTTGAATTGATATAGTCCATTATCTGTTCAAGGACTCCCCATCCCTTAGCACCATATGCTTCAAAAAATGCCAAATTGGGTTTATAAGCAATAGAATATGCTGAAGTGGCATCAATTATGTCTTTTGAAAACGAAAAAAGAGAATCAATATTTTTTTTAAATGGACTCGGTAGTCGGTCAATATCAAGGTCCAAGCCTATACAGAGGAATGATTTTTTAACCCTGATTTGCTGGATTAAATCAGAGTGCCTCATGAAAAGAGATCGTCATTTTGAAGTAAATCTCTACTTTGATGTAGCTTAAGTTTCTCAACTAATTTTTCTATATCTCCATCAAGAATATTGGACAGTTCATACAATGTCAGCCCGATTCGATGATCCGTAACCCGACTCTGGGGGTAATTGTAAGTCCTGATTTTTTCTGAACGATCACCACTGACAACCAGTGAATTTCTCTTTTCAGATTCCTCATTTTGTCGCTTTTTTAGTTCGTGTTCATAGAGTCTTGAACGTAATACGACTAGGGCTTTTTCTTTATTCTTATGTTGGGATTTTTGATCTTGGCATTGGGCTACAATTCCGGTTGGTTCATGAGTGAGACGAACAGCCGAATAGGTTGTATTGACCGATTGACCGCCTGGTCCTGATGAGCAGAAATAATCAACGCGAACCTCGTTCATATTAACTTTAATATCAAGTTCTTCTGCTTGGGGTAATACCATTACAGTAGCTGCTGAGGTATGAACCCTGCCTTGAGTTTCTGTCTTGGGCACTCTTTGAACCCGATGTACCCCAGATTCAAATTTTAGGTGGCCGTAAACATCAGTGCCATTAACCTCAAATATCACTTCTTTGAAACCGCCAGCACTACCCTCATGAGCATCAATTAAAGATATCTCCCATTTTTTTGACTGACAATACTTGGTATACATCCTAAATAAGTCCCCGGCGAATAAACTAGCCTCATCCCCTCCAGTTCCAGCTCTTATTTCAACCATAACATTTTTAGCATCTTGGGGATCTTTGGGAATTAGTAGTAGTCTTATTTCTTTTTCTATTTCAGGTATTCTTGATTCTAGGCTATCATGTTCTTGCTGAGCCATCAATAACAGTTCATGGTCTGATTCGTCTTTTAAAATCTGTTTGGCTTCTTGAAAGTCTTGCAACAAAGTTTTGTATTCCTGCAATTTGAATATCTTGGTTTCTAGTTCTTTATACTCTTTGAGTAATTCAGAATATCTTATGTGATTTGAAATTAAGTCTGGTTGTATTATTAAATCACTTATTTCATCATATCTCTGCTGAAATAGATTGAGATTTTCTAACATATCCTTTTATTATATACCGAATGGAATTCTTTTCTCTAACTGAAAACCAAAAAGTTCTAGATGCAAATTTAAACCTTAAAAATCTAAGGGTATGAAACAATTCCTTGGGAAGTACGAATCTCAAGACCTCTATTGTCGCGAGATTCAACCCTTCCAATAATTTTTGCTTCTATTGAAAAGCTTTTGGATATTTCGATAATGTCTTGTGCGATGTGTTCATCCACATAAAATTCCAATCGATGACCCATATTGAATACCTGGTACATTTCACTCAAAGGGGTGTTTGATGTTTGTCGAATCAACTCAAAGATTTTTGGTGGTTGAAACAGATTGTCTTTGATAATAAATAGGTTATCAATAAAATTGAGCACTTTGATTTGTCCACCGCCAGTGCAGTGAATCATGCCATAGATTTTTTTGTAATCAACCTGCTTTAAAATGGTTTTGACAACCGGCAAATAAGTTCTGGTCGGACTGAGTACAAACTTTCCAATATCTGAATTGTAATCTTCCAAAGAATCAGTCAAAAAATAGTCACCGGTGTAGGTTAGTTCCTCGGGTATTGATGAATCAAAACTCTCTGGATACTTCTTTTTAACTTTCTGATTAAACAAGTCATGACGTGCAGAAGTCAATCCATTGCAACCAATCCCGGAATTATATTGATCTTCATAATTGGCTTTACCCCAAGATGCTAGTCCGACAATTACATTACCTGATGAAATTTTGGAATTATCAATTACTTTATTTCGCTCAAGTCTACATATCATGGAAGCATCAACCACAATTGTTCTGACCAAATCTCCCAAATCAGCGGTCTCTCCTCCGCCACTATATATATCAATTCCATTATTTCTTAAATTTTCCAAAAAACACTCTGTTCCGTGGATTATCGCTTTTATAACTTCTGAAGGTATTTTTTTTTGATTTCTACCAATAGTTGAGGAAACGACCAAATTTTCAATCGCTCCAACACACATTAAATCGTCGGTGTTCATTACTATCGCATCTTGGGCAATACCTTCCCATACCGATAGGTCACCTGTCTCTTTCCAATAGACATACGCAAGAGCTGATTTGGTTCCCGAACCATCGGCATGCATCAATAGACAATGTTCTCTAGAGCCAGTGATAAAATCCGGTAGGACTTTGCAAAATGCTTTTGGGAATAGTCCCTTGCCTATATTCTGAATGGCACTGTGGACATCTTTTTTCGAAGAAGATACCCCTCTTTGTAAATACCTGTCCATTATGGGTAAAAAATTATCATATTGTTAAAAAAATTGGAAATAATACACTACTCTTTCAAAATGAATTTTAATCCAGCAAATCCCTAATGTAAATATTAGTCCGTATGACTTAGATTTGTCAAAAGTATAATTTAGAAAATTAGAATCAACATTTTAACAACTTTTTATGATTAAATCAAAATTAGAGTACATCTGGTTAGATGGTTATCTTCCCACACCAAATCTTCGTGGTAAAACCAAAATCATTGAAGATTTTAGTGGAAAATTGGAAGATTGTCCCCTATGGGCATTTGATGGATCCTCAACCCGGCAGGCTACGGGAGATGATTCAGATTGTCTGCTTAAGCCAGTTGCTATTTTCCGCGATCCCGATCGACTAAATGGCTACTTGGTGATGAACGAGGTATTAAATGCCGATGGTACGCCTCATGCATCCAATGGACGGTCTACTATTGATGATGATGATAGTGATTTTTGGTTTGGTTTCGAGCAGGAGTATTTTCTGTGGGATACCGAAACAAATTTGCCTTTGGGTTTTCCTAGAGATCAAACTCCTCAGGGGCAATTTTATTGTTCCGTTGGGGCAAAAAATGCTTTTGGCAGGAAAATCATTGAAGAGCATCTTGACCAATGTCTTGCGGCCGGGATCAATATCGAAGGTATTAATGGTGAAGTTGCAGCCGGACAGTGGGAATTCCAGACTTTTGCCAAAGGTGCAGCACAGGCTGGAGATGAAACCTGGGTTGCTAGATACCTATTAGAACGGATAGGAGAGAAATATAGTGTTGCCATCAATTGGCATCCCAAGCCACTCGGTGATACTGATTGGAATGGATCAGGTATGCATGCTAATTTTTCTAATACTACATTGAGAACTTGTGGAGAAGAGGCCATTTATAGGAAAATTTGTGAAGGTTTCAGACCACTTGTTAAAGAGCATATCGAACTGTACGGACATGATAATGATAAGAGATTGACAGGTGACCATGAGACCCAATCTATAGATGAATTTAGTTATGGCATTTCTGATCGAGGTGCCTCAATTCGAATTCCTGTAATGACAGTTAAAAGTGGATGGAAAGGTTGGTTAGAAGACAGAAGACCTGCATCTAATGGAGATCCTTACAAGATTGCATCAAGAATTATCAAAACAGTCAAGGGAATTGAAGTTTAAATTTGACCTCCTAATGATTTTAAATACAAACCGCTTATTTTGAGCGGTTTTTTTATTTAAGAATAAAGTAGAAATAACCAAAATAAAATATCAGCAGAATCGATCCCTCTAGGCGTCCTAAGGTTAATTTTTTCCCTACCCAAAAGAGGAGTGGATAAAGCATTAGAGACAATCCTACCATAAAAATCACATCTCTTAGAAAATCAATTCGATCCTCATTGGGTATAGCAAATTCTGATATGGTTGAGGCCAAGCCCATAACTACTAGGAGGTTAAATATATTGGAACCGAAAATATTTCCGATAGATATCCCAGCCTCTTTTTTACTCAAGGCTACTAATGAAGCAGCTAGTTCTGGGAGTGAGGTACTAATTGCCACAACCGATAATCCCATTATTCTCTGAGAAATTCCTAAGTCAATTGAAATTGTATTTACTGCTTTTACCAGAACCTCTGAACCCAACCATAGACAAATGCCAGATACTATAACCAGCCCGATTATTTTATAATTATTTTTGATGGATACAACTTGTGTAGATTCAATTCCGACAACCGAAGTTTGGTGTTTTACCAGATAGTAAATAGTAACAAAAGCCAATCCACATAGGATGATACCTTCAACCCGTACGAGGTTTCCATTGTACAATAATAGACCTGCAAAAATCACGCTGACAGTTACCATAACCATCCAGAGATTCTGAATTTCTGATTTCAGGGAAATTGACATTCCAACTATCAAAACCCCAAGAATAAGTCCCACATTTGAAATATTTGAACCGATTATATTGCTCAAAGCCAAAGTGGACAATTGGCTTTGGTTTGCATTCAACACTACGGCTAGTTCTGGGGCAGAAGTAACGAATGAAACTAATGTTACCCCAATTATAACTCTTGGTATTTTAAATTTCTCGGCTAGGGATACTCCGCCTCTGCAGAGCCATTCACCTCCTTTATAGAGCAATACTACGCCACAAACGATGGCTATTATATTTTGAAACATACGCCTTACAATATACTATAACTAGTGTCACTAAAATTTTCCTTGTGTAATCTTTAGTAATTTTGTCTTCTCTCTTTTAGGCCTCGTAGCATAATTGAATAGTGCACTTGATTACGGATCAAGAGGTTGCAGGTTTGAGTCCTGCCGAGGTCACTGTCAGATGATAATCTTTTAGAGATAAAACTTTTTATTTTTAGTTTATAGGTTGCCTTTTGTACTTTCTCTGATAAAATATAAGCTGCATTTGCTCTCCTCCTAAAATTGCATTGGTGACTTGAATCTGCAGTAAAGATTACAACTATGAAAATACTAGACACATTTTCTATGCGAATGTATCACAATTTACTGATGGTAATTCCAAATTATCAGAATACTCCAGACAAATTAAAAGAGTATCCATGAAGGTATCGAAACGACATATGTTTACTGATAAATTATCTTGATAAGATGAGTTTGTGTATCTGGTACGTTATAAATCACAGAAGACTCATATGAACCATAAAGATAGATTTGATTATTTATTTCGAGGCTTCTAGGCTTATTTAAAAAACCTAAAAAAGCATACTTAATGTCGCTTATAAAACTTGGAAATTCATATTCCTTTTTCCATTCAAAGCCATTTATGGAAGAGTATAAAATCGACTTAAATTCACTATTAATAATACTATTAACCACAATCATAATCCGGTCTTTGTAAATAAAAGGTCTTAAGTCAGATACATTTGAATTTGCATAATCTTTCCACGGCGTATCCCTAGTAACCAATTCCCAGTTTACCATATCTTCACTTTTTATAACACTAGTAAGAGGCTCAAAAGAAGAAGCTAATTGACCGCAAATAATGAAGTACTCATTTTCGAGCTTTATGATATGATGTTTTTGAATTCCTTGATTACTATTTGTAGTTCCTAACAAATCATCACTAATTTCTCCGACTTCAGTCCAATTAATTCCATCATTGGATTCCCATATATCTTGATATAAAACCCAGTTAGTTGTTGTATGACCTCCAACTAAATATAATTTGTCATTATGTACTTTTATTGCCATTGAACTCCTTGATTGCCAGGGACCATGTTCTGTCACTCTTTCCCATGTAATTCCGTCAATGGTATTCCAAATATCATTTAAAGTTTGGATATTATCTAATCCTCCGATTAACCATAGCTTATTTTGAAAAACAAAAAGATTAAAGCTCCCTCTTTTGCTCCAAGAGGCATTATTGGTTGCTTGTGTCCAACTTACACCATCTGTGCTATTCCATATATCATTAAAAAAGGTACTGTCCCCCAATTTAGGAGTCTTGCCTCCCATAAACCAATATTGCCCGTTGAATTCAATCATTTCTGCATTATTACGAGCAGGTAAATTAGTGCTTACAATAAGCGTTTCTAGATTAAGGTCCGTAAGTTTTTCATTGTCGCTCTCAGTGACGAAACCGGTATCGCCATCCAAACAAGAAAAACATATTAATTGCAATAGAAAAATGACTCCAAAAATTGTTTTTAATTTCATTTCATTATTTACTTAGGCCTTTCGATTCACTCATAAAAACTGTATGAGACAATCTTACATAAAAAATTACCAATCTCCCTCCTGACTTCGTCGGTTTGAAATCCCAACTAATTGACACTGATTTTGTTAAAAAAAACACGGTACGCTACAAAAAGGTTCTTCTCAGAAATAAATGGATGCGATACAGATGGAAAAGCTAATCTGTATTGTACACTATTTTACTCAGGTCCCTGGCAACAGTCCTGGTTTGAAGCTTCAAACCTAAAGCATGATAGATCCTTGTCTGTGTGTCATTGACCGAGGAAGGAAGTAAAAATTCATTTTTGTTGTCCGTATCCTCTATAATCGATACCTCAACATCTCGAATCTCCCTGACCATCCTTCCTTTACTGATGGGTTTGCGACTGTATTGGAGATGATAGCAGTAATGGGCTATCTGAACCAGTGCAAAAGCCACAAAACAAATACAAAAATGAGCATGGATTCTCCTAGGCTTCCAATGAAAGGTCGGACGCGTTCCCAGATCAGTCTTCATCACTCGAAAACTCTCTTCTATCTCCCATAGCTCACTATAACGCTGATAAATCTCTTCTTTTGAAGCAAACTTTAATGAAGTCCATACCCCATGAAGACCATCAAACTTCTTGTCCCTTGCAATAGCTTCCTCATCTATCTGTGCATCTTTGCTTTCCATTTTGATATATCTACCTCCCC
>Ga0209022_1001141_pt1 | contig 28960 bp, 37 predicted proteins | sample PinacodermPK_FD_187300 | JGI IMG/M metagenome (GOLD analysis project Ga0209022, IMG submission 187300) | Host-associated microbial community of the marine sponge Aplysina aerophoba from Gulf of Piran - sponge pinacoderm, lysed by proteinase... | ecosystem: Host-associated > Porifera > Sponge >...
CCGAGTTCCTGCGCGGCCTCGCCCGGCGCGGGCTGAGCGGCGTCAAGCTGGTGATCTCCGACGATCACAAGGGCCTCAAGGCCGCCGCGACCCGGATCCTCGGCGCGACATGGCAGCGCTGCCGCATCCACTTCATGCGCAACCTGCTGGCCCATGCCGGACGCCAGGGCCGGCGCGTCGTCTCCGCCTTCGTCGCCACCGCCTTCGCCCAGGACGACGCCCAGGCGGCAAGCGCGCAGTGGCGCCTGGTCGCCGACCAGCTCAGGACCAAGGCGCCCAGGCTCGCCACCCTCATGGACGATGCCGAGCACGACGTCCTCGCCTACATGACCTTCCCCAGGGAGCACCGCAGCAAGCTCCACTCGACCAACCCCATCGAACGGCTCCATGCCGAGATCAAGCGGCGCACCAAGGTCGTCGGCATCTTCCCCAACGAGGACGCCATCACCCGACTGGTCGGCGCCGTGCTGCTCGAACAGAACGACGAATGGGCCGTCTCAAGGAGATACATGACGCTGGAATCCATCGCCCCCGTGAGCGACAATCTCGCCGTCAAGCTGCCCGCCGTGGCAGCCTGAGCGGCCCCGGCCCGACCCGCCGGATACCGCAACGGACGCCAGGCTCTTACACCACCGGCTGGGACACGATCAAGAGGGTTAGGCTTATCGTCTCCCTGACCCAAAAAGACTACGAGGCCATCCCTTCAGATTTGAAGGAAGGCATCCTGTTCGTTATTTCAGGCGACCAGCCACCAGATCAAGGCGGCGGGTCCCCCAACCCAGACAGCCAGGAGGAGAATAAGCTGGACGGCGCCGAGCCATCCGGAACGAAGGGGGAATGACCTCTTGGTCTCTTCGTACATGAGTTCCATAGAAGAAATATAGGGTTCGACGGATTGCTGGTAAAGCCGGTACGTCGCTGGCGGCGGCGAAGATCGTCGCGCTGTTGCTGGCATGAAGGAAAGGACGGGCACCATGCGCGCGATGATCCGAACCGCCATGGCCGCCACCTTTCTGGCGATGGGATTCGGGGGCCTTCACGCCCTCGACAAGATCTCCGACCATGACCGATTCAAGCTGTGGAACTACCGTAGTCCGGTCAACCTGACGGTCCTAGTCGTAGAAAAGCACACAGCCGCGAATTTGTCCCTGCCCGCCCGCGGACGCCGATAGCCATTTACAGGAGAGTATTTGACAAGTTTATCTAGCCATGATAGTATTTCTAAAGGAATGCATTAATGACCCTACATAAATACTTGAAAAGGCCTGAATTCTGTCTTAGCGTTCCCGGCCACTGGGCGAGCGGCCCCGGCCGGGAGGGTGCTTCCGGCGAACGGCTTAGCGGCGACCCCAGCGGTTCGGGAGGCATCTCGAACTCCCCACCCCCCGCTTTAGATTAGCCCCTCCAGCGGGGGGTGGGGGTTCTGAGCCGGCGGTCGGCGCCGGCGGCTTGCCCGGCGACCCGCGGAGCGTCACTCTACCCGCCCGGCGACCGCGCAACCTCCCGCTTCCGGGCGATCATGGACCTTCCGCTTAGCGAAGAGCAACGCATGCTGCGCGACAGCGCCCGCCGTTTCCTGGCCGATACCGGCGGGGCGGGGCGGCTGCGGCGCCTGCGCGAGACCGAGACCGGCTTCGACCCGCAGGTCCTGCGGGCGATGGCGGGGCAGGGCTGGCTCGGCGTGCTGGTGTCGGGCGAGCGGGGCGGGCTCGGGCTCGGCCTCGCCGAAGCGGCGCTGCTGCTGGAGCAGGCGGGCCGCGCGCTGGCCCCGGAGCCGGCCGGGGCGTCGATCGTGGCGGCCGCCGCGCTCGACGCCTGCGAGGGAACCGAAGACCTGCTCGCGGGCCTCGTCGCCGGCGAATCCCTGGTGGTTCCGGCGGTCGCCGCCGATGGCGGCGGGATCCGCGCGCGGCCGGCGGCGGGCGGGCGCGTGGTGCTCGACGGGTCCTGCACCGGCGTGGTCGCCGCCGGTGCCGCGGACGCGATGCTGGTCGGCGCCGCCGGCCCCGACGGTCCGCTGCTCTGCCATGTCGAGGCCGGGGCGGACGGGCTCGGGATCGCGCCCCGGCGCACGGTCGACGGCGCGTCCTTCGCCGACGTCGCCTTCGCGGGCGTCGCCGCCCGCCCCCTGGCGGCGCGGCGGAACCGGGGGTTCGGCCGTCCGGCGGCGCTGCGCGACGGGCTGCTGGTCGCGGCTTCGGCCGAGCTTCTCGGGGCGATGGACGCGGCGCTCGAAATCACCCTCGAGTATCTCCGCACCCGCGAGCAGTTCGGCCGCCCGCTCGGCGCCTTCCAGGCCCTGCAGCACCGTGCGGTGGACGACTTCACCCGCATCGCCGGCACGCGGTCGCTGCTCTTCCGCATCGCCGGCGGCGACGGCGATATCGCGCCCGCGATGGCCGCCGCGCTCAAGGCGCATGCCTCCGATTCGGCGCTCCGGGTGACCAAGTCGGCGATCCAGATGCACGGCGCCATCGCGTTTACCGACGAGCACGACGCCGGGCTCTACCTCAAGCGCGCGATGACGCTCGCCGCCTGGCTCGGCAACCCGGCCGCCCAGCGCGCCCGCTACGCCGAGGCGATGCTCTGAGGGAATGGCTGCCGAGCGGCGGGATTTGCGCTTAAATGGAGGTCCGTCGCAGCCTTGGGAGGGACCGCGCCATGATGATCCAGACCGCCCCGCCGGGCGAGCCCCGCTTCCTCTGCTCGATGCGCGAGCACAACGCGCTCTGCGGGCAGTTCGTGCGCGCCTTCGGCAATGACGCCTTCGAGCGCTGCGAGCCGCATGACGAGATGGTCCACGTCGTCAGCCACCACGATTACGGCTGGGACGAGTTCGACGCCAGCCCGGTGCTCGACGAGGGCTCCGGCCTGCCCTGCGGCATCGGCAACGCGCCGGTGCCGGGCGGGACCGACACCGGCAGGCGCTCGGCCGAGGTCAACGAGGCGCGCCACCTCTATTGCGGGCTGCTGGCGTCGATGCATTCCTGGGGGCTCTATCACGGACGCTACGGCTACTCCGGGTTCCGGGTGCGGCCGGGCGGGTCGACATCGATCCCGGTCGGCCCCGGCGACCGCGCCGGCGTCGACCGGATGCTGGAAGGCGAGATCGCGCGCCAGGAGCGGATCCGGGAAGCGCTCGCCGCCGACCCGGAGACCGCGCCCTGGGTCGAAGAGGCGCATATCGTGCAGAACTACAAGCAGCTCCAGTTCTTCGACACGCTCGCGCTCTATTTCAACCTGCGCCACGAGACCGACCGCGGGGTCGAGACCTATCGCTGCGTGCCGCGAGACGCGGAGACCGACGCCGAGGTGACGCTGACCCCCAAGGGCGGCGGGGTCTACGCGCTCGATCCGTTCCCCTTCGCCGGCGACCGGCTGGAGGCGGTGTGCGGCGGGCGCTATCTCGCCGCCTATGGCGAGGGCGAGGCGCCCGGCGACCTCGCCGCCGCGCTCGCCGCCCTGCCGACCGAGGCCCAGGCGTACACGCTTGTGAAGGGGTCAACGCACGCCCAGGTTGCAGCGCCGCCCGGTCCCGGCTAGTCTCGAACCTGCCCCCGAAAGCGGAGACCGGCCGTGATGGCCGTTGCCTTCGATACCCTGACCGCCGCCCGCCGCATGGAAGAGGCGGGTATGAAGCGCGAGCAGGCGGAAGCCGTCGCCCAAGCAGTCCGCTCGGCCGCGGAGTCCGGCCGCGAGGAACTGGCTACCAAGACGGATCTGGCGGCCGTCAAGGCCGAGCTCAAGGCGGGCATGGCGGCGCTCAGGGTGGAGATCAAGGGGGACATCTCCGGGCTCAGGGTGGAGTTCGTGGACCGGATACAGTCCGGCGAACGGCGCATGCATGCCGCCGTTTTCGGGGTCGGCGGGCTGCTGTTCGCCGCGCTCAAGCTGGTTCCCTGACGCCGGCGGGCGGCGTTCGCGGACCTGTCGACCGACGCCCGGACCGACGCCCGTGTGAAACGGCGAGTGCATGCCAGGGTTGCAGGGCCGCCCGGCGACAGCTAGGCTCGAACGCCTCTCGAATAGGGAGACGGGCCGCGATGGCCGCCGCTTTCGATACCCTGACCGCCACCCGCCGCATGGAAGACGCGGGTATGAAGCGCGAGCAGGCGGAAGCCGTCGCCGAGGCCGTCCGTACGGCCGCGGAGTCCGGCCGCGAGGAGCTGGCGACCAAGGCGGATCTGGCGGGCGTCAAGGCCGAGCTCAAAGCGGACATGGCGGCGCTCAAGGCGGACCTCCTGGACCGGATGCAGTCCGGCGAACGGCGCATGTATGCCGCCGTTTTCGGCGTCGGCGGGTTGCTGTTCGCCGCGCTCAAGCTGGTTCCCTGACGCCTGCGCGACCCGCCCCGCCCGGCGCATGCAAACGCGGGTCGCGTCTGTTACTCTCGCGCGCATCTCCAATCCGAAAGGCCGGTCGCGCGATGAAGGTGCTCTGGTTCCACCTCATGCCCTACACGGAGCTCCCCGAGGACTTCAAGGAGCGCCACCCGGGCGTCTGGGTCGAGATCGACCCGGCGCTGTTCGATCCCGAACGCGCGCACGTGATGTACAACGACTTCATGGACGAGCTCGAATTCGCCGCCGATCGGGGGTTCGACGGGATCTGCGTCAATGAGCACCACTCCAACGGCTACGGGCTGATGCCGTCGCCCAACCTGATCGCCTCCAGCCTGGCGCGGCGCACCAGCGACGCGGCGATCTGCGTGATGGGGAGCTCGGTGGCGCTCTACGACCCGCCGATCCGGGTCGCCGAGGAGTTCGCGATGATCGACTGCATATCGGGCGGGCGGCTGATCGCCGGCTTCCCGGTCGGCACGCCGATGGACACCTGCTACGCCTACAGCCGGAACCCCGGCCTGCTGCGGCCGCGCTACTACGAGGCGATCGACCTGATCACCCGCGCCTGGCGGGAGGATAAGCCGTTCCCCTATAACGGCCGCTTCAACCAGCTGCGCTACGTCAACCCGTGGCCGCGGCCGATCCAGAAGCCGCGCCCGCCGGTCTGGGTTCCGGGCTCGGGCTCGGTCGAGACCTGGCGGATGTGCTACGAGAACGATTTCGTCTACGCCTACCTGTCCTACTGGGGCTACAAGGCGGGGCTCGGCGTGATGAAGGGTTTCTGGGAGGAGATGAAGGCGATGGGGGCCGAGCCCAACCCCTACCACGCGGGCTTCCTCCAGGCGGTCGGCGTCGCCGAGAGCCGCGCCGAGGCGGTCGACCTCTATGCCGAGCCGGCGAGCTATTTCTACGACCGCTGCCTCCACCTCGATCCCAAATTCGCCCGCCCGCCGGGCTACGTGTCGGAGGCGACGGTGCGCTCGCGCATCACCTCGCAGGTCTCCCGGGCGGCCGACCAGGCGATCTCCGCGCGGCCGTTCCATTCCGCCGACGACAACGTCCTCGAACAGGGCCACGTCATCGTCGGCAGCCCCGACGAGGTCGCCGACCAGCTCCGCGAGGTGGCGATCAACCTCAATGTCGGCCACCTGATGCTGCTGCTCCATTTCGGCAACATGTCGAAGGACCTGACCCGCCATAACACCCAGCTCTTCGCCGAGAGGGTGCTGCCGCAGATCGCCGACCTGTTCGACGACGAATGGGAAGACAAGTGGTGGCCCAGCCCGATGCCAAGCCAGAGCCGCGCGGTGCCGGAGCCGGTCGCCGTATGACCGCTCACGCCGAACGCTCCGCCGCGGTTCCCGGCGGAGAGCTGCGGGTATGGGAGAAGGGCGCGGGTCCCGCGATCTGCTTCTTCGCCGGCGTCGTCGGGCTGCCCCGCTGGCTGCCGGTGCTCGACCGCCTGGCCGAGGCGCATCGCGTCGCCGCCCCGTCGCTCCCCGGCGCGCCCGGCGGGCATTCGGCGGATCTGCTCGACGACCATGTCGACTGGCTGCTCGCCGCGCGCGACGCCCACCGCGCGGCGGAGACCGACGGCGGCGCGCTGATCGGCGCGTCGACCGGCGGCGCCCTGGCCGCCGACGTGGCGGCGGTGTGGCCCCGGGCGGTGGGCAAGCTGGTGCTGATCGCTCCCTTCGGCATGTTCGACGAGGCCGAGCCCATCGCCGACATATTCGCCCAGCGCCCGCGCGACCGCTCGCCGCTGCTCACCAACCGGCCGGAGGAGCTCGACGCCTATACCGCCTGCGGCAGCGACGACGCGGACCAGGCGCTCGAATGGGACATCGCGATGCAGCGCGCCAACAACGCGGCGGCGCGGCTGCTGTGGCCGCTCGGCGACACCAGGCTGGCGACGCGGCTCGGGCGGATTGCCTGCCCGACGCTGCTGCTCCGGGGCGCCGACGACCGGGTGATGCCGCGCTCCTATGCCGCGCGCATGGCGGACGCGATCTCCGGCCCCGCCACGATCCGAGAAATCGCCGGCGCCGGCCACATGGCCGAGTTCGACCGCCCCGACGAGGTGGCCGAGGCCATCGCCGCGTTTCTCGCCGGGGGCTGAACCCGGTCTCCCGGAGGTTGCGCGAACCCGGAAGGCTCGGTACATATTAACCGGTGTTAATAACCGGTTTGAATTCCCGATGCGTGAAATCACCGCAACCGAAGCGAAGGCGCGGCTGGCGGAACTGCTCCGCGCCGTCGAACTCGGCGAGACGGTCGCCATCACCCGTCACGGCGAGACGGTCGCCCATGTGGTCCCCGCGGGCGCGGGCGAGAATGCCGGGCGCAGCCAGGCGGTGGCGCGGTTCCGCCGCCGCCGCGGCCTGTGGCGGCCCGCGTCGATGTCGATCGAGGACATTCTTCGCGCGCGCCATGACGGCCATCGCCTGTGAGTCCGCTGGTCCTCGATGCCTCTGTCGCGCTCGCCTGGCTGCTGGGCGAGGAGGGTCGGTCGGGGGCGGAGCAGGCCCTGGCGCGCCTGCGGGACGGCGACGCCATGGTTCCCCTGCTGTGGCATCTGGAGGTACGCAACGGTCTGCTGGTCGCGATGCGGCGCGGGCGGATCGGCGCGGGCGGGCCGCAGGAGCGTCTTGGCGCGCTCGGCGACCTGCCGATCCGGACCGACATGCATCCCGACCTCGAAACCGCCTTCGCTCTGGCCGAGAGGCATGCGCTGTCGTTCGACGACGCGGTCTACCTGGAGCTGGCCGGACGCCACGCGGCGCCGCTCGCAACGCTCGACAACGCGCTTGCCCGGGCCGCCGAAGCCGAGGGCCTGACCCTGGTCTGCGCTCCGGGCGGCGGCTGAAGCAGGAGCCCGCCCGGGTCAGCGCTTTCCGCCGAATCCCGCGCTCAAATCCTCGCGAACGACGACGCCGCCCATGCCTTCATGGGCCGGACCGAAGAACGCACCGGTGACTCTGCCGGCATCGCCGCCGGTCTGGATGAAGCTGTTGCCGCGCACTTCGATTTCGTAACCCAGGCGACCGTCGCGCCATGTCGTCCCGCTTCCCGTCGGCCCCGGCGCGGCGGCTGCGGGCCAGTGCTCGAGTTCGGAGAACTCCAGCGCGCCGGACAGCGTGCCGAGATCCACGGCGAGATCCGCCGCGCCGGCGACGGTCTCCGCCCGCGGCGTGAGTCCCAGCAGACGGCCGGACCAGCGGACAGTGCCGGAAAGCGCCGCGTTGTCTTCCAGGCTCGAATCGGGCGCCGCACCGCCCGCCCAGGGCTGCGCCAGGCCGTTTCTCAGCGCGGCGCCGAATGCGACCTCGGCGTCCGCGACGTCGATCGCGCCGCGGATGTGCATCGCGGTGTCGGACCAGTGCCCGAGCTCCGCTGCGATTCGGTCCGGCGATATCCCCGGCGGCAGGCGGTCATACGCCGCGAGAAGCGCCTCGCGGTCGAGGGGGTGGAGAATGTGCGCGGTCAACGCTTCGCTGCCGCCCGAAACCATCAGCGTGGCCGGGAACCGGTCGGGGTCGACGTGGCCCCGGCCGAGCAGGTGGATCAGCTCGTGCGCGATGACGCCCAGCCGCTCCAGCCCTTCGGTTTGCGCGGGATCGATCCAGACCCGGCCGGCGACGATGTCGATCCGCAAGGGAATTTCGGGGTCGCCCGTGGTCACGACCGCGTAGCGCGGTTCCGCGAGCCCGATGTCCTCCCCGGCCGTCGGCGTCGCTCCGGAAGACCACTCCGCCTGCGGCGCGAACGTGACCAGGATCTCGCCGTCCGGAGCCTCCGTTGTCTCGGCGGGGACGAATGCGCCGCCGAACCGGAGCTGCCAGTCTTCCGGCAGGGCCGCGTTGATCGCCTGAACCACGCGGACCGTCTCGTCGAGCAGCTCCGGGGACGTGCCTTCGGCGACGCGAACCGTCGGCGGCTCCGCCGCGAAGCGAAAGACGAGACCGCCGGGCACGAGCTCGTCTTCCGTGCCCGCCTCCTCGCCCGGGTCCAGATACGAGGCGGCGTCCGCCCGGAGATAGGCGGTCACCTCGGCGGCGCCGATGCCGTCGGCGATCGATCCGTGCGAAACCCGCGCTTGTCCGTGACGGGCGACCTGCGGCAGCCCGCCGGCAGGCGCGGCGACGTCCGCCCCCACATGCATACGACCGTCGAGGGTGACGATGGGAGCTTGTTGTGCCAGCCGGGCCGCTTGCAGCGGGACCGCCGGAGCGTCCCCGGCCGGCGCGCGGGTCTCTTCGGCGCAGGCGGTCAGCATCGCCGCACATCCCAGGACCAAACCCCTGCGCAAGCGTTTCATGGCATCCCTCCCTCGACCCGCGCCGCGCCCGCGGCCGCCACCCCATCGTATCGCCCGGACACTCCCCGCCTATAGAGCCGGAAGGCCGGGTTCGGAAATGCCGTTTGCCGGAAAATTCATGCTGCGACGGCATCGACAGCGCGCGCGATCCGGCAGGCGCCCGCGCCGCCGCCACGGTCTGGCGCCGCCTTCACCCCCACCGGCACCGATGCCGCCGCGAGCGTGGCTGGAGGCGAGGTGCGGATTCGGTAGCTTGGGGACCGGGGCCGTAACCGCGGCCCCCGGGGAGAGGAGGGATAGATGGCCCCGGCGCCCGGCAAGGACGGCCGATCCGCCCTCGGCGAAGATCCGCCAAATGACGCCGCCCGCTCCGCGCAGGACCCGCAGCCGCCGGCCCTGCCTATTTCGCGTGCGACGGGCGCCAGCGGAAGGCGCGGTGCTCCAGCCTCGCGAACACGCCGTGTTCGAGCATCAGCATCAGGATCACGAACAGGATCACCCAGGCCAGCACCTGCTCCATGCTGAACTGCTCGAACCAGAAGAAGAACATGTAGCCGATGCCGAACTTGATGCCGAAGGTCTCGGCCAGCGCGACGATCTTCCACGTCATGCCGAAGGAGAAGCGGAAGGCGGAGAAGATGTAGGGCATGAGCTGCGGCAGGTAGACCTTGCGGATCAGCGACCTGCGGTCGGCCTTGAAGGACTTCGCCATGTCGATCAGCGACTTGTCCATCGCCTTGGCGCCCTCGAAGATGTTCACCGCCACGAACGGCGTCACCACGCCGATCACCGCGACCAGGCTGCCGACCTCGTTGAAGCCGAACCAGAGCACGGCGAGGAACACCATCAGGATGGTCGGCATGGTGAGCGCGAGCGGGATCAGCGCGAGCAGCGAATGCTCGAAGACCTTGCGCAGCCCCATGGTGAGGCCGATGCCGATGCCGGCCAGCATGGCGGCGGCGAAGGTGACGAAGATCCGCGCCAGCGAGATGCCGATGTGGAAGAACGCGGTGTGACCCTCGGGGCCGAGCGTCGCCAAATTGGTGAGGATCGTGGCGCCGATCAGCAGCGGACCCGGCAGCACCGTCTCGTCGCCCATCAGCAGCGCGGTGATCCACCAGATGACGATCAGCACGACGATCGAGCCCGCGCGCAGCCCGACCGCCTTCCAGGTTGCGCTCATCCTAGCCCTCCGCGATCGCGTCGGCGTCGAGCACGCTGAAGAACTCCCGCACCAGATCCTTCTCCATGTCGAAGATCTGCGGGTCCTCGGGCTTGCGCGGGCGCGGCACGTCGACGTCCACGCGCTTGAAGATACGCGCCGGCTTGGTGCTCATCATGTAGATGTGGTCGGACAGGAACACCGCCTCGCCGAGATCGTGGGTGACGAACAGGATCGTCGTCCCGGCGCGCTGCAGGATGTCCATCAGGTCGAAGCGCATCTTGCGCGCGGTGATCTCGTCGAGATGGCTGAACGGCTCGTCCATCAGCAGGATGTCGGGCTCGATGGCGAGCGCGCGGGCGATCGCCACCCGCTGCTGCATCCCGCCCGACAGGTTGAGCGGATAGTTCTTCTCCTGCCCGGCCAGCCCGACCATTTCCAGGTATTTGGAGACCCGGTCGCCCCAGACGTTGCGCGGGATCTGCTGCGCCTCCAGGGCGAATTGGAGATTGCCCTCGACGGTGAGCCAGTTGAGCAGCCGCGCGCTCTGGAAGACATAGCCGATGCGCGGCTCGCCGCCTTCCCCGGTCCGGGGATGGACCGTGACCGACCCGCCGTCGCTGGGATCGTGGGTCTCGATGCCGGAGATGATGTTGAGCAGCGTCGACTTGCCGCAGCCCGAGGGGCCGACGATGCTGGCGAAGCTGCCCTCGTGCACCTTGAGACTGATCGTGTCGAGGACCACGAACTTCTCTTCGCCGCCGGGGACGTTGAAGCGCTTGGTCAGTTTGTCGACGGAGACCACCGTCGCCCGGTCGGGCGCGGACTCCTCCGGGATCACGATTTCTTGGTCAGGTTGCAAATTTGTGCCTCCAGACGAATGTGCGCTTTTCCCACAGGCGGAAGATCAGGAGGTCGATCAGGGTCATGATGATCATGAAGCTGATGCCCCAGGCGAGCATCATGTCGACCCGCGTATCCTCGAACCAGAAGACCAGGCGCTGTCCCACGCCGCTTGACACGCCGAACGCCTCGCCGACCAGGACGATCTTCCACGACAGCGACAGCGCGATCCTGAGCGCCGAGAACAGATAGGGCATGAGCTGCGGGATGATCACCTTGCGGATCACCAGCGGCCGGTTCGCGCGGTAGACATGGGCCATGTCGATCAGGCTCTTTTCGACCGCCTTGGTGCCTTCCCAGACATTCATCGACACGAAGGGGAAGACGATCAGCAGGACCGTCAGCAGCGGCGCGATCTCCGACAGGCCGAACCAGAGCACCGCGAGGAACGCCCAGCAGATCGCCGGGAAGGTCAGCAGCACCATGATCCAGCTGTCGAGGAACGCCTCGAGGTCGCGCCTCAGCCCCATCAGCAGGCCGATCGCCGTGCCGATCAGCATCGACAGCACCAGCCCGTAGAGGATCCGCGAGACCGTCTGCCAGACCACCAAATAGGTCTCGGCTTGGCCGTAGACCTCGATCACCCGGTCGAGCAGCACCAGGGGCCCCGGCAGGAAGACCGGCAGGAACAGGAGCGAGACCAGCTGCCACAGGACGATGGCGGCGACGACCGTCAGCAGCCCGGGCAGGAAGCCGGGCCTGAACAGCTGCCAATCCCTCATGGCGCGTCTCCCGGAACGGGGCGCGATGCGCCGGGCCGCTCGGGCCGGCGTCGGCGGGTTGCGATCATGGGCGTCTCGTTGCCGTAAGGACCCCGCAATATGGCACAGCGCGACCGGCGGGTGTATCCCCGCCGGCGCGATCGCGAAAATGTGGTCACGTGGTAGTCTTGAATCCGGCCCCGAAGCGGCCCATAGTCGGCGGGACCCGACCGGGAGCGAGCCCATGGAACTGTCCCTGCGCGAGGCCAAGGCGCGGCTCTCCGAACTCGTCAAGGCCGCGCGCGACGGCGAGCGCGTGATCATCACCAGGCACGGCCGCCCGGCCGCCGAGCTGGTGCGCTGCGACCGGCGCGGCGGCATCGACTTCGACAAGCTGGAGCAAACCCGCCGGCGCCTCGGGTTGGTGGACGCGCCGCCGGAGGAGGTCGCGGCGATGGAGGCTGCGTTCCACGACCCGGCGTTCAGCCGCCGGGTGCTCGGGCTCGAGGATGAAGAGGACGGGTGATCGGTTGGATGTCCTCCTCGACACGACCTATCTCTACCGGCTGATGGAGGCGCTGGGGACGCTGCCCGAACGGGATCGGGAGTTTCTCGCCGAACGGGAGGCCCGGCTCCATGTGAGCGCGGTGTCGATCTGGGAGATGCGGCTCAAATACAACGCCCGCCACCCGTCGGGCGCGCGCAAGAGCCCGTTCGACCCCAATGACGTGCTCGCCGCCCTCGAAGGCCAGGAGGTGACCTTCCTGCCGCTCACCATGGCGCATGCCGCGGAGGCGCTGGAGACGCCGCTCGACCACCGCGACCCGTTCGACGAATTGCTGCTCGTCCAGGCCCAGGTCGAGGGCCTCCGCCTGCTCACCGCCGACCGCCGCCTCGCCGCCCACCCGCTCGCGGTGACCGCGTAGGGGGAGGTTGCACCGGAGCAGCCCATCTATTGCGCTGCTCTTGCAGCCTGCTTGATGGTATATATATTGTAGATACAGATGGAGCTTTATCCATGGGCGCGAACCTGCATGTACGCAAATGGGGCAGCAGCCTTGCGGTGCGGATACCCAAGGCCATCGCCGAGGAATGGGGCGTCTGCGACGGCTCTGCCGTCGAAATGGATGCCGAGGGCGAACGGGTCGTGTTGCGGAAGCGGAAATACGACCTGGACGACCTCCTGGCCCGGATCACGCCGGACAACCTTCACCCTGAGCAGGACACCGGCGAGGTCCAGGGCAACGAGGAATGGTAGCGGCCCGCTACGTCCCGGACGCCGGACATATCGTGTGGCTCGCGTTCTCGCCCCAGGCGGGGCATGAACAGGCGGGTCGCCGTCCGGCACTCGTGCTCAGCCCACGCGACTACAACGGGAGAACCCGCCTCGCGCTGCTTTGCCCTATTACCTCTCGGATCAAGGGTTATCCGTTCGAAGTGCCGCTGCCATCTTCCGGCGCCGTCACCGGGGTTGTCCTCGCCGACCAGGTCAAAAGCCTCGATTGGCGGGCGCGCGGCGCCCGGTTCGAAGTGGAGGCCCCGCCGGAAGTCGTAACCGAGGTTCGGGAGAAGCTGACGGTCCTGCTGAAATAGTCGGTGCGAGGGGCGTAGCGGGCAGAGACGGCAATCACTGCTTGACAATTGAATATTACAACTTGTAATTGTTATGTGCGGCGTGCTCTACGGAATGCCGGGGTACCGAAATGGCTCGACCGGGCGGAGGCAGACCCGACAGCGGAGCGATCCATGCGGAGGTCCTCGCCGCCGCCCGCCGCATCTGCTCCCCGCCGGGCTGGACCTTCAGGCCGCTCGACGTGGTCCGCGACCTGCCGCATCTGAAGGAAGGCTCGGTCCGCACCCATGTCGTGAGCCGGTGCTGCGTGAACGCGCCGGCCAACCATCCCCACCGCTGGCCGTATTTCCGCCGCGTGGGCCGGGGTCTCTACGAGATTATGCCGGCGTTTCGCCCTGCCGAGCCCGACGAACCGCGCTCTCTCCAGGAAACCGCCGATGGGGATTGGCGGCACGCGCCGGCGCCCGATGCCCGGGCCGCGATCCATGCCGTGATTTCGGAGAGCGAGGGGTGGTACGTGGCGGAATGCCTCGAAGTCGCCGTCGTCACCCAGGGCCGGTCGCTGGACGAGACCCTGGCGAATCTGCGGAGCGCGCTCACCCTGCACCTCGATGACGAGGAGTTGGCGCGCGCCGGGCTGCAGCCCGCGCCGCGGCTCGTGGTGAACTACGAGACCTCCGCCCTCCCGGCCTGATGCCCCGCCTCAAGCGGCTGACATCGAGAGAGGTGCTGCGGATCCTGCGAGGCTTCGGGTTCGAAGTCGTTTCCACCCGGGGCAGCCATGCCAGGCTCGTCCGCGCAACCGCGTCAGGCGAACGGCAGGTCCTTACCGTGCCGGTCCACGCGAAGCTCCCGACCGGTACGCTGCGCGCGATCTACCGTCAGGCGTCTCGTTTCGTCGCGACCGCGGAGCTGGGGCGAGAATTCTATTGCGACTGACCCCCGCCTCAGCGCGTCGGCGCGCGGCTGAACGCGTTGTTGGCGGCGACCAGCGCCGCGAGGCTCCGCATCAGCCGGGCGCGCTCGGGCTCGCTCAGCGGCGCCACCAGGCGTTCCTGGGCGCGCATCATGGCGGCCTCCATCCGCCCGGTGAGCGCCGCGCCCTCCGGCGTGAGATAGGCGAGCCGGACGCGCCGGTCCTCCGCCCCCCGGCGGCGTTCGATCAGCCCGCGCTCGGCGAGGCGCTTGAGGACGTCGGCGACGTTGGTGCGGTCGATCCCGGCGTCGCGGGCGAGCGTGATCTGGTCGCGCCCGGGCGCGATCGCCAGCGCCGTCAGCACCGCGTACTGCACCGGCGTCACGTCGAAGCCGCGGCACTCCTCGAGGAACAGCGCGACATGGATCTGGTGCAGCCGGCGGATCAGGAAGCCCGGCCGGTCCCACAGCCGCGCCTCGATATCCGAGGCCGGCGCCGCGCCGTCGTCGCGGGCTCCGCTCATCCCGCCGGGCCGCCCAGCAGCAGCCCGTTATTGCCGCCGAGGATGCCGTCCCCCGCCGCGCCGAGGGCGCGGATGCCGTCGACGAAGGCCCTGACGGCTTCGGGCTTGCGGATCTCCTGCGGGTAGTCGCTGGCGAACACGATGCGCTCGGCCGGAAGCTCGACCAGCGAGGTCGCGACCGAGCGCGGATCGCCGCAGAACCCGGCGGTGTCGAACACCATGCGCTCGGCGAGGTAGTCGTCGAACGCGCGCTCCGGGTTGCGGCCGTGCCGGTCGTTGCCGGCGGTGCCCCAGAATTCGCGGTCCTGGTAGCTCCTGATGCGCCCCAGCACCGAGGCGATGCCGCCGCCGAGATGGGCCATCTGGATCGTGAGGTCGGGGTGGCGGTCGAACACCCCGCCATTGACCAGGCGGATCGTCGCCTGGACCAGCGAGAACTCGCGCCCCACCGCCCGGGCGAGGTCGTAGGCGTCGAACTGCCGCGCATGGGTGAGGCGGAGCGCCGGGTGGACGAAGACGTAGAGCCCGCGCCGCGCCGCCTCGGCCCAGAACGGGTCGAGCTCGGGCGCATCGAGGCCGATCCCGTCGAACTCCGAGGTGATGACGACGCCCGCGAAGCCGAGCTCGTCGGCGCAGCGCGCGAGCTCGCGCATCGCCTCGGCCCCGCCCAGCGGGTGGGCGTGCGCGGTGCCGGCGAAGCGGCCCGGATAGGCGCGCTCCGCCGCCTTGGCCGCGTCGTTGCACAGCCTCGACTTCTCGATCCCGGCGCACATCCCCTCGGCGCAGGAGAGCACCGCCGTCCCGATGCCCGCCGCGTCCATCATCGCGACATGGGCGTCGAGATCGACCAGCAGGGTGTGGAAGCTGTAGGACGGCACGCCGTCGGCGTCGTAGCGGGTGAACGGCTGCTCGCCGGCGCCCTCGGGCAGCAGCTCGCGGGGCAGGAAGTGGTGCTGGAAGTCGACGATCATTGCACCGCCGCCTCCAGCCCGACGATGCGGGCCGGGTTGACGACCGAGACCTGGCGGATCTCCTCCTCGTCCAGCCCGAACGCCTCCATGTAGCCGCGGATCAGGCGGATGCACTCGACCGAGTTGGGGAACAGCGGCTCGCCCGCATCCGACGACAGCGTGCAATGGGCCGGCCCGACCGCGCGGATCGCCTGGTACATCCGCGCCGGGTCGACGCCCAGCAGCGGCGACAGCTCGTCATAGGTGAAGTTGAGCGTGATGCCGGCGCCCGCGAGGCGCTTCATCTGGTCGATATCGAGGTCGACGAAGGGGCTGAACGGGTGGTCGATCACCGCCTTCCCGAAGCCGAGCGCGGCGACCAGCTCGGCCAGGCGGTCGATCTCGGCATGGGTCGCGTGGCCGAAGAACAGCGCGACGCCGCGCTCGGCGCAGAGCCGGACGATATCCGCCACCTCGTCCTTGAGGCCGCCGTCGTCGCCCAGCAGATAGTGCCCCTTCTCCAGCGCCTCGTCCCAGGGCAGCGGGTCCGAATGGGCCGCCGGGTCGGCGTCCGGGTTCCACCAGATCTCGCGCCCGCCCACCTTGGCGTAGGTGTTGGCGTGGTTGAACACGGGAAGCCAGAGCGCGATTGCGCCCGACTCGATCTGCTCCTCGCACCAGCGCCGCGTCGGCGCCGAGCCGTCGAACCCCATCAGCGCGCCCGCCCAGCACTCGACCGGCCGGACCCCCTCGGCGTCCGCCCATTCGGCGAGCGCCGCGCGGATGCGCCCGACCGCGTCGGCCGGGCGGGCGAAGTCGGTGATGGTCTTGAACAGGATCCCCCGCATGCCCGATTGCGAGGCGAACCTGGCGAGCGCCAGCGCGTCCTGCTGGCCGCCATGCGCGTGGCAGTGGATGTCGATCGCGTCCGTCACGTTGGGCGCCTCGGGCGGGTAGAAGACGCCCGGCGCATAGCCCCGCCTGGCCGGGTAGGAGGTGACGCAGCGCTCCTCGGTCGGGGTCGCGGGTGTGGTTCTCGCCATCGCCTGTCCTCGCCAGTCTTTGCCGGGGCCAGACTACATCACCTGCCGGGCGTTGGGCAGGCGGGGCGGGCGGGCGTTTTGCCCTTGGTCGTGTCCCGCTATTCAGTTTTTGGCGGCAAATTTGAATAGCGTCAGGCAGTATTTCGTTCCGCTTAACAGCGAGCCCTTCGGACGATCCCACGGCAGTTTCGTCGTCGCCGCGTGACGGCATCTTATTTAACTTTTGCTCTGAAAGCTTAATAGTGCTAAGCCTAGTTACGTTTCGTTTAATAGGGGCTTCATTCCATGAACCGGGGTGAGACCGGCCGATACGAAGCGACCGTCGTGGGCGGCGAGACGGTGCGGGCCTTCGTTCCCGCGGCCCTGCCCCCGACGCCCCCGCTCGACCTGACCGTCTTGCAGTCCCGCATGGAGAGGGCGCTGCTTGCCCTGGGCCGTTTGGACAGCCTCTCCACATTGCTGCCCGGTATCCATCTCTTTCTGTACACCTATGTTCGCAAGGAAGCGGTTCTTTCTTCGCAGATCGAGGGCACCCAGTCCTCGCTGTCCGATCTCCTGCTGTTCGAGCTGGAAGAGGCGCCCGGCGTTCCACTCGACGATGTCGTGGAGGTCTCGAATTACGTCGGCGCCCTGGAGCACGGGTTGCGCCGGTTGCGCGAGGATTTCCCCCTGTGTAACCGACTCATCCGGGAAATACACAAAGTGCTGCTGAGCAGGGGCCGAGGCGAAAACAAGATGCCCGGTGAGTTCCGCCGTTCGCAGAACTGGATCGGCGGTCGCCGCCCGGGAACCGCGCGTTTCGTGCCGCCGCCGGTTTCCGCCGTCGCCGACTGCATGTCCGATCTGGAGCGTTTTCTAAATGCAGACGAGACCGGATTGCCCCTGCTGCTGCGCGCCGGGCTCGCCCATGTCCAGTTCGAGACCATTCACCCCTTCCTGGACGGCAATGGCCGCGTCGGGCGCCTCCTGATCGCGATATTGCTGCATCACGGCGGGGTCTTGCGCGAGCCGCTCCTCTATCTCAGCCTCTACTTCAAGCAGCATCGCGACGACTACTACGCGCTCCTCAACGAAGTCCGGCAAGGCGGGGACTGGGAAGCGTGGCTGGCGTTCTTTCTCGACGGCGTGGCGCAGACCGCCGAGGGCGCGGTCGACACGGCCCGGCGATCGATGACGCTGTTCCGGGAGGACCGGGACCGAATATTACGGAACGGCCGAAGGACGGGGTCCGCGCTTCGCGTGCACCAGGCGTTGCAGGAACGTCCGATCGCATCGCTCCCGCGATTGGCCGCCCGCGCAAAGCTTTCGTTCCCGGCGGCGTCGGCGGGCATGGAGGTCCTCGAAAGCGCAGGCATCGCGCGCGAGTTGACGGGAAAGAAGCGCAACCGCCTGTTCGGCTATCACCGCTATGTCGCCATCCTCGGCGAGGGGACCGAGCCATTGTGAACGCTCGGGTGCCCAACGCTCCGGCCCCTCAGCACCCCAGCACCCGCAAATGCCCCTCCGCGCCGTAGTCGAGCAGGCGGCGGTCGCGGGTCACCAGCGTGCAGCCGGTGGCCCGCGCCGTGGCGGCGAGGATGCGGGCCACCGGATCGGCGGGCGGGGCGCCGGGCAGGGCGCAGGAGGCGATCAGCACGGCGGGCGGCATCTCGGCCAGCGTCACCCCGGGCAGCGCGCAGAAGCGCTCGAACCAGGCGCCGGGCGCGATCGACAGCGCGATCCGGCCCTGCTCCTCCAGCATGGCGAGCTCCCACGCCGTCACCGGGGACACCATCACCCCCGCGCCAGGCCCGTCGAGCTCCCGCAACGCGCGCGCGGCTCGCTCGCGGATCGGATCGCCGTTGGCGATCCGCAGCGTGGCGAAGGTGTCGAGCAGGAACGAACGCATCGCGGATTACCGCTCCGCATCCCGTTCCGTGTCGGTGGGAGCCGTCAAATCCGTGCCGGGCCTGGTCGTCACCGTACCCTCGAGCGCCCCGAAGATGCGGGAGAGGGGGCCCGCGCCGGCGCTCGATCCCCCTTCGGGCGGGCAGTCGACAGCGGTTACCGCCGGCCGGGCAGCCTGCGCGGACCTGCGGAAAACGAGCTTGCGCCGCTCCATGTCCACGCCCGCTGATATGTACCCTGCCTGGATCCATGCACGCGTGACAACACTGTTGTTCGGGTTGTTGGACCACCAGGATCGGTGGCGGAACGCCGATGCCGGCAGCTTCGCCCCGATGATGGTTTCGACATGCCCGAACGATATCGGGATTTCGGCCTGTCCGGAGGCGCTGAGATGGGCAGTCAGGGGCGCGTATTTCGACATCGGCACTTCCTTTCAAGAGGTGCCGATATAAAGCAATAGTAACTATATGTCACCCCCTCACCGCAGCACCTTTTCCAGCACCGCGCCGAGCAGGCCGAGGGCGACCGAGGCCATCATGCCGTAGGTGATCAGCATCACCGGGCGGAAGGTCTCCTTGGTGACGAATTGCTCCAGCCGGTCGTGGATCGCCCTGGTGCGCTCGTCGAGCCGGGCGAGCAGCACCCGGTCCTCGCCGTTGAACGGCCGGACGGATTCGGTGTAGCGCGCGTCGGTCGGGTCCATGGCTCACCCCCGGCGCCGGCGCCGGTCGGCGAGCCCGCCGGCCCGGGCCGCCTCGAGGAAGCGCGCGAGCGCCGCCATCGCCGTCGCGGGCGGCGGCGCGGGAAACGGCACCCGGGGGGGCGGCGGGGACGCGACCATCGGCGGCGTGGCGCCGCGGGGCCGCGGCATCGCCGCGCCGCCCGCCGGCAGCCGGGGCGGCGCCGGCATCGGCGTGCGCCCGTTCGGCGGCTGCGCTCCGGCGAGCAGGAATCGTGACAGCATTGCGAGCGCGATGGCCCGGGAATCGGGGCGCCCGCCCGTCACGGCCTCCGCCGACCCGGCCCGGGGGGCGGGCATCCGGCGGCGTCCGGATTTCGTCCGGTCTTCCAGCATCTCGGTTCTCCCGTTCGGGTTCAGGCGGTTTCGTCGAGCCGTTCGGCGAGCGCGTCGACCCGGGCGGCGAGGCCCTTGACCGCCGACATGGTGGCGCCGATGGCGTCCATCGCGTCGATGGTCCGCCCGTCGCCCGCGAAGGCGGCCGCGAAGTCCTCGGCATAGGGGCCGATATGCGGCGTCGGGTCGCCGCGATAGCGCCAGCGCTCGACATCGAGGCCGCGCAGCCTGGCGAGGCTGTCGGCATGGTCGGCCGGCCGGTTGCCGGTCTTCACCGCGCGGCTCGACGGGAAGAACAGCGTGGCCGCGCCGAGCGCCTGGCCGAGCCCCTGGCGGAGCTGGTTCCACTGCCCGAGCTGGGCGTTGTAGCGGTTGAGCCCGGCCTGCTGCGCCAGCGCGTTGGCGCCGAGCACGTCGGGCGGCGCGGCGCGGGCGAAGCGGGGCAGGCCGACCGGCGCGACCTGCTGGCCGCCGAGCAGGGCGGCGAGCTCGTTGAACTGCTGCTGGCGCAGCGCCGCGCGCTCGGCGAAACCCTGCTGGCGGGCAGTCGACCGGCGGTTGAAGACGCGGTCCGCCTCGGCCCCGCCTTGCGCCACCGCCGCCCAGGCCGCGTCCTGGCGGGCGCGGTTGCCGGCATCGACGAGGCGGCCGTACTCGTCGCCGCCGGCGCTGCCCGCGGCGATCGGCAGCCCGCGATTGGCGAGGCTCTGGCGCAGCCGGCTCTCCTGGCGCTCGAGCTCCGGGTCGAGCAGCTGCATGGCCCGGCTGTAGGCCGCCCGCTCGGCGCGGCCGCGCAGCGCCTCCAGCCCGGCGGCGTCGAACCCCGGCGGCAGGCCGGCGGTGTCGAGCCGGCCGAATTGCAGCCCCCGCGCCCGGTCCAGCGCCTGGCCGGCGAGCGTGCGGCCGATCGCCTCCTGGCGAGCGCGGAAATCCTGCTGGTAGGGGGTTTCGACCACCATCGTCGCGTTGCGCGACGCGGCGGGGTCGAAGGCGAACTGCCCGTCATCGGTCACCTGGCCGTAGACCAAATTGCCCTGCGGGGTGAACTGGGTGATCCGGTTGGCCTCCGCCTGGGCCTCGATCAGCTTCGCCGGGTCGGGTACGGGGGGCGGTTTGGGGGGTCTTTTTCCCATGTCGATCTCCTGTCCAGCGGCATTCTCGCCGCAGCATCGAATAGACGGCGGCGTCCTCGCCGGTCGCCCAGGCTTCGCGGGCCATGCCCTCGTAGCGGAAGCCCAGCCGCTCGACGAAGCGCCTGGCGGTCCGGTTGCCGCGCCTGACGGTGGCCTGCACCCGGCGCGCGCCGAGCTGTTCGAACGGGTAGCGGAACAGCGCCTCCAGCACCCAGCGCCGGCACCAGCGCGGCGAGGACGACGCGATGCTCATCTCCAGCGCGCCGGGACGGTCGCGCCAGCCGCTATAGACGATGCCGGCGACCAGCCTGCCGTCCTCGACCACGCCGATCGCCGCGGCCGGGCCGAAATCCTCGATGCCCAGCCGGCGGCCGACCCAGGCCGCGATCTCCGCGTCGCGGCCCAGCGCGAGGGTCGGCATGGCGCGCTAGTCCTCGCCCTCCGCCGGCCGGGTCAGCGCGTCCACCTTGTCCTGGATGCTGGTGAACCCGGCGCGCCGGGACTGGCGCAGCGCCGCGAAGGATTTGGGCCGTTCGACGCGGCGCTTGATGTCGTGCTCCCACAGCCCGGCCAGCCAGTCCTCCAGCCCGGACCCGGAGAGCGGTTCGCCGTCGGCGCCGAACGGCACCGGATAGGTGACCGCGGGACCGTCGTCGCTCGCCCATTTGACGGTGACGAAGCCGTCATCGGTGACATCGAGGATCCTGTATTGCGCGATGGCCATGTCGTGCTCCCTGGTTTGGAGGGACGTATCGAAGGGCGGGCTCAGGTCTTGACGATCCAGTTCATCACCATCGTCGGCTGCACGTTGTTGTGCGCCCGCCCGTTGCCCGAGATGCCGGTGTAGCCAATGACGTCGTGGGTGTGCTCGCCGGCCGAGTCGGTGTACATGGTCTGGTCCTTCGTGTTGCCGTCCCGGTGGACGAAGTTTGCGCGGGAGGTGTCGTCGGCCGTCCCGATCCCGTGGGTGTGCGCGCCGGCGCTCGCCGCGGCCAGGCTCCCCGGCGTGTGGCTGTGCTGGGGCATCTCACTGATTTGCAGCATGTGCGTCTCCGCGCCGCCCGCCGCCCCCAGCCGGTCGCCGTCGACCCCGCCCGTCCGGTCCGTCAGCCGCGCCGCCGCGGTGCCGCCCATGTCGTCCCTGCCGGCGACCGCGCGGCCGCGCAGATCGGGCAGGGCGAAGGTGGTCCGCCCGTCGCCCGCGCCGTAGGTCTCGCCGATCGCCGCGAACAGCGCCGCGTAATCGGCCCGCGAGACCGCCTGGCCGTGGCACAGCAGCCAGCCCGCCGGCGCGGAGGCGCCGGCGAACGGGGCCACCATCCCGGCCGGCAGACCGGAGAGGCCGGACAGGCCGGTGACGCTGGCCCCGTCCTCGACGGCGAGCGACGCGCCGCGTTCGAGCCTCAGCGTCGAGCCGTCGAGCACGTCGAACGCGTCCTCGCGGAAGCGGAAATCGACCGCGCCGGCGAGCCTCACGTCGATCCGGTCGTCGTCGGCGGCGGCGATCGAGGTGTCGCCGTCGCGGTCGAGCACGAGCGCGTTGCCGCCGAGCGAGACCCGGTCGGTCGACAGGCTGAGCGCGCCCGGCGTGCCCTCGCCGTCCTCGATCGGACGCAGCGCGTCGTCGATCCCCCGGTTCACGTTCGAGACCTGCAGCAGGTCCTTGTAGGTGTCCTTGGGCTTCTTGCCAGTCAGTGCGGTCATCAGATCAGTCCCCGCCCGGTTTCGAGCTGATAGGTCAGCGTTTCCCATTCGAGCTGGTCGGTGCTCTCGGAGATCAGCCTGGCGCCCAGCGTGTAGCCGAGCCCGTCGGCGGCGCGCCATTGGGCGATGGTGCTCGCCCCCTCGCCGCGCCAGTCGAAATCGTCCCACACCTCCCATGCGGTCTCCGCGTTGTCCCAGCCCGAATCGGTCGGGCCGAACCCGGTGGCGACCGGCGCGGCGCCGGCGCTGCGGAAATCGGCCAGCGCGCCGAGCCCGATCAGCGCCTCCGCCTTGCCGCGCAGCACCGGGCGCAGGCAGATGCAGCGCTTGAGCAGGTCGCGCCGGCCGAAGCCGTTGAACGCGGTCTGCACGTCGCCGGCGATCGCCGCCCCGGCATCGGTGGTGCCGGTCATCCGGTTGACCGTCCCCGGCGCGGCGCCGAAATGGGCGGTCTCGCCGAACACCGCCCAGACATGGCTGTCGATCCCGGTCCAGCGCGTCCAGGCGCCGGTCTGGGTGTCCATCGCGTATTGCTCGAACCGTCCGCCGCCGAGGGGGGCGTTGACGATGGTGCGCCCGGCGCGCGAATGGACCGTCACCTGCCAGCCGGTATCGGCGCCGTGGCGCGCGACCGCCTCGACCAGGGTCGGGCGGATCTTGTCCGACACCACGCCGTTCGGGGTGAGCGAGCCCTCGCTCACCAGCCGGGCGATCGAGATCAGCCCTTCCGAGGTGAGCACCAGCAGGTCCGAGCCGCGCCTTGCCGCGCCGCGCACGTCGACCGCGGCGCCGGCGCGGAACACGCCGACCAGACTCCAGTCCGACCCCGGGTCGTCGCCGCGATAGACCGCGATGTCGCCGGACGACATGCAGAACACCGCGAGGTCCTCGCCGATCCCGCCGCCGCCCCAGGCGTCCGACCCGCCCTCGACGTTCCACGACCCCATGCAGACCAGGTTGCCGCCGAACTGGCCGACCCGCGACAGCGGGAAGCGCGCGAGCCGGCCGCCGAGGGCGTCGGTCTCGGAGTACCAGAAGTCCTGGCTGTCGCGCTCGAAGAAGTAGCTGCGCGAGCGGTGGGTCATGATCCCGACCAGCCTCTCGGCGGACAGCCCCTCGCCGGAGAGCGGCATGGCCTCGACCGCGTTGCCGTCGAAGATCTGCGGCGCGTCGGTTCCGTTGACCAGCCCCATGCGGCCGTTGAAGTTGACGCTCTGCCAGCGGTTGCCGGCGAAGCCCGAAGCCAGCCGCGCCGGCGCGCCGGACACGTCGTGCAGCCCGCCATCGGCCGCGGCGATCAGCTTGCGCGTCGTGCCGGCGTGGAACCCGGCCAGCGTCTCCACCGGCCCCGCCGCGAAGCCCGATGCGAGCGGCTGGAAGCCCTCGCGCACCGAGAGCGCGGTGATCCCCGGGTTCCAGTTGTCGAGCCTGACCGCGTCGGTCGGCGGCATCAAAGTGAGCGAGTCGCGGGTGTTCAGCCCGCCCACCGGGGCCGGGACGGTGACCGTCATGGTGGCGGCGCGGCGCCGCCTGGCGCGTCGTCGCCTCAGCATCGGCCGAGCCCCGGGAAGCCGCCATCCGGGATCGCGGCGGCGAGCATTCCGGGCGCCGTGCCGTCGAGGCGCAGCGTCTGCCTGCCGCCGTCGCGGGCGATCGCGCGGGCGAGCACCGCGAGGTACTCGTCGAGGTCGTCGTCATAGGCGAGCCCGACGGCCTTCTTGAAGCGCCATTTCACCCCCATGGCGGCGATCTCCTCGGATAGCGCGAAGCGGTCGTCGTCGGCCTCCCAGCTGCGCCGCCCGGCGCCCGAGGCGGCGATCGCGATGCCCGAGGTGACGTATTCGAAGGCGATCTCGCTGCCCGCCTCGGCCGGCGCCGGGTGGAGGTGGAAGGCGCCGCCATAGATGCGGAAGCAGCGCCCGGAGGCCGGGCCCGCCGCGGCCGCGCGGAGCGCCTGCCATTGCGGGCCGCTGAGCGGGCCGTCGAGCCGGCTCGCGGCCGCCCGGTCCCAGGCGGTGCCGTCGACGATATGGCCGAAATCCGCCGGCAGCCCGGACGGCTGGACGGTCGCGGCGGCGGCGGCGAAGGCGTGCTCGCGCACCAGCGCGGTCCAGTCCGCGCTCGCCGCCATCGAGAAGATCTCCTGGCGCGCGGCGGCGAGCAGGCGGATCGCGGTGGTCTCCGGGTTGTCGACGATGGTGGCGGGCGGCGCCACCCCGGCCTCGGCGGCGGCTTCGCGGCAGATCGCGAGCAGGCTCATCGGCGGCGCTCCCGCTGGCGCGGCTCGGCCTTGCGCAGCCGCGCGTTGTCGGATTCCAGCCGCCCGGTCTCGCGCTTCAGCCGGGCGATCTCGGCGCGCAGCGCGGTCTCGGTCTCGGTCTGCGGCTGGAGGAACTGGCGCGCCCGTTCGGCGAGCGCGGCGGCGTTCTCGCCGATCCGCTGCCTGAGCGCCTCGTCGGCGTCGGCGACCTGCTCGACGGTGAGCACCTCGAGCGCCTTGAGCTCGGCCACCCCCGCCACGGTGAGGTAGGGCCAGTGCTCGATCGGCGTGCCGGTCGGGCGCTCGCGCCTGGCCTCGAAGGCGGCCCAGCGGTCGGGCCAGCGCGCCCGGTCGGCGTCCGACACCCGGCGGTCGACGACGCTGTTGCGGTCGCCCGGTACCAGCACCCGGACATAGGCGATCTCGTCGAATACCGGGCGCCCGCGCTCCTCGCTGCGCGCCGGGTTGCGCACCGCGCGCATGTAGAAATGCGGGATGCAGTCGTCGCGCCCGCCATTCTGCTGCTCGGCCGCGAAGGTTTCCCAGTAGCCGGTATCGTCGGGAACCGGTTGCATGGCTCGTCCTTTCTGGTTGGTGGGCCCGGTTCGTCATTTCGACGGAGCCCGGAGGCGCGCCCCCACATCGTCATTTCGACGGACCCCGGACGTGATCCGGGGCGGAGCCGTGCGTCAGCACGGCGGCCCCACTCTCGTCATTTCGACCGGAGCCGTGCGTCAGCACGGCGGCCCCCCATCGTCATTTCGACCGGAGCCGTGCGGAGCACGGCGGAGTGGAGAAACCTCGTCCCCACGGGGCAGGGAGGTTTCTCCACTTCGCGCTTCGCGCTCCGGTCGAAATGACGAAGGGGGGCACGGGCGCGCCGCAATTCGCGTTCCAGCCCGGCCGATGGTCCGGCTCCCCTCGTCATTTCGACGGAGCCCCCCCCTCGTCATTTCGACCGGAGCCGTGCGGAGCACGGCGGAGTGGAGAAACCTCGTCCCCAGTGGCCGGGAGGTTTCTCCACTACGCGCTGCGCGCTCCGGTCGAAATGACGAGGGGAGGTTGCCCGTGGGGCAGGGAGGTTTCTCCACTGCGCGCCTGCGGCGCTCCGCCCCGGATCAAGTCCGGGGTCCGTCGAAATGACGGGTGTGGTCCTAGCCCGCCCGCGGGTGGGCGACGATGGCCGGGCGCGCGGCGGCGGCGGCGCCGGCGGCGGTGGTGATCGCGATGCCGGCGATTTCGGTCTGGTTGCTGTTCGCGTCGTCGAGCTTGCCGGCCCGCGCGGTGGTGTAGAGCGCGGTGTCGGCGGCGCAGCGCGCGAGCACGTTGACCTTGAGCGCCGCGCCCTGGCCGGCGGTGGCGACCCAGCCATACCCGTCCTTGGCGAAGGCGGCCTGGGCGAAAGCGACGGCGTGGCCGGAATCGACCGCCGCCTTGGTTCCGGCGGAGGCCTTGAAGGCCTCGTCGACGGTGACGTAGTCGTAGCGCGCGATCGCGCCGGCGGCCCGGACATAGAGCCATTCGGTGCCGTCGGTGCCGGCGATGCGGGTGCCGGGCGCGTGCTCGGCGGCGGCGGTGGGCGAATCGATGCGCGCGCCGGCGAGCGGCGCGGTGGCGTGGTGGATGGACATGGCGGTTTCCCTGGGTCGGTGTGCGGGGCGGTCCTTCGATACGCGCCCTCCGGGCGCTGCTCGGGATGAGGGGGAGAAAAACCTCACCCCGGGCAGGCCCGAAGCGGCGTATCAGGGGCCGCGGGGCTAGGCGTGGATCACGCCCTGGCGGGCGGCGTTCGACATGGTGAGGTTGCCCATGAAGATGATCGGGATCACGGTCGCGTCCTGGTTGACCGATTGCCGCTTGTCCAGGGGCTCCATGTTGGCGTCCCTGTGCGGGCGCCAGAACAGGTAGTCGGTGTTGAGCATGTACATGTGCGCTTCCGGGCACTTGTCGTCGTACATCACCGGGGCCGACCCGCCGGGGCCGTAGAACTGGATCGAGCGGAACCCGGCGCCCGCGTCCTCCTCGGACGAGATGCGCTGGATCGCCTGCAGCGACTGCCAGTAGTGGTTGAAATAGACCGTGTCGGCGACGATCAGGCTCGGCGCGTCGGCGCCGCGCAGGCATTTGAGCCAGAGCGCGTTCATCGCCTTCTGCATGGTGTCGGAGCCCGGCGTCACGCTCTCGTCGGAGAAGTCGTAGACCTGGTTGCGCCAGAACCCGAACGAGCCCCGGTCGATGCCGCCGACGATGCCGGTCGAGGGGTCGTCGGCGACCAGCGAGCGCAGCCCGCCGATCTGCTTGCCCGACGAACCGGTGCCGTCGGAATAGACCCCGATCGACAGATTGTTCATCATCGTCTTCTCGGCGTTCTTGATGCGCCGGTCGACCAGGCGGAGCGACTGCTCCTTGCCGGCGTTCTTGCGCTCCTCGGCGCCGGAGACCGAGACCACCACGGCCGCCTGCTTCCACTCGTACTCCGCCGAGTCGAAGACGTCCGAGGGCGAGATGTCGAGCACCTCGTAGCCCGAATAGTACTTGAAGGTCTGGTTCTCGGCGTATTCCAGCTCCTCCACCAGGGTGCGCCCGCCATCGGCGGCGTCGACATGGCCCTCCCGGTCGAGATAGCGCAGCACCGCGTTGTGGTTGAGGATGTTGTCGGCGAGCTGGCCGCGGCGGTTGCGCAGCGTGGTGGTGACCAGATCGCCCAGATTGGCGTTTGCCATGTGTCGGTTCCTTGTGTCTCGTTGGGCTTGTCTCGGGGGTGTGTCTCGGGGGTTACGCGCCGACCATCCGGTCCCACACGCGCTCCAGCTCCTCGCGATGCGACCGGGCAGGCGGCAGCGCGGAGCCCGCCGGTTCGGAGCCGCCGAGCGCGGCCCGTCCGGCGTTCCTCGCCTTCGCAATTTCGGTCTTGCGGGCGCTTTCGCGCCGTGCCGCCAGCTCGGCGTCGCGCGCCTCGAGCGCCTTCTGCCTCGTGGCGGGGTCGGCCCAGACGGCCTGTTCGTACGCGTCTTCGAAGCTCGCGGCCGCGCCCGCCCCGATCAGCGCCGAGAGCTTGGGCCGGACCGCGTCGAAATGGGGGAAGCGCGGCCTTCCGTTGGCGTCGGCGGACCGCGCGCGGGCGTCGAGCTCGGCCTCCATCGCGGCCAGCTGGCGCAGCTCGTGCTGCTCGGCGGCGTAGCGTTCGAGCGTATCGAGGAGCTCGTCCGACCGCGCCGTTGGGTCGGGCGGCGCGCCGGCCGGGGTGTCCCCGGCGGCGTGGGCGAGACCGTAGGATTCGCCGATCATCGCCAGCGCCGCCTCGGGGTCCCGCTCGATCAGCGCATGCGCTTCGAGCAGCCGCGAGACCGCCTCGCCGTCGGAGATCCCCTGCGCCCGCATCGCCTCGCGCCACGGCGCGAGCGCCGCATCGACCGCCTCGAGCCCGGCGAGCTCCTTCTCGCGCTCGGCGAGCGATTGCGAGCGTTCGGAATGCGCCGTCTCGAACCGGCGGTGCAGGTCGAGCGCGTAGGCCCGCGCCTCGCCCGGCAGCGCCGCGAAGCGCTCGCGCCATTCCGCCGGCCAGTGCGCCGGCGGGGGGTCGGCGCCGGCGGCCGGGTCGTCCCCGGGCGCTTCGCCATCCGCCTCGTCGATGGCCTCGTCCGGCGGTTCGGCCCGCGGCGCGGCCTCTTCCTCCGCCTCCGCGGTCAGCCTGTCCCACGCCACTTCCAGATCCTCGCGCAGGCTGTTCGGCGCGGCGTCCGCCGCGCGGGTCTCGTCGGTCATGGTTCCTCCGAAGGGTTGGTCACGATTCGTCATTTCGCCCGTCCGCCCATCTTCTCGAACGTCCTGAGGCCGCCGAGGCCCAGGAGGCTCAGCAGCACCGTCAGCAAATGTTCGAGCTGGAGGGCCGCGGGGACCGGGGTCCCGGGCGCCCATACCGAGAACGCCCAGACCAGCAGGTCGCGCAGGATGAAGTTCCAGGCGAGCGCGGCGCCGCAGATCCAGCCGATGAAGGGCCGCCAGCCGGCGACGAACACCGAGCGGTGCTGCGCCTCGATGCGGTTGACCTCGATCTGGGCCAGCGCCGGGCGCTGGGCGAGGCGGGCGAGCAGGGCCTGCCGGTCGAGCCGTTCCTCCTCGCTGGTGAAGAGATCGTCGATCACCCGGCCGATCGCCGCGACCGGCTCGGCCGCGCGGGCGCCGAACAGCATGTCGAGCAGGGGCATCTGGCGTCCTTTCTCCCGAATTGGCGTGCCTTCGCATCCCGCGCCCGACCCGTCATGCCCGGCCGCGGGGGCGAGTCCGGGGCGGACCCCACCTCGTCATTTCGACGGTCCCCGGACTTGATCCGGGGCGGAGCCGTGCGGCAGCGCGGCGGGCCCCACCTCGTCATTTCGACGGACCCCGGACTTGATCCGGGGCGGAGCCGTGCGGTAGCACGGCGGCCCCCCCCCTCGTCATTTCGACCGGAGCCGTGCGGCAGCACG
>Ga0209022_1001145_pt1 | contig 28921 bp, 17 predicted proteins | sample PinacodermPK_FD_187300 | JGI IMG/M metagenome (GOLD analysis project Ga0209022, IMG submission 187300) | Host-associated microbial community of the marine sponge Aplysina aerophoba from Gulf of Piran - sponge pinacoderm, lysed by proteinase... | ecosystem: Host-associated > Porifera > Sponge >...
GCTGGTCATCGCCTCCCGCAATCAGGCGCGCGGCCGGGATCCCTCTTCGTCCACGACGAGGTCCGAGGTGATCCGGACGCCATAGTCCCTCCAAGCACCGTCGGGGGAAACGTAACCCCGTTTCACGTCGCGCTGCACCTCCTCGAAGGGGCGGGCCTGGGGATCGCCGTTGCCGCCACCGCCGCCCGTCCAGGTCTGGACCACCGTGCCGGCCGCGACCGGCCGCGCGCGCATCTTCAGCGGCCCTTCGGAGGAGCCGTCGGGGTGGCTGATCTCGACCTTCGGGCCCCGTGCGTCTCTGCCCCCGTTCAGCCCCCAGGCCGGCGTGAGCGAGCGCTCGAACCAGAGGGCGCAGTAGCAGTCCTCAAGCGTCTTGTAGCGGCGCACGACGCCGCAGCCGCCGCGGTGCCGCCCCGGCCCGCCGGAGTCGGGGCGGATGGCGAACTCCTCGAGGCGGACGGGGAACTTCGTCTCCATCACCTCGGCGGGGATGTTGCGGAAGCTGCCGTTTACCAGGTTGATCAGCGCGCTCTCGCCGTCGCCGTCGTTGCGCCCGCCCCAGCCGCCGGCGGTCGCTTCGATGGACATCCACTGGCCCCGCTTCTTATCGACCGAGAAGAAGAGGGACACCATCGAATCCCCGTAATGGGCGGCGGTCGAGCGCTCGGGGATCGCTTCCGAGAGGCAGGAGATGAAGAGGTCCGCCAACAAGCCCAGGCCGGTGAAGTACCACTCGCAGGCCGCAGGCTCCTTGGCGTTGAAGAGGCAGTCGTCCGGGATGTGGACGGTCATGGTCTCGAAGGAGCCACCGGTGATCGCCCGCTCCGGGTTGATCATCGTCTTGTAGGCGAGGCGGAGCAGGGACACGGTCTGGCTCGCACCGCAGTTGACCGAGCCGGGGACGATGCCCGAGGAGCCGGCGAGATCGACGATCAGCTCCTCGCCCTTGATCGTGAGCGTCAGCGCGACCTTCACCGGGTCGTCGCCCGCGCCGTCGCTGTCGAGGTAGCCTTCCCGGTACCAGGTGCCGTCCTCGATCGCCGCGATCGCCTCGCGGTCCATGCGCCTGGCCTGCTCGAAGATGTTCTCGCAGGCGGCCCGGTAGGTCTCGATGCCGATGCGGTCCAGCAACTGGGAGAGCCTGCGCTCGCCGGTGCGAACGGCGGCGATCTGCGCGTCCAGGTCGCCGATGCTCGTGTCCGGCATGCGGGTGTTGAGGCGCAGCAGGTCGAACCACTCGCGGATGGGCTTGCCTTGCGCGACGATGCGGGTCGGCCCGAGGCGCAGCCCCTCCTGATAGATGTTCGTGGATCCCATGACCGTGCCGGGGTCGATGGCGCCGATGTCGTTCCAGTGCGCGCGCGCGGCGCCGAAGCCGATCAGCTCGCCGCCGAAGAAGATGGGCCCGACCACCGACACGTCATGCAGGTGCGAGCCCTGCATGTAGCTGTCGTTCATGATGAAGACATCGCCTGGGGCGATGTCGTTGCCGTAGTAGTCCATCACATGGTGGACGTTGGCATCGATGGCGCCGATGAAGAGCGGCACGCCGCTCGACTGGCCAAGCATGTTGCCGTCGGCGTCCAGCAGCCCGACGGCGCTGTCCCGGCCCTCGTAGATCACCGCCGAGTGGGCGGAGCGCCAGAGCGAGGCGTTCATGTCCTCCGCGCAGGAGACGACGAAGTTGCGCACGATCTCGGTCGTGACGGGGTCTGCGATGTTGCGCAGCGTCGGATCGTTCATGATCCGGCCTCCTTCGTCATGGAGAGGTGGCCGCCCTCGATCACCGTCGCCTTCCAGCTCGGCGGCACCAGCGTCGTCGCCGTCGACTCCTCGATGATCGCCGGGCCCGCGACGGCGTCGCCGATCTCGAGCCCGTTGCGGTCGATCACCGGCGTCTTCAGCGGCCGGACGGCGAAGAAAACATCGCGCTCACGCGTGGGCCGAGCCGGCTCCTGCGCGGGCGGTGCGGAATCGGGCCGCGCCAGCCGGCCGAGCGCGGCCAGGCGGATATTCGCCATCTCCACACGATTCTCCGGGCTCGAATGGCCGTACTGCCGATCGTACGCCTTGTCGAAGCTCTGCCGCACGGCCTCCATGTCGATGGGCCCGCTCGGCACCGGGATGGTGAGCACGTATTCCTGCCCGTAATAGCGGAAGTCGATGGCCCGCTCGAAGGCGATGGCGTCCTCGGCGATTCCCTCGGCCAGCAGGTGCCGGCAGCCTTTCTCCTCAAGCCCCGTGAACGCGGCTTCGAGGACCGCGAGCTCCATGAGATCCCAGAAGGAGTAGAGCGTTTCCTTGTAGTCGCGCCGCACGTCGGTTTGCAGCATGCCCCAGGCGGAGAAGGCGCCGGGATGCACCGGCACGATCACCTCGCGGATCTGCAGCTCCTCGGCCAGAGCCCCCGCCTGCGCCGGGCCTGCGCCACCGAAGGCAACGAGGGAGAAGTCCCGCGGGTCGATGCCGCGCTGGACGGTAATGGTCCTGATCGCGTCCGCCATCTTGGCGTTCACGACGTCCACGACCCCCTGCGCCATGGCTTCGGCCGCAAGCCCGAAGGTGTCGCCGATCGTCCTGAGTGCCGTGACCGCCGCATCCCGATCCAGCGCCATCTCGCCGCCGGAGAAGTTGGCGCCGTCGAGGCGGCCGAGCACGAGATTGGCGTCGGAGACCGTGGGCTCGGTCCCGCCCAGCCCGTAGCAGGCCGGCCCCGGCATGGAGCCGGCGGACTGGGGGCCGACGCGCATGGCGCCCGCCTCCTCCCACGCGATGGAGCCGCCGCCCGCGCCGATGACGTGGATGTCCACCACCGACATCTGCACCGGCAGCCCCTCCAGCTTGGCATGGTTGGAGCCCGACGGCAGCCCGTCGATGATCAGGCTCGCGTCGAAGGAGGTGCCGCCCATGTCGATGCAGATGAGGTTGGGCCGCCCGGTCGCGGCGGAGAGCGCCCTGCCGCCGATGGCGCCGCCCACCGGGCCTGAGAGCAGCGTCTGCAACGGGGTCTCGCTGGCGGATTCCGCCGTCATCACCCCGCCGTTGGACTGCATGACGTGCAGGCCCCGGCCTTCGGGCAGGCGATCGCTGAGGCCGCCGATCAGCGTCTCCAGGTATCCCCGCACCACCGGGGCGAGGTAGCTGTCCATCACCGTGGTCGAAGTCCGCTCGAACTCCCGCCACTCCGGCGAGACCCGGTGCGAGAGCCCGATGGGAATGTCGGGCAGGCGGGCGCGCAGGTATTCTGCCGCCTCCAGCTCATGCTTCGGGTTCTTGAAGGAGAAGAGGAAGGCGATGGCGATCGCCTCGAATTCCTCTTGCCTGACGGCCTCAACCAGGCGGTCGAGGTCCGCCTTCTCCAGCGGCGTCGCGACCTCGCCGGTGGCCGCCATCCGCTCGCGCGCCGTGAAGGTGTGCTCCAGCGGCGTGAGCGGCTCGGGCTTGTTCCAGCGGATCGAGAAGATCTCGCCGCGGTCGTTGCCCTGGATCGTGTAGATGTCCCGAAAGTTCTCGGTGGTGAGCAGCGCCACCTTGGCGCCCCGGCGGGTGAGCAGCGCGTTGAGCCCCACCGTCGTGCCGTGGACGAAGAAGTCGATCGCGGCTTCGGTCGGGATCGCCGCCTCGATACCACGGAGCACCGCAAGCGCCGGGTCGCCCGGCGTCGAGAGGACCTTCGCCGCGCCACAGGCGCCGGTCGCACAGTCTTGATAGACGATATCGGTAAACGTGCCGCCGATATCGGCGGACACCCGGTAGTGTCGGGTCAAGTCGCCACCTCCCGGCGCAAGGGCACCGCCGGGGCCCGAAGGCCCCGGCGGGTAACGTCGGTTACTGCTCCCACTCGCCCCTGAAGTCGGGGTTGGCGTCGAGAATGTCCTTGTCGATCATGGCCTGGAGCGGGCCCGAGACGTCCATGTTGATGGCGTTGCTCACGGGCTTGCCCTCGATGGCATTGGCGATCTGCTCCATCGCCAGCGCTCCCATGGTCTTGGGGAAGTAGGCGAGGGTTGCATCCCAGCGCCCTTCGCGGATCGCCTCGATTGAGATCGCCGCGGCGCCGCCGCCGATGAGGTAAAGGTCGGCCACGTTGTAGCCCTCGGCCTCCAGCGCGATCTCCGCACCCACCAGATGCTGGTCGGCGTTCGACAGCACCACATGCACGTCCCGCGCCGCCTGCAGCATGTCCTGCATCGCCTTCAGCGAGGTGTCTGGCGAATACCAGCCCTCGCCGGTGCCCACGATCTTGATGTTGGGGTGCTGGGCCAGGACCTTTTCGAAGGTTTCGAGCCGAAGATTGTCGAACGGGAAGGTCTTGAAGCCGATGATGATGATGACGTTGCAGGGATCCTTGTCCGCGCAATAGGCCGCCGCGGCCTCGGCCTGCCAGGTGGCGCCGTCGACGGGCGGCGATGCGACGGTCGACGTAATGCCGGGCACCTGCGGCTCCAGGGTAGTGAGGTCCGGCCCGATCGGGAAGAGCACGGTCGCAATCGGCACGCCGGCCTCGATCACCTGCTCGAACGCGCCGGAGATGCCGACGGGGTCGTTGGGCGCCACGATCATGCCCTCGAAGCGGCCGCTGGCGAGCACGTCCTCGATCTGGCTGTACTGGTGGATGGCGTCGAACTTGCCGTCATAGATCTCGGCCTCGTAACCGAGCTTGATGGCCATTTCCTCGACACCTTCGTACGTGGCCTGGTTGAAGCCGTTCTGCGAAGAGGCGGCGAAGAAGGCGACCTTCTTCGATTGCGCCATTGCCGGCGAGGCAAGGGCGAGTGCCAGGGCCGCAGCCGCCAACACCAGTGTGATGGAACGCGTCATGTCATGCTCTCCCTAGGCTATCTTGACTTCGATGGAGTTTATCATTATGCAAACATTATGCAAACCCCATAACAAACACGTGGCCTCCTGAACGGTAGAGCATGGCAGCAGAGACCAAGGCACGTCCCCGAAAGCGCGGGCGCCGCGGCGCGCTGCAGGTGTACGACGTGTTGCGTGAGGAAATCCTCTGGGTGCGGATCGCGCCAGGCTCCGCCCTGGACGAGCGTGACCTCGCCGCCCGCTTCGAGGTCTCGCGCACGCCCGTCCGGGAGGCCCTGCTCCTGCTCGCAGGCGAACGGCTGGTCCAGTTCCTGCCAAACCGGACCAGCATCGTGGCCCACTTCTCGCTCGACAACGCAGGCGACTACCTGGACACCGCCCTGATCATCTCCCGGGCCATGGCGCGTGCGGCGGCGCTCTCCGGCCGGGCCGAAGCGACGCCCTTGAACGAGCTCGTGCAGCGCTTCGTCCAGGCCGTGGACGACGATGACTGGGAGGCTTCGCTGAAGAGCGAGCTGGAGGCGCTGCGCCACTTGGCGGGGCTTTCCCGCAACATCTTCCTCAGCAAGTTCTTCGATCAGGTAATCGACGCCGGGATGCGCATGCGGGTGCTGCACTACTATCCCAATGCCAGCGCGGAGGAACGCCGCGCCTCGGCCGGGCGCCTGGAGGCGCTCGCGGCGGCGGTTGTTGCTGGCGACGACGCCGCAAGCGATCGCGCGATCGAGCGCATGATCCTGGCCGATTCCGCGATCATCGTCCGCTCGCTCGAGCCTCGCTTCGGCGGGGAGATGCAGCTCGAGCGCTTCGGCGCAGGACTCAGCGCGCTATGACGCAGCACGCAGGGCGCCGCGACCGTGCGGCCGCGTTGATCCGGGGCGCGGGACTGGATGCCGCCGCCTTCGTGCCGGGGCCGAGCTTCTACTATCTCACCGGCCTCGACTTTCACCTGATGGAGCGCCCGACGCTGCTCTTCGTCACGGCCGACGCCGAGATGCTCGCCGTCATGCCGGAGCTTGAGCGCCTCAAGTGGTCCAGCACCTTCCCCGACGCCAAGACCTTCTACTGGCAGGACAGCGACGGCTTCGAGGCCGCCTTCGAGGCGGCGATGCGCGCGCTGGGGGCCGCGGCCCTCGGCGTCGAAGGCGGGCGGATGCGCATGTTCGAATACGATGCGCTGCGCCGCCACTCAGGCAACGGCGAGGTGCGGAACGCCGACGCGGCCCTGCAGCCGCTCCGCATCGCCAAGGACGAGGACGAGATCGCCAGCCTCTCCCGCGCCATCGAGATCAGTCAGCTGGCGCTGGGCGAGACCCTCGATGAGGTCCGGGCCGGCGATAGCGAGCGGGCCATCGCGGCGCTGCTGAAGACCCGGATGCTCGCCCATGGCTCGGACGGGTTCGGCTTCGAGCCCATCGTACTGGCGGGCGCCAAGGCGGCAAACCCGCACGGCACGCCGGACGACACGCCGCTCAGGCCCGGCGACGCGCTGCTGATCGACTTCGGGGCGAAGATCGAGGGCTTCAGCGCCGACATCACGCGCACCTTCTTCTGCGAGTATGTGGACGACCGCCACGCGGAGATCTACGAGACCGTGCGTGCGGCGAACGCGCTCGGGCGCCGCATGGCCGGGCCCGGAGTCACGGCGGACGAGCTCGACAGGGCGGTGACCGACGTGCTCCGCGCCTCGCCCTTCGCCGAGATGATCGTGCACAAGACCGGCCACGGCCTCGGGCTCGACGTGCACGAGGCGCCGCAGGTCATGGTCGGCAACCACCGGACGCTGGAGCCCGGCTTCGTCATCACCATCGAGCCCGGCCTCTACGGCGCGGGCGATGTCGGTATCCGCATCGAGGACGACGTGACCATCACCGAGGATGGCGCGCGTTCGCTCACGTCGTTCCCGCGCGAGCTACGCCTGATCGCTTAGCCCGGCCCGCCCGCCGGGCCTCCTCAATCCTTCGGATCATTGTCCGGTGCATAGCGCGCTGCCCGGCGCGTGGGTTCGGTGCCGCATCGCTCTCGCGTGGGATGCCTTCCGGAGGCGATATCTATGCCAAAAAAGAATATATCAGTGCGCTGTTAGTTATATCGTTTATGATATATCGTTGATGTTCTGAAAGACGCCGCGCCCGGTAAGGCAGGGGAGTGCGGCCGGCCACGACATGGATTTGACAGGTTAGTCCCTAAACGAAGACCGCAGGCAATGCGAGCAGTACGTGCCGCTCTTGGGTCGCTCCGGTCAGGGAGCGCGAACAGCCGGGATCATCAGTCGGGATACGGAGCCCCCGTGGGCACGTATTGCGGAGAATTTCCTGTTGGCCAATTCGTGCAGCGCCCGCACCGAAGCAAGGGAGCGGCGGGCCAACCGGCACAGGGCATCCACCAGCCAGGCGGAAAGAGACGTTCTCCCACCACACGCGTCTCCGCACTTCTCACCCAGGTTCACACCAAGCGACTGACCAATTCGGGAGTGTCGCCTCAATGACGTTAATAGCTCGCGCCTGCCGCGTGGCTCTTGTGATGCTCGCGGCAGTTATTGTCCTGCAGACAGGCGGCGCGTTGTCTGCCTCGGAACTTGAGCCCACCAATGTCCGCGTCACGCCGGGAGATGGAATACTGGGTGTGACTTGGGAGCCACCGGCCGAACAAGATGTGACGGTCGTCAAGTATGTCGTAAACTATACCATTCCGCGTCTGTACGGGTACAATCAGGGACTCAAGTTTTGCGGATGGAACTACGCAGGTGCGACATGGACCGACGTGGCAAGCACGCAGACATCCTACACGATTACTGGTCTTCAGAACGGACAGGAGTATTGTGTCCGTGTGGGCGCCAGATTCGCGAGGACATCGGGCTATTCTTCAGAAATTCTTGCAACGCCAAGTTCAGGGGAACAGCCTCTGCTCGTTAGTGCCAACGCCGTTGGCGCCACCCTCCGTCTCACGTTTGATGAATTGTTGGATGCGAATTCCGTGCCTCCCACCAGTGTCTTTACCGTCGTCGCCGGGGGAAGCACCGTGGCGGTTTCCGGCGTGAACATCCAGGGGACCCAGGTCACGCTGACGCTGTCGAGCGCTACGTCCGCAAGCGATGCCGTAACGCTCAGCTATGCGGTACCGACCGGCGCCACGGCCCAGCCCCTGCAGGACTGGTTGGGCAACCAAGCGCCGGCTCTGAGCAACCAAGTCGTCGTGAATACCGGAACGGCATCGTCCGATGCGACGTTGAGTGCGCTGACCGTGACCGGGGCGACGCTGACGCCGGCATTCTCGTCCGCCACCGAGCAGTACCGCGCTGTCGTGCCCTATTCCGTGACGGCGGCGACTGTCACCCCGACGCCGAGCGATTCCGGTGCCACAGTCGCTTTCTCGCCCTCTGTAGACGCCGATACCAATGCGTCCGGCCATCAGGTCCCTCTCGGCGCCGGACAAAACACCCTGGACATCGTCGTCACGGCGGAGAACACCATCGATCGCAAGACGTATACGTTGTCTCTGACGCGCTCCCTGGCACCGCCCGAGGCCCCTGCCTCGAATTACCTGTCCAGCCGAAACGATGGCGAACTCAGTATCCGGTGGTGGCCACCGGCACGGGACGGTGGATCGCCTGTTGTCGGCTACAAGGTGCAGTGGACGTCGGATCCGAACTCCTGGGAGTCGTCCGACCAGGCGATCGTCACGGAGATGGTTCTAATCGGTATCACTTCTCGGTGGGCGTACAAGATTACAGGCTTGCAGAACGGTACTGAGTACCGGATGAGGGTTATTGCTTACAATTTGTTGGGAGACAGTGAGCCTACGAATGAAATCACGGGGACACCGATTTCGCTCGATTCTTACCTTCTTAGCTTCATAGAAGATCAGGTCGTTGCCGTGTACGGCAATTCATCGCCTTGGCTACGTACTTCCTGGGAGCACATGAAGCGGAATGGAAAGGTATTCAACATTGTCGAGTCATCCCCCGGATCGGCGGCCGTGCAATCTTCGTGCAGCACACGAGCGGACGGACTGCGCACATGCCGCGTGACCGGTACGGTGATCCAAGAGAGCATAGTTGATTTGGGGGCCGCACAATTATCGAAAATCCTGATTCACGAAATGGCGCACTACTACGACAAGAATAGCGACTTATCTGGCGACATTGCTGCCTTGTCCGCTTTTCGCCTGTATCTCGAGAGCTTGCCGGTCAACGCCGGCAATAACTGCCGAATATCGGAGCTTTATGCCGACGTATTTCTTCTGTCCGTCTTACCGGATGCCGTTGCTGGATATTGGGATGCCTGCACCGGCTGGAATTCGACAACAACCGCAGAAGCCGTCGCGGTTATGCGCAGCGCAGTTTCGGGCACGATGCCCGCATGGTTCTCCACGACCTATGGCGCTATTGCAGATGGCCCGGACCTGGAAAAGCTTTGGGCTGACGTGAAGAGTATGGAGGGCATCTCTGACAGAAGCATTGTTGTGTATCAACTCAGGAACTCGTTCGGCGGGTACTGCAACAATTCAAAGGCGGCGGAATCGGCGTTCGAAGACGGCGTTGCGCGCAATCCGTGGCGTGACGGCGGCTGTGTGCCAGATGCGCCAGGGAGCGTTGCGGCCAACGCTGCAGGGAGCGGAAAGCTCGCGGTCTCCTGGAGCGCCCCGGCCAGCGATGGCGGCTCGCCCATCGAAGGCTACAGGATCCAGTGGAAATCCGGTTCGCAGCAATACGACACCTCGCGGCAGGCCGTGGTCGTCGACGTCGCCGAGAGGAATGCCCATACGATTGCCGGGCTGACGAACGGTACGGAGCACTCGGTTCGAATCGTGTCCTACAACCAGAACGGGGACGGCGCCTCGACGGAAGTCACGGCGACGCCATCGGCGACGGACACAGCGGCTCCTGAATTGCTCCGAGCCACCGTCGATAGCGCCGCTCTCGTGCTGACATGGAACGAGGCGCTGGATACGGCGTCCGTACCCGCAGCCGAAACGTTCTCGGTAACGGTCGCCAGCAACGATCGTGCCGTGGACGACGTGGTCATAACCGGAAGCGCGGTCGAACTTACGCTGGCTTCGCCGGTCGTGGCAGGCGAGGTCGTGTCCGTGAGCTATGCGGTTCCCATGGCTCCCGGCGCGGCGCCAATCCGCGATTCGTCACGAAACGCCGCTGCGTCGTTCACCGATACCTCCGTACGAAACTCAACCGCCCCCGTGTCGTCGGACACGAGCATCAAGAGGGTCATGTTCGGTCGTAGTCCCAATTCGGGCGTGACGGGCACCAGAATGCTAAGCTCGGGGAACTATGAAGCGACATCGTCCGTTTCTTGGGCGACCAGTTTGGTGCACTTGGCCGTTGAGCCAAGCAATTCAGATGCAACCGTCACGATTTCGCCTTCCATGCCTGCGGTTGGAGCGGACAATCTCCTTGGCTCTTACTGCGGCCAACCGGGTCACGACTGTCGAATCTACGAGTTCGAGCCATCGGTTGGTGAGAACGTCATAACCGTCTCGGTAACGGCAGAGGATGGAATCACGCAAGACAGTTTTACGGCGACTCTGGTGCGCCAACCGCGGCCGGTCACGATCGAGTTCGCAAAGGCGGTCTATGCCGTGACAGAAGGGGGCACGGCATCGGTCACGGTTCGCTTGAACCATGATCCTGAGCGCACGGTCACCATCCCCATAATTGTAACGCCTCTGGGTGGCGCATCCCCGCTGGAATACACATCCTCCAGCAGCGTAACGTTCACAAGTGGCGGTCCGCTGTCGCAAACCGTGACGGTCACGGCGTCTGCGGACAGCGAGGCGGAGCAGGGAGAACACATCGTTCTCGGCCTCGGCCGCCTGCCGGACGGCGTGGAATCAGGCACTGTAACGACCGCGTCCGTCACGCTTCAGGATGAAGATTCGACGCCGCCAGAGCTCGAAAGCGTCTCTGTCTCCGGATCGGCGCTCACCTTGCTCTACGACGAAGCGTTGGACACGGGCTCGATCCCGCCCACAAGCGCATATGCGGTCAGAGTGGCGGGTGCAACGCGCTCCGTCACGGCCGTATCGCTATCGGGCGCCACGGTGGAGTTGCAATTGAGCGCAGCGGTGGCGGCAAGCGAACCGGTCTACGTCTCGTACACGGTGCCCACGACGAGCGGAGAATCAAGGATCCGCGATACGGCGAACAACGATGCTGCAGGTTTCACGAACCGCTCGGTACCGAACCATGCCATTGGTGCCGTTTGCGATCGCACCCGCGAGGTGCGTGATGCGATTGCGGAAAGGTTCATGAAGGATTGTTCAGAGATTACAGTCGGCGAGCTGGCAATGATCCAACGGCTTGAGATAGTGCGTGGAGTGAGCGCACTGAGAACGGACGATTTGTCCGGCCTCACGGGGCTGAGAACGCTCGGCATGTCTTGGCATCGAAATTTGACGACCATACCCAGGAATGTTTTCTACGGTCTTTCCAAGTTGGAAACGTTGTTGCTGAGTTCAAACAAGCTAACGGTGCTGGAAGCAGGCGCATTTTCTGGACCGAACTCCCTCCGGAACCTTAATTTGAGCGACAATCGGCTGAGCAGCTTGCCGGACGGGATATTTTCTGGGCTGTCATCGCTTGAGTACCTCAATTTAAGTGGAAACAATATCGATCCTTTGCCCGTTGACATCGGGCTCGAAGCGGCAGGGAACGGTGCATTCAAGACAACGGCGCACAGCGGCGCGCCCTTCCGCATCGAGCTGCCGATCGTCGTCACCAACGGGCAGCTCAGCGACGGCTCCAGCACCGTCGTCATCCCCGCAGGCAGCACGGAAAGCGCCCCGGTCGCCGTCGCCCGCCTGGCGTACGAAACGGGGGCAGTGACCGTCGATATTGGCACCCTTCCCTCCCTGCCCTCGTCGTCGCACTCGGGCTATTCACTCGTGAAATTCGGAAGCCTGCCTTTGGAAATCGCGACGGATGCCGTCATAGGGACGTCCGAGATATCCATTGCGTCCGCTTCGAGCCCGGTGACCGAGGGGACGGCCGCCGCCTTCACCCTGACACGAACGGGAGACACGGCGGCTGCGCTGACGGTGGACGTGAGCGTGAGCGAGACCGGCGCGACGGTGGCGGGCAGCGCGCCTGCGACGGCGACCTTCGCCGCCGGCTCGGGCACGACGGAACTGAGCGTCGCGACCGAGGACGACACGGTCGTCGAGGCGGCGAGCACGATCACGGCGACGGTCGCGGCCGGGACCGGCTACGACGTCGATGCCAGCGCGTCGTTCGCTGAGGTGGCGGTGAACGACAACGACGCGGCGACCTTCACCGTCTCGGCGAGCCCGGCGCAGATCGAGGAGGGCGAGGCCTCGACGCTGACGGTGGCGATCGCGAACGGCGTGACCTTCGCGGCGGACCAGACGATCGCGCTCGACTTCGCGGCCAGCACTGCGGTCGCGGCCGACTACGCAGTCGCGGACGGCGGCGGGCAGGCGCTCGCCTCTCCCTACGCTCTGACGCTCGCGGCAGGTGCGAGCACGGTGACGGCCACGGTAACGGCTACCGACGACGCCGAGCAGGAGCCGGCGGAGACCATCGAGGCGGCGGCCTCCCATGAGGGAAGCGCGATCGGCTCTGCTTCGATCGAGGTGGCGGCGAGCGACGGGCTCACGGCGCGCTTCGAGAACCTTCCCGAGAGCCACGACGGCTCGGCCGCTTTCCAGTTCGAGCTGCATTTCAGCGAGGAGTTCCGAATCGGCTATCGAAAGCTGCGCGACCGGGCATTCGAGGTGAGCGGCGGGACGGTGACGCGGGCGCGCCGTCTGAAGAAGGGCTCAAACATTGGCTGGCAAGTCACGATCGAACCGGACACGGACGGGGACATCGCCGTCACGCTGCCCGCGAGGGCCTGCGGTGAACGAGGCGCGGTGTGCACGACAGACGGCCAGATGCTCTCGGAGGCGGTTTCGGTCACGGTGCCGGGTCCTGCGTCGGGGCTCCCCACCATATCCATCGCATCGGGTTCGAGCCCGGTGACGGAGGGGACGGCCGCCGCCTTCACCCTGACTCGGACGGGTGATGTGGCGGCTGAGCTGACGGTTGAGGTGAGCGTGAGTGAGACCGGCGCGATGGTGTCTGGCACGGCACCGGAGACGGCGACTTTCGCCGCCGGATCGGCCACGGCTGAACTCAGCGTCGCGACGAAGGACGACGAGGTCGTGGAGGACGCGAGCACCATCACCGCGGCGGTCGCGGCCGGCACCGGCTACAGCCTGGATGCAAACGCTACATCCGCTGAGGTTGAGGTACAAGACGACGACGCGCCGCCGGTGATCACCACGGTCTCGCCCGTCGTTGTCGCGGAGAATGAGAGCGTAGTCACAACGCTAACGGCAACGGACGAGGACACGGCGGAGGCGAGTTTCGTTTGGGCGATTCCGTTGGGGAGCATGGGCGGAACGGATGCCGCCAGCTTCACCTTGACGACGGCAGGCGTACTCTCCTTCACGGCAGCGAGGGACTACGAGGCGCCGGACGATGCGGATCAGGACGGCGATTACGAAGTCACGGTGCGCGTCGTGGACGGATACAATTGGACGGACAAGGCCCTCATCGTCCGCCTCACAGACGTGGACGAGATCGCGCCGGAACTGTCGAGCGCGAGCGCGGATGGCGACCTGCTTACGCTGTCCTTCAGCGAGGCGCTGGACGAGAGCGCCCCGCCGGCCTTGAGCGCGTTCTCCGCCACGGTGGACGGTGCGGGACGGCGCGTCTCGAACGTTGCCATGAGCGGCAGCGCGGTGACGCTGACGCTGGCTTCGGCCGTTGTCGCCGTGGAGACGGTGACGGTCGGGTACGCAGCCCCGACGGGCGCGAACGCGAGCCCGCTCCGCGACCTGGCAGGCAATCCTGCTGCGGACTTCTCGGACCAGGCCGTGACCAACGACACGCCGGCCAACACGGCGCCAGAGGGCCTGCCGACAATATCGGGTGTGGCACAGGAGGGCGAGACGCTGACGGCCTCGGCCTCGGAGGTATCGGATGCCGACGGGATCACGAACGCGGTCTTCGCCTGGCAGTGGCTCGCGAACGACGGGACGGTGGATGCCGACATCGCGGACGCGACCGGGGCCACCTACACGCTGACGTCCGCGGACGCGGGCAAGGCGGTGAAGGTACGCCTCACCTATACCGACGACCGCGGCACGGAGGAGTCGCTGGTCAGCGCCGCGACGGCGGCGGTTGCGGCGGCACCTCCCGAGGTCTCGATCGCGGCGGCGACGAGCACCGTGACGGAGGGGACTTCAGCCTCCTTCACGCTGAGCCGGACAGGCGACACGGCGGATGCGCTCACGGTCGCGGTGAGCGTGAGCGAGGCGGGCGATGTGCTCTCGGGCACGCCGGCCTCGACGGTGACGTTCGTGGCCGGCTCGGGTACGGCGACGCTCGGCGTGGCGACCGAAGACGACGGGGTGGCCGAAGCGGACGGGCGGGTGACGGCGTCGCTCGTGGCGGGATCCGGTTACATCGTGGACAATGATGCGGCCTCCGCCAGTATCGCGGTGTTCGACAACGACCAGGCCGCAGCGACGGCAGCGGTCGAGACGCTGTGGACCTCGACGCTGACGGTGCTCAATTTCCGCGGCATCATCATCGGCCGCCACGATGGTCTGGGCGGCTCTCTGTCGCCCGACGGCTGGACCGAAGACGGGGTTCGCTACAGCGCCGGCGATCTCTATTTCTACCCCGGTAGTTCGGAGCTGGCGTTCGCGACAGCTTCTGCTCCCCCCGAGCCCGGGCAATTGACGCTGCACCTCGACGATCTGCAATTACGGTTGGACGATGTCGAGGGGCTGAACTTTTTCGTCTGGGCGGTCGAAGATCCCGGCTGGCAGGACGGGCAGGAGGTTGCGGTCAAGCTCACACGCGAGGACCCGGACAGTGCGGCGGCGACGCCGCCCGGCATCGCGGTCGCCGATGCGCAGGTCCAGGAGGCGGAGGGAGCTGCGCTTTCCTTCCGAGTGACGCTGGATTCGGCCCAGTCCGGCGCTGTTTCAGTGCGCTATGCGACGTCCAACGGCACGGCCGTGGCGGGCGCGGACTACGAGGCGGTGTCGGGTGCGCTGCACTTCGAGGCGGGCCAGACGCGGAAGACGGTCAGGGTGCCGGTCCTGAACGACTCCCATGACGAGGGCTCGGAGACGCTGACGCTCACGCTGTCGCGCCCCTTTGGCGCGCAGCTCACCGATGCCCGAGCCACGGGCACCATCGTCAACACCGGGCCGATTCCCCAGGCCTGGCTCGCACGCTTCGGCAGGACCGCCGCAGAGCATGTGCTTGGCGGTGTGGAAGAGCGACTGACCGCCGCGCGCGAGGCGGGGACACGGATCGCAATCGCCGGCCAGATGATTGGCAGCGAAGCGTCGCCCGGCATCGACGGCGCTGACCCCACCACGGGTGGGACAGAGATGGGCGAGGCTCTGGGTGTGTTGTTGGAGGGCATGGCGAGCGGCAGCGGCGACAACACGACGAGTGGCTCGCTGGACGAGGCGTACCCTTGGAATGACGCGTCGTCGGGCGGAGACGACACACTGTCGCGCGGCATGACGAGCAGGGAAGTGCTGGCGGGGACATCGTTGCAGTTCGGCTCGGAGACGTCAGGGGGAGGTCTCGCGTCACTCTGGGGCCGGGGCGCCTACACGAGCTTCTCGGGACAGGAGGGGGGCATGGCCATCGAGGGCGACGTCTCGACGGCGACGCTCGGCGCGGACTACGCGTCCGGCGGCTGGATCGCCGGTCTGGCCCTTTCGCAGAGCCGCGGCGAAGGAAGCTGGCGCGACGGCGATGCCGGCGGCGCCATCGAGTCCGATGTGACGGGCCTTTATCCCTACGCCGCCTACGGCATCGGCGAGCGCTTCTCCCTTTGGGGGACGGTGGGTTACGGCAGCGGCACCCTGACGGTTTCACCCGAAGGCCATGAGCCGCTCGAAGCCGTGCTCGCGCTGAGGATGGCGGCGGCCGGCGCGCGCGGAGCACTGCTCTCGTCGGAGCAGGGTGACGGGTTCGACCTGGCCGTGAAGACGGATGTGCTCGGCGTGCAGACCAGCTCGGAGGCTGTGGAGGGTTCGGGCGGTCGCCTCGAGGCCACGACTGCCGACGTGACGCGCCTGCGCCTCGCCCTGGAAGGCTCCTGGGAAGCGAGCCTCGGAACCGACTCCTCGTTGCGGCCGACCTTCGAAGTGGGCCTGCGCCACGATGGTGGCGACGCCGAGACGGGCTTCGGACTCGAGTTCGGTGGAGGACTGGCGCTCACCGATCCGGTGCTGGGGCTGTCGGCGGAGATCCGCGGGCACGGCTTGCTCACGCACGAGGAGAGCACGTTCCGGGACCACGGCGTGTCGGGATCGCTGCGCTACGACCCGCAACCCTATTCGGACCTCGGGTTGTCGTTGATCGTGTCACCGTCCTGGGGCGCGGGGCAGCGCGGTGTCGAGAGCATGTGGGAGACCGCTCCAGGTGTCGGTGCGGCCCTCGGGAGCTTCGACAATTTCGGCGGAGCCGACAGCCCGGACGGCCGTTTGGATGCCGAGATCGGGTACGGACTGCCGGCTCTCAGCGGCCGGGCTACGGGAATGCCGTGGGCCCGTGTCGGGCTCGCGGAAGGGGCCGGAGACTACCGGTTGGGCTACCGCCTGAATATCAGCGGGACCGAACTCGGGATCGAGTACGGGCAATCCGAGTACGACCGCGATTATCGGCTTGGTTACGGGTTCGGATTTGTCGAAGGCGGCCGCCTCGCATTCCACCTTGGCGCCGAGCTAACACGCAGGGTGAGCGCCAACGACAACGACGCCGACGACCAGGCCGCGATACGGGCGACCTTGCGCTGGTGATCGCGGACGCAGGCTGACTGTCCTTCGATCGGCACTGGCGATTGCCGCCCGGCGCGCGTCAGGATCGCGCCAAGCGATGCGACGGCGCGCCGCCTGCAATCAACATCATCGCCCCCGCCTGTCCCGGGTAATCCCGGCGAATCCCGCAGGAATTTTTATCTTTTCGGACGTGGGGCGCGGAACCGGATCGCGAATAGGGTGAGGGATGCGGACGATCAGTCCTCGCTCCGCCGGCGCTTGAGCCGCTCGGCGCCGGCGCGGAGGCGGGCCTGTGCCTCGTCCCCGCTCCAGATCTCGACCTGGCGGGCGATGCGGGCGGGCATCTGCTCCCGCAGGTCGGCGCAGAACTTGCCGAGCCGCATGCGCTTCGATTCCTGGAACGCCTCCGGCGCGAGGTCGCGCAGGAAGAGCAGGCGCTCCCACGCCATTCCTTCGATGTCCTCCTTGGGTCCGGTTTCGTGAACGAGGCCCAGGGCGCGGCTTTCCTCGGCGCGGACGAGCTTGCCGGTGTAGATCAGGTCGGAGGCCGCGAAGTCTCCGGCGACGAAGCGCAGCAGTTGATCGCCGTAGTAGGGGTTGGGCACGCCGAGCAGGATTTCGGGCTTGCCGATCAGCACCCGGCCGGTGGCGGCGTAGCGGTAATCGCAGGCCAGATAGATGGCCATGCCGCCGCCGATGGCGTGGCCCTTGATGGCGCCGACGATGGGGAGCGGCGATTCCAGCATGGCCAGGATGAGCCCCGCCAGCGCGTGAAACATCTCCCCGATCTCGGCGCGCGAGCATGTGAGCGCCCAGTCCAGATCGAGACCGTTGCAGAAGAACTTTTCGCCGCCGCAGAGCATGGCGCCTCGGGCCTCGCGGTCGGCGTCTTCGACCGCGTGCGCGAGGTCCTGGATGACCGCCGTCGTCAGCGCGTTGGCTGTGCCGCTGCTGAGGCGGATGCGCAGGCAATCGTCGATGTGTTCGCACAGAATGTTGGCCACGACTCTCTCCTTGCGCGTGCCGCTCAGCCCCGGAGCGGGCGGAAGCGCGGCAGCGTGAGCGTCTCCGTCACGCTGTCGAACACCACCTCGACAGGAAGCCCGACTCCGAGCGTGTCCGCCGGGTAATCGACGATGTCCGCGGTGAGCCGCACGCCCTCCGCAAGCTCGATCTGCGCCACGGCGTAGGGGATATCGGCCTTGAATGCCGGGAACCAGTCCTGGTGCACCACGGTCCAGGTGGAGACCGTGCCGTGGCCCTGCGCCGCCTCCCAACCGATCCGCTCGGAAAAGCAGTTGGGGCAGACCGGACCGGGCGGCCAGTGCCACGTCGCACAGTCGCCGCAGCGGGGCAGGCGCAGCACGCCCTCGTGCGCGCTTTCCCAGAAGCGCGCGTTGTCCGGGTTGATCCGTGGCGCGGGCTTCTCGTAGACGCTCATCGGCCGACCCCGATCCCGTCAGTTCCGCAGGATGAGGGAATCGCCCCAGGCCGTCGCCCATTGCAAGGCGCGGGCGTCGGCAATCTGGCGCGGCCCGGCCTCGCCCCGGAGCTGCAACACCATCTCGCAGAGCGAGTTCCAGCCGGCGACGTGGGCCTCGGAAAGCAGGCCGCCGGAGGTGTTGACCGGAAGCGCACCGCCAGGGCCGATGCGGCCTCCCTGCACGAAGGTCGCAGCCTCCCCCGGCGCGCAGAACCCGAAGCGCTCCAGCACGAAGAGCACCAGCGGCGAGAAGGCGTCGTAGGTGTAGAGGCCCAGGATCGCCTCGCGCGGGATGTCGGCCGAGCGGTAGACCGCGAGGTCGCGCGTCTGCGGTCGTTCCGGGCGCTCCCCGCTCTGCTGATTGATGCCCAAGCCAGGCGGGGCGAAGATGAACTCGTTGCGGCCCGCCGCCATGCCCTGCATCCCGGCGATGTAGACGGGGCGTTGCCCGAGATCGTTTGCACGCTCGGCCGTCGTCACCAGCACCACGGCCGCGCCGTCACTCACGATGCAGCAGTCGAAGAGCCGGAGCGGGTCCACGACCATGCGCGAGGCCTGGTGGTCGGCGACGCTCATGGTTTTCCGCATCACCGCCTTCGGGTTGAGGCGCGCGTGGGCGCGGAGCGCCACCGGTACCGCTGCGAGCTCGGCGCTGGTCGCACCGTAGAGCGCCATGTAGCGCTGCATGGCGAGTGCGGCGCCGCCGGCCGGCGCGGTCAGCCCGTAGTGCGGCGTCTCCGCGTGGGTGCCGCCGGTCTCGCGGTAGCCTTCGAAGTCGTGCGGCCCGCCCAGGATGTCGCGCTCGCGGGTGAAGCTCAGCACATTTACGCAGGCGACGACCTTCGCCATGCCGGTGGCCACTGCCATTGCCGCGGTCTGCAGGCTGCCGGTGACGAAGCGGCCGTGGGTCCAGGCCTGGTTGACGAAATCGATCTCCAGGCCGAAGGCCTGGGCGACCTGGTCGTAGTCGACGCCGAGCGGCCAGCCGATGTGGATGGAGAGGCCGTCGATGTCGCCCCGCTCGAGGCCTGCGTCCGCGAGCGCCGCCTTGAGGGCCTGTGCCGCGAGCGCGAGCTGGCTCTCGGGCAGGTGGCGGCCGAACCTGCTGGTGCCGATGCCGACGATCGCCGCCTTGTCGCGCAGCGCCTCCGACATCACGCCGAGTCCGTTTCGAAGAACTCGGCGAGGCGGGCCTTCTGCAGCTTGCCGGTGGTGGTGAGCGGCAGCGCGCCGGCGCCGACGAAGCGGTACTCCCGCGGCACCTTGTAGGCGGCCAGGTGCGCGGTGCAATGCGCGGTGAGCGCAGCGGCCGTCGGCTGGGCGCCGTCGCGCGGCACGATGACCGCGGCGACCCGCTGGTCGCGCTCCGGGTCCGGCAGGCCGATGACGTAGGCAAGCTCGACCTCCGGCACCTCGGTCAGCGCCGCCTCCACCTCCGCCGGGGAGACGTTGATGCCGCCGGTCTTGATCATCTCCTTGAGCCGCCCGCGGAAGTGCAGAAAGCCCTCCTCGTCCAGCATCCCGAGGTCGCCGGTGCGGAAGTAGCCCTCGTGAAAGCTCCGCTCATCCAGCGCGGGGTCCTTGTAGTAGCCGCAAGTGACGTAGCCCTTGACCAGGATTTCGCCGACGGAGCCCGTGGGCAGCGACACGAAGCTCTCGGGATCGGCGACCACGATATCGACGCCCGGCAGAGCCCGGCCGACCGTGTCGAGGCGCTTTTCCAGCGGGTCGTCCACGTCGGTGACGTTGGAGTTGCCGTAGGTCTCGGTCAGCCCGTAGATGTTGCAGATCTCGGTGACACCGAGATCGATCAGGCGCTTGATCTGCTCGGGCGAGCCCAGTGTCGCGCCCGTGCGGAGCGAGGAAGTGTCTCGCGACGGCCGCTCCGGGTGTTGCTCCAGCGCGTGAACCATGTTGGGCGTGCCGTAGAAGACGGTGCAGCGCTCGGCCTCGATCAGCCTCAGCGCCTCGCCGGCGTCGAAGTGCTCCTGCAGCACGATACAGCCCGCGTGGGTCATGACGGCGAAGAGCGCGTTCTCGCAGCCGAGGCCCCAGAAGAGCGAGACTGCAAGCCAGAGCCGGTCGCCGGCACGCAGGTGCAGGCGCTCGCCGATGTTCCACATGTTCTCGATCAGGGCGTAGTGCTGCAGCTGCACGCCCTTGGGCAGTGCCGTGGTGCCCGAGGTGTAAAGCAGGTAGGCCACGTCCTCGCGGCGCACGGCGGCCTGCGCCTGCTCGATGGCTGCGTCGTCGATGGTGTCCGCCAGCTCCCACAGGGTCCCGAAGCGCCGCGCCGGGTGATCGGCCGGGCCGCCGACGCGCACGATCTCCTGGACTCCCGCCAGTGCATCGCCGTCGCGGCCGAGCGCGTCGAGGGCTTCCAGGTAGTCGTACTTGAGGAAGCGATCGACCGTGATGAGGAACTTCGTGTCCGAATGCTTGAGCACGTGGGCGAGTTCGCGCGCCGTCGCCCAGGTGTTGATCGCGACCATGGTGCCGCCGAGGAGGGTGATCGCGAAATCCGCGAGGATCCACTCGGGCCGGTTGCCCATGAGGAGGCCGACCTTGTCGCCACGGCGGACTCCCAGCGCATGGAGGCCCCTGGCGAGCCGGCGCACCTCCGCGCGCAGCGCGCGATAGTTGAGCCGCGTCTCGCCGCCGACCAGCGCCTCGTGGTCGGGGTAGCGCGCCGCCAGCTCGTCGAGCAGGTCCGGGATGGTCTTCGCGTCGGGCGGTTGCATGTCGCCGCTGTCGCCAGGGGATCGGTCGCTGGAGAATAGTCCGGGCGCGGGGGCGGGTGAACCTCGGCGGGCGGCGTTGTAGATTAGCGCCGGCGTGCATCGCCCGCCCCCGAAGTCCCGCCAGCGCAATCACAACTCCCCCACACGGTTAGAGGTCCGCAACGATGGCCACCGACCACACCGCGAGTCACCCCGACGACGCAGCCGAATGGCGCGCGCGCAACGTGCCGGTCTTCAACGAGAACCGCTTCAAGCTCGGCGTGTTCGGGCAGAACTGCTCCAACGGCTGCACGATCACGCACGCCGAGACGACCTTCGAGCCCACCTACGAGCACAGCGTGAAGATCAGCCAGCTCGCCGACCGCCTCGGCTTCGAGCTGCTGGTGCCGGTCGGGCGCTGGCGGCATTTCGGCGGCACGACGCAGTTCAACGGCAACAATCTGGAGGTCTACACCTGGGCCGCCGCGATGGCCTGCCACACGAGCGACATCATGGTCTTCGCCACCTCGCATGTGCCGACGGTGCATCCCATTCTTGCCGCCAAGCAGGCCGCGACCATCGACAACATTTCGAGCGGGCGCTTCGGCCTCAACGTCGTCTGCGGCTGGTTCAAGCCGGAGATCGAGATGTTCGGCATGGACCAGCTCGACCACGATGAGCGCTACGTCATGGCCGACGAGTGGCTCTCCATCGTGAAGCGGCTCTGGGCCGAGGACGACTTCGACCACGAGGGAACCTACTACAAGGTTAACCAGGGATTCTTGGCGCCGAAGCCGCTCCAGCGGCCTCACCCGGTGGTGATCAACGCGGGCTCGTCGCCCGCCGGCCGCGAGTTCTCCGCCAAGCTCGCCGATTTCAACTTCCTCTCGATCACGACGATGGAGAAGGCGGAGGAGATCGTGAAGGACATTCACGCCCGCGCCGCGAAGCACGGCCGCCGCTGTGGCGTGATGAGCTACGGCCTCGTCTGCTGCCGCGATACGGAAGAGGAGGCCCAGGCGCTTTACCGGCGCATCGTGGACGAGGGCGATTGGGGGGCGACCAACACGATCATCGAACTGATGCTGGGCGAGAACTACTCCTACGGCTCGAACAAGGACGAGCTTCGCGCCATGGGCGAGCGCTTCATCGCCGGTTGGGGCGGCTACCCGCTGGTTGGCACGCCTGAGCAGGTGGTCGACAAGATGGTCGCCATCGCCGACATCGGCGTCGAGGGGTTCATCCTCTCGTGGCTCGACTATTACGAGGAGCTGAAGTACTTCGGCGAGAAGGTGATGCCGCTGATGCGGCAGGCGGGGCTGCGCGTGTAGGTCGGCGTTTGCACCTCACGCATCCGTCCGGGAGACCTGCGATGGACCATGAATGCATCAGCTTCGAGCGTCGGGAGTCGGTTGCGCTCGTCACGCTCAACCGGCCCGAGCGAGCCAATGCGATCAACCGGACCATGCTGGCGGAGCTCAACGCGGCGTGCGACGCGGTGGAGGCTGACGAGGAGCTGCGGGCGCTGGTCGTGACCGGCGCCGGCGGTGCGTTCTCATCGGGCTTCGACCTCAAGGAGCAGGCCGCGGCGCCGCCAGAAGGTGTTGCCGCCTGGCGCGACGTGCTGCGGAACGACTTCGATACCGTGATGCGCTTCTGGCACCTCTCGAAGCCGACGATCGCCGCGGTGCGGGGCCCGGCGCTCGCCGGCGGTTGCGAGCTCGCGCTCGCCTGCGACATGACCGTGGCGGCGGACGACGCGCGCTTCGGTGAGCCCGAGCTGCGCTTCGGCGCCGGCATCGTGGTGATGCTGATGCCCTGGCTCACCGGGCCCAAGCACGCGAAGGAAATCCTGCTCTCCGGCGAAGACGAGATCGGCGCCCGGCGCGCCTATGAGATCGGACTCATCAACCGCGTCGTGCCCGTGGGCGAGGAGGTCGAGGCCGCGCTTGGGCTTGCCCGGCGCATGGCCGCCATCGAGCCGGCGCTGCTCAAGCGCACCAAGGCCACGATCAACCGCATGTACCGCATGATGGGCTTCGACGAGGCGCTGGAAATGGCGCTCGACCAGGACCTCCTGATCGAGGCCGAGGGCACGGCAACCAAGCGCGAATTCCTCGAGATCACGCGAACCCGGGGTCTCCGCGCCGCCATCGCCTGGCGCGATGCCAGGCGCTGAGCGCCGCCGGCGCGTGGGCGCCGTGTGCGGCGGATTCTCGTAGGGTTTCCGCATTGGTGGGGGTTTCGGGTAAAGTGGCCGCCGCAAGCTGAACGCAGGGCAGAGGACGGGGCCTATGGCCGACTACACCACCGAGCTCGGATCGCTCGACGACTACCGCAAGGGCGGGGTCCACATCATCAACGACGATCCGCGCAACTATGTCTTCTCCAACGTGTTCGAGGTGGCCGGCAAGTCGGCGCCCTTCGAGCGCGTGTGCGTCGCCAAGAACCTCGAATACGCGATCGAGATCATGCGCGTCGATGGCGCCTCGCCCTGGTTCGCGGCGGGCCACGATGAGTTCGCGCTCTGCCTCGACGGGCAGATCGAGGTCGAGCTGATGAAGCATGGCGGAGATGCCCCGGAGGGCGACGGCGCCGTGCAGCTCGAGGGCGAGCCGGAGGGCCCCCGCATGGGTCGCATCCGGGCCGGGAAGGGCCACCTGACCCTGCTGCCGGCACAAGCCGCCTATCGCATCTCGGCCGAGGCGCCGAGCGTCGTCCTGTTCCAGACGATGGAAGGCCCGCTGACCATCGAGCGCTGGGCCGAAATCTGTCAGACCGGCGAGGAGTGAGAGCGATGTCCGCACAGACCGCACAGATGGCCTACACGGCCACCGATCCCGACAACTACACCGGCTACCGCACCTTCCAGATCGGCGGTTTCGGATTTCGGCGCGACGAGTATTTCGCCTACGTCACTTGGCCGGACGGCTCGCACCTCATGCCGGTGGACGCCTTTCTGCGCGCGCTGGTGCGCGAGGTGGCATGGAACTTCTTTTACGGCACCCTCAACTTCGACGACGTCTTCGGCACCACCAACCTCTACGGCCAGGTCGAGCTCTACATCGGGCGCTACAACGATGCCTACCGCGACAACGGCCGCGATTATTCGGAGACCATCGATTCCGACGACCTGAGGGCGACCTTCCAGGCGATGCTCGACGACTGGACCAACACCGGCTACGACCCCTTCACGGCACCGCAGGAGACCGCGCAGCCCTTCGGCCGCAAGCAGGGGCGCAACCCCGAGGCCCTCGGCCGCGTGCGGGTGACGGCGAAGCGCATGGTTGGGCTGCCCGACGATGCGCCGCTGCGTACCGACGAGAGCGGCTACCCGGTCAACCGCATGTTTGCCGACGTGGCGCAGGACGAGCCGGAGGTCGAGGTCGAGCCCGGCTTCGAGAACGAGGTGCAGTCCTTCAACCTCTTCGCCTATCTCTCGCGCTCGGACGTGACCTGGAACCCTTCGGTCTGCTCCGTGCTCAAGGACAGCCTGTTCTGTCCCACCTCGGAGGAGTTCATCCTGCCGGTGGAGCACGGCAACGATCGCGTCGAGTGGTTCATCCAGCTTTCCGACGAGATCGTCTGGAACGTGAAGGACAAGGAGTCGGGCGATCCCCGCGCGGTGGTGACCATGCGCTCCGGCGATGTCGCCTGCATGCCGGCCGACATCCGCCACCAGGGCTTCTCGCCCAAGCGCTCGATGCTGCTGGTGTGGGAAAACGCCTCGCCGGCGATCCCCGAGATGATCGCCAAGGGCGAGGCGCCGGTCGTGCCCGTGCGCTTCTAGCCGCCCGGCGCCCGTTTCTCACCCGCACTGGTACGTTCCCGTCCCGCCGCGCCCGGCGCATGACCGAGATCGTCCCGCTTGCAGACGCGGTGTCGTCGCTCATCCATGACGGCGATACCGTCGCCATGGAGGGCTTCACCCACCTGATCCCCCATGCCGCCGGCCACGCGGTGATCCGCGCGGGCCTCAAGGATCTCACGGCGGTGCGGATGACGCCGGACCTGATCTACGACCAGGTCATCGGCATGGGCTGCGTCAAGCGGCTGGTGTTCTCCTGGGGCGGCAATCCGGGTGTGGGCTCGCTGCACCGCTTCCGGGACGCGGTGGAGAAGGGCTGGCCCCGGCCGCTGGAGATCGAGGAGCGGAGCCACGCCGACCTCGCCAACGCCTATGTCGCGGGCGCGAGCGGGCTGCCCTTCTCGGTGATCCGGGGCTATGTCGGCTCGGACCTGCCGGCGCACAACCCGATCATCAAGTTCATCACCTGCCCCTTCACGGGCGAGAAACTCGCGGCGAGCCCCGCCATCTGCCCCGATATCGCGGTGATTCACGCCCAGCAGGCGGACCGCAAGGGCAACGTCATGCTCTGGGGCATCTCCGGCGTGCAGAAGGAGGTCGCGCTCGCGAGCCGGCAGGTGCTGGTCACGGTGGAGGAGATCGTGGATGAGCTTGAGCCCCGGCCAGGCTCGGTCCACCTGCCGCACTGGGTCGTAAGCGCGGTCTCGCCCGCGCCCGGCGGCGCCAGGCCCTCCTATGCGCTCGGCTACTACAAGCGCGACAACACCTTCTACGAGGCCTGGGATGGGATCGCGCGCGACCGGGCGCGGTTCACGGCCTGGATGGAGCGTCACGTGCTCGGCACCGAGGATTTTGCGGGCTACGAGCGGAGCGTGGCGGCCGCGGCGGTTGCCGAGGGCGCGCGCCCGGCGTAGATAGAGGCCGCGCTGCCCATGGGGCAGCGGACCGCGGAGGGGTGCCGGAGTGGTCGAACGGGGCGGTCTCGAAAACCGTTGTACGCGTGAGCGTACCGTGGGTTCGAATCCCACCCCCTCCGCCAGAGTCACTGACTAAGTACATGTTATTCCGCGAGACTCCGGTTTCTGACCAACCGCAAACCCGCAATAGTCTCCACGTAGGGACTGAGAGCGCAAATATCTCACTCTTCGCCGCGAGCTGCCCCGCCGTGGTGTTGGAGCCCGCGGTGACCACGGCGGGGGCGCCGTCGAGCTCCTTCTCATAGGCGACGGCACCGGAGCTGATGGGGCTCGTGGAGCTCCACGCCGTCCGTCCTCGGAAAAGGTCGGATCGGAGCGGCTGCGCTCAAAATGGTCATTCTCGGGTGCGCCGGATGTAGACGGCTGCTGCGAGCAGGATCAGCGCGCCCTTCACCACCATCTGGAACTCGATGGAGAGGCCCAGGATGACGACGATGTTGAAGAGCGACACCAGGATCAGCGCCGCCAGCAGGGCGCCGATCACGCTGCCCTTGCCGCCACGCAGGGACGCGCCGCCGATCACCGCTGCCGCGATGCTGTCCAGCTCGTAGCCCTGGCCGGTCCAGTTGTCGACAATCCCGACGTAGCCGACCAGGAAGAGGCCGGCGATGGCGGCGAGAACGCCGGAGATGACGTAGGCCGAGATCAGGATGCGCTTGACCGGCAGACCGCTCATGTGCGCGGCCTCCGGATTGTCGCCATAGAGCAGGAACTGCCGCCCGGGTACGCTGCGCTCCAGCATCCAGTGAGCCACGAACGCAACCCCGATCAGCACGATCAGGATCACGGGCACGCCGCCGATGTCGCCGGTCGCCAGGTACCGGAAGGTCTCCGGCAGCGAGCCGCTCGGCGCGCCCTTGGTGTAGGCGAAGCGGATGCCCTGCAGCACGATCATCGTCGCCAGCGTCGCGAGGAAGGGCGTCACCCGCCGGTAGCTGACGAGGTAGCCGTTGACGCCGCCGACCAGGGCGCCGAGCAGCAGGGCGGCGACGAAGGCGGTAGCGGTGTTGTCGAAGACGCCGATGGAGAGCACCGCAGCAGTCGCCATGATCGAGGCCACGGAGAGATCCAGGCCGCGTACCACGATCACGATCATCTGGCCGATGACGACGAAGCCGAGCGGCGCGGCCTGCACCAGAATGTCGGTGATGTTCTTGACGCTCAGGAAGCGCGGCGAGAGCACGGTCGTGATCGCCCAGATCACGACGAGAAACGCCAGCAGCAGCAGGACTTCGCGGGTCTTCCGGCCCCTGACCGTGCCGCCGCCGCCGAGAAGGCGCGCCATCATGGGCGCGACCTCGCGACGAAGAGCGAGACGGCGACGACGATGATCACGCCTTCGACGATCCACAGATAGAAGTTGGAAACGTTCAGGAAGTTCAGAACGTTGGAGAGCAGGGCCAGCAGGATCACGGCCAGAAAGGTGCCCAGCACGCCGCCGCGGCCGCCGGCGAGCAGGGTGCCGCCGACGATCACCGGCGTAATCGAGCGCAAATCGAACCCGATCCCCGCGCGTGGGTCGCCCACGCCGAACCGGCCCACCATGTAGATCGCGGCCAGCGCGGCGATGAAGCCGGAGAGCGCATAGATCAGCACCTTGGTCCGCTTGACCGGGACGCCGGAGATCGTCGCCGCCCGCTCGTCGTCGCCGATGGCATAGACGCGGATGCCGAAGCGGGTGCGCCAGAGCACGAAGCCGACGAGCACGTAGGCGGCGATGACGAAGAGCGTCCCCCACGGGAGGAGGCCGAAAAACCGGGCATAGACGATGTCTTCGAAGAAGATCGGCACCGAGCCGGAGGGCTGCTTGGTATGCAGCAGCGCCGTGCCGGCCAGGATGGTCGATGTCGCGAGCGTCACGATCAGCGGGTGAATGCCGGAGTAAGCGACGATTCCGCCGGTGAGCGCGCCGATCGCCGTGCCGAGCGCGAGAATGCCGATGTAGGCGGCAGTGAAGCTTGCCGGGTCGGAGCCTGCGAAGGTCGCGAACAGCACCGAGAGGAGGCCGAGCAGCCCGGCGAAGGAGAGGTCGATGCCGCCCGACAGGATCACCACCGTCTGGGCCAGCGCCACCAGCGCCAGCGCGACCAGCTGGTCCTGTACGTTGGCGATGTTGAGCACGGTAACGAAGTGGTCGGACGCGAACACGCCGACGATGAAGACCGCCGCGATCAGCCCGACGATCGCCAGATGGACCTTCTGGAAGCGGGCGGCGCGGGCGAAGTCAGTCATGGGACTGGGATGCGGACGCGTCGCCGCCCGTCGCGGCGGCGGCCGCAGCCATGATTCCGTCCTCGGTAATGGCGTCGCCGATCAGTTCGGCGACCAGCGCGCCGTCGCGCATGACGTGGACCCGGTCGCACAGCCCGACGACCTCGATCAGCTCGGAGGAGATGACCAGAACCGCCACGCCGTCTGCGGCCAGTCGGCGCAGGGTGCGGTAGATCTCGGCCTTGGTGGCGACGTCCACGCCGCGGGTCGGCTCGTCCAGAAGCAGGACGCGCGGCGCGTTCTCGAGCAGCCGGCCGATAAGGACCTTCTGCTGGTTGCCGCCGGAGAGCGCCGAAATGGGCTGCCCGACGTGGTCGACGACGACCTTGAAGCGCTCGACGACGGAGCGGGAGCGCCTCTCTTCTTCCTGGGGCGAGAGCGCAAGCGCCCGGGCATCCTTGCCCAGTGTCGAGGCCGCGAAGTTCCAGGCGACCGAGGCGTCGGGAAAGAGGCCGTCGGCCTTGCGGTCCTCCGTCAGCATGGCCAACCCGCCGGCGAGGCTGCGGCCCGGCGTGCGCTTGTCGTAGGCCGCGCCCGAAAGCTCGACGGCCCCGCTGCCGCGCGCCGCGCCGAAGATCGCGAGCGCAAGCTCGGTCCTCCCGGAGCCCACCAGGCCCGCCAGCCCGACGATCTCTCCAGGGCGGAGGTCCAGGTCGACCGGTGCCGGGCTGCCCTCGGCGGTGAGGCCGCGCAGCGACAGCACCGGCTCGTTCTCGCTGGCAGGCCCGCTCTTCGGCGGGAACAGCTCGCCCAGGCTGCGGCCGACCATGGCGGCGACGACCCTGTCGTGGTCGTAGTCGCCGATCGGCCCCGACGAGGTGACGTCGCCGTCCTTCAGGACGCAGATGTCGGTGCAGACCTCGAAGATCTCGTCGAGGCGGTGCGAGACGTAGACCAGACCCATCCCCTGGTCCCGCAGGTCGCGCAGAATCCGGAACAGATGGTCGATTTCGCGGTGGGAGAGCACAGCCGTCGGCTCGTCCAGGATCAGCACCCGCGCCCTGGAGCG
>Ga0209022_1001147_pt1 | contig 28910 bp, 23 predicted proteins | sample PinacodermPK_FD_187300 | JGI IMG/M metagenome (GOLD analysis project Ga0209022, IMG submission 187300) | Host-associated microbial community of the marine sponge Aplysina aerophoba from Gulf of Piran - sponge pinacoderm, lysed by proteinase... | ecosystem: Host-associated > Porifera > Sponge >...
GCGCATCTCCATGAGGGCCCGCGGCGTGTGACGTGCCGCATTGAGAGGCCGGACACACGACAGCACCTGACCGCATGCGCTGAGCCGACCGAAGAAAATGCTTGCGTCAAACGGGGCGTCCACACACATCCGGTAGACCTCCTCGGCAAGCATCTTCGAGAGGCCCGCCGTCGGTTCGTCGACGAGGAGAATCCGGGGCTCGGCCATCAGGGTGCGGCCGATCTCGACCATGCGCTGCTGACCGCCGGACAACTCGCCTGTTGCCTGCCTGCGCTTGTCCCGCAAGATGGGGAAGCGCTCGTAGTTCTGCTCGATCCTCTGCCGCACGAGGCGGCGATTGCGGCGATAGGTCCAGCCGCCGAGCTCAAGGTTCTCTTCGACGCTCATGTCGCGGAAGATGCCCGGCTGCTGCGGAATGTAGGCGAGACCCTTGAGAACGCGCCTGTGCGGCGGCACGCGAAGGATGCTTTCGCCATCCAGCAGGATCTCGCCGTCGTTGGGCCGCAGGAAGCCGTAGATCGCCTTCAGCGCCGTAGACTTGCCGACGCCGTTGGCACCAAGGATGGCGGTGATCTGCCGGGGCCGGGCGGCAAGCGTCAGGTCCTGCAGAATGTTGAGGTCCCGGTAGTAGCCGACATAGAGGTTCTTGACCTCAAGCATGGTCCGGGGCCTCCAGTTGCGCAGACCCGGTTCCCGACCTGTCATCTTCCTCGCCAAGATAGGCCTCGATGACGGCGGGATCGGTCTTGACCGTCTCAGGGTCCCCGTCGGCGATGAGGTCGCCGTAGTTGAGCACCAGCAGGCGGCGGCAGAGCGTGAAGATGGATTCCATCTGGTGGCTGATCAGGATGATGGCCTTGCCGGCGTCGTTCACGCGGTTGATGTAGCGGTACATGACCTCCATCAGTCTCGGGTGAACGCCGGCAAAGGGCTCGTCGAGAATGACGATGTCCGGGTCAAGCATGAGCAGGCGGCCCAGCTCCAGGAGCTTCTGCTGGCCGCCGGAGAGCGCGCGCCCGTACTCATTCCGCAGGTGCTCGATGGTGAGGAACTCCAGGATCTCCATCGCCTGCGCGTGAAAGTGCCTGTGGCTCTTGCCCGGATTCATGGCGAGCGCCGGCACGTAGAGGTTCTCGAGCACCGTCATGCGCCGGAACGCGCGCGTGACCTGGAAGGTCCGTCCGATCCCGGCCTTCGCCACCATGTAGGGCGGAAGGTGATCGATCCGCGCGCCGTTGAGATAGACCGTTCCGCTCGATGGCTTGATCGCGCCGTCGAGCACGTTGGTAAGCGTCGTCTTGCCGGCGCCGTTGGGGCCGATCAGACCGATCAGCTCCGCGCCCTCTACCCGGAAGGTGACGCCTTTCAGGGCATGGAGGCCGCCGAAATGCTTGTGGACGCCGTTGACGTGCAGATCGATCACGGCGCCCTCACTCCTTCCCCGGAGGCTGCTGCGAGGCCGCACGCTTGGCCACGGTCTCTTCGGCGACGCCCGCGCGCGTGCACCACATGATGAACGCGTACAGCAGGCCGTTCCGCTGGAAGCGGAGCGTCAGCATGACGATGGCGCCGAAGAAGACGAGCCGCCAGACGGTCATGTCGATGTTGACCGAACCGACGGTGAAATCGTTCCTCAGGAACTCAAGCAGGAAGTAGACGACGACTCCGCCGACTGCGGCGGCGACAATGCTTTCCAGCCCGCCGACGACGGCCATGGCGACGACGAGCGCCATCTGGAGAATGATGAGGATGTTCGGCGTGATGATGCCGATGTAGTGAGCCTGAACGGCGCCGGCCGCCGCCGCAATCATCGAGGTCACGACGAAGGTGTAGAGCTTGTAGCGCACCGTATGAACGCCGAGGGCGGCGGCAGCGTCCTCGTCCTCGCGCAGAGAGCGCACGAAGAGCCCGAAGCGCGATCGCTCCAGCCGCATCATGAGGACGATGCAGGCGAGCAGCAGGGCGAACATCACGTAGTAGGTCGGCAGCTTGTCGGTCGCGTCGAAGCTCGCACCGAAGAGCGAGACGCCCTCGGGAAAGAGCGGATCGAGCTCGAGCCCCGCCTGCCCCCGGGTGACGCCAATTTCCGCGCTCAGGATCGCCCGCAGAATCTCGGAGAAGCCGAGAGTGAAGAGCGCGAGGTAGGCGGCCCGGAGGCGCAGCACGAGGCGTCCGACCAGCCAACCGAACAGGCCGCCCACGAGGATGCCGAAGAGAATGCCGAACCAGAGGGAGGGCTTGGTGACCGTGACCTCGCCGGTCCAGGCGTCTCGTGCGGCATCGAGGCAGCTGTAGGGCGAGGCGCTCACCCCGATCGGCTCCAGCACCACGAAGTACCAGCCGCCCAGGGGAATTTCGAAACAGGTCTCGGTCGCCGCGCTGGTCAGATAGAAATAGTTGTTGAAGAGCCCGGTCGTGTAGGCGCCGAGCGCCATGAACGCCATGTGACCGAAGGAGAATTGGCCCGCGTACCCCGCCAGCAGCGACCAGCTCGACGCCAGAATCGCGTAGAAGAAGGCGGTGATCCACAGGTGCATGATGTAGTCGTAGTCCGACGCCCCGTAGACCAGGGGAAAGGCCGCGAGGAAGACGAGCCCGATGCCGCAGGTGGTCGCGGGGATGTGGCGTCTCCTCATCCGGCTACTCCCGCCGCCCGAACAGGCCGGTGGGCTTGAGCAGGAGCGTCAGCGTCAGGATCAGCATCCCGTAGGCCGGGATGTAGGACGCCGCCCGCTGCGGATCGGGGATGCAGCCCGTCCCGGCCGCCTCAACCATCCCGACGATGATGCCGCCGATGAAGGCGCCGGGCAGCGAACCCAGCCCGCCGAGGACGACGATCACGAAGGAGCGCAGCGCCGGAAGCATCCCCACCTGGGGCACCCAGGAGAAGGCCTGGACCAGCACCGCGCCGGAAAGGCCGGCAAGCATGCCGCCGAGCGCGAAGGCCAGCATGTTCATCTTGTTGGGGTCGATGCCGGCGACCGCCGCCGCCTGGCGGTCCTGGCTCACGGCCCTGAGCGCCTTGCCCCACCAGGTCCGGTAGAGGAAGAACAGCAGCCCGAACAGGACCAGCAACGATATGACGGCGGCGGTGAAACGCGGATTCGAGATCGACACCGTATCGAAGAGCGTCAGGTTCGCCCTGCTGGTCTTGATCAGCCAGGGGTCCTCGGCGCTCGGCAGCCGGATTATGGGGAAGTTGAAGAAGCGCTGGGCCTTGACCGGGCTCGCGCCGGCGAGCGCCTGAACGAAGTACTGCAGGAAGAAGACCAGGCCGAAGGTGACGAGGACGGCGTACTCGATCGGCCGTTCCACGCGCCCGTCATACATCGGCGTCAGGAACATCCGCTCGAAGACGCCGCCGATGATGAAGGTTATGACGCAGGCCACCAGCACGGCAGCGGCGGGCGGCATCTGAGGCAGCCAGACGGCGGAGACGTAATAGACCGACATGCCGCCCACCATGTAGAACTCGCCGTGGGCGAAGTTCACCACCCGCAGGATCGAGAAGATCAGGGTGAGCCCCATCGCCATCAGGGCATAGATCGTTCCCATGACCAGCCCGTTGGCGACCTGCGACGCCACGAGGTCGCCGTTGGTCACGCAGACATTGTTCGGGTCGGCGAACGCGAAGGCCGCAATCAGGATCAGGAGCGCGCCGGCGGCCGAGAGAAGCACCCAGCCCCTGGTCGACCTGGGCGCGAGATACCAGAGCGGCATGAGACCGAAGGGGCCCGAAGCGGAGCCGACGAACGCGCCCGCAAGCGACGCGTTCGAGATATCCATGTCCCGCTTCAGGAATACGCGCGGCGTGACGACGCTGCCGACGACGCCCCACGCGATCATCCACAGAACGACCGGCCAGAAGATAAGGGAGTGTTCCATGGTCTGCCCAACTCACCGCGTCGGCGGTCGCCCGGCGGGCAGGTCAACCCGGACGATCATCGCTCGGCGAGGGACGGAGGGAGCCGAAGCGCCGCCCCCTCCGTCCCGTCCGTAGCGGCTAACGGGTGTGGCTACTGGTTCACGAACATCGCGTCGCCGGTCTTGTAGGTGTCCGGAAAGACGATCGGCGCATCGCCGGCCTTCTGACCATCCTCCTGGTACTGGAAGATCATCAGTGCCGGGTCGAGGTACTGGTGCCAGAACTTGTCCTCCACACCGGCCGCGGCGGTGTCGTTACTCTGACCATAAGGGAACGAGACCATACCAAGGGCGCCGTCGTACTCTATCGCCTCCAGCGCTGCGATGACGGCCGCACCGTCGGTGCTGCCCGCCTGCTCGATAGCGGCGGCGAGAAGACCGATGGCATCAAAGGCCTCGATCGCGTAGCTCTCGACAGCCTCCTTGCCGGTGCGCTCCTTGTAGGTAGCGGCGAAGGCCTGGGCCCTTTCGTTGTAAAGCGATTCCGGCAGCCCGAACTGGCCGACGAAGCAGTAGTTGCCGTCCGGGACATTCCTCCAGAACGCGGCACTCTCCGCAGCCAGGATGTCGCAGACCATGGGCAAGTCGCCCGGCCCGATACCGTTCTCCGCGGCCTGCTGCTGGAAATTGAACGAGGCCTCCCCGGTGAGCAACACGATAATGGAGTCCGGACTCTCGGCCTTGACCCGCTGGACGATGCCGGAGAAATCCTGGGTGCCGATGTCGACGGCGAAGGTCGTGCCTGCCAGACCAACTGACTCGAGACCTTTGAGGGTCTCTTCCGCGGCGGGGATTCCGTAGTCCGTGTTCTCGGTGACGATCACCACCTTCTCGGTGCCGGGAATGCTCGCAGCGAACTTCCAATAGAGGGCCGAGGCCTCGGAACTCAATGGAGCCACCCTGAAGATCTCGGGCAATTTGGTGGCGGTAATCTGGTCGTTCCAGGTCGAGGCGAATATGACGGGCACGCCCTTGTCGTGCGCCACTTCCTTGCCCGCGATGCCGACGGAACTGTGATAGCCGCCGGCGATACCTGCGACGTTGTCCTGGCTGATCAGCTTCTCGAAGAGCGCCGTGCCCTTCTCCGGGAGGCCTTCGGTGTCGCCCATGACCAGCTCGACCTCGCATCCGAGCACGCCGCCGGCGGCGTTGATCCCTTCCACGGCGATCTGCATGCCGCTGCGCTGGGCTTCGCCGCCGGTGACCGCGCCGGGCGCGGACAAGGGCGCAATACCTCCCAACTTGATCGGGCAGTCAGCCGCAAAAGCGGGAGCCGCTGCCGCCAGTGCTGTGGCGCCTATGGCACCAATCGCGAGTCTCGTCAGTATCTTCATGTCACATGCCCTTCCTGTTTGAGTGGAACAACATTCGCGGATGCTTTGTCTCTTGCTCACGTCGTACGATTTGCCGCTGAAATCGGACAGAAGTGGCCAACGTATGCCCGCTCCTTTGTGGATTTGAAATCGGCAGAATCCGGAGACTCGGCTTCGATCGACGTGTCAGTCTCCCAGCCAACGACCGTGAGGAATTTCTCAAGATTAGGGCACCCGGCTGCAAGAGAAATTCAGCGAAAAACTCACCGCTGTCGGTAACTCTCCGGTACTTCAAGAGTCTTGTATGGGTCAGACCTTGACGCCAGCGTGTATGCCTCAAGCGACCGATCGAGGTCCGATCAACGTGTTGGATTGCGCAAGAAATGTCGCAAGACACACAAGTGTGTCGGCAATCCGAAGTCCTCCGGTCTACTTGAAGATTGATTTCGACGCCGATCATCACCCGTGTTTCGAGGATGGTTGACAGCGCTTCCCTGTCTCGGACTCGAAGTTACCGCCCGCTTGATCGGACTGAATAGAACGCACTATTCAATTACTAGAACAGAAACGTCAGAACGGGTCGGGTCAGCCGCGCACGGTATCAGCGTGAGGCTTTGAGCGGCGTGGTAAACGGTGCCGCGTCACCACGGTCATTCGTCGCACCGAGGGGGCTTGATCTGGCTCCGCCTCTCACTGACAGTTGGGGCGCAAAGCGGGTGGCCTGATCGCAGGGCGCGCGATGAGGCGTAAGCTGCGCCGCAGGCGGTCGGCTCGTGGCGGATGCGCCGAGCGATGCCATGAGTATTTCCGACGGGGTGATCCTGGGTGCATGAGAGGACAGCCAAGATGGCCGAACTGCGAATGCTTGCCTGTCAGGTCGAGGTTCCTCCCATGACCACTGCAGCCGAGAGAGACCGGCATCTGGATCGTGTCGCCTCGAAAATCCGCGCGCACCTGCAACGGAGGCACCATGATCTCGTGGTGTTGCCGGAGCTTTCGAGCATCGACTACGCGCGCGTCAGCTTCGAAAATTTGGACATACTTGCCGAACCACTGGATGGGGCGTCCTTCCAGTTATTTGGAGGACTGGCGCGGGAGTTCGGTGTCGTCATTGTCTATGGCATGGCCCGGCGGGAGGCCGACGGCTATCGCATATCCCAGATCGCCGTCGGTCCCGGCGAAGAGCCGATCGGGTATTTCGACAAAGTGCACATTGCCCAGTTTGGCGCTTCGATGGAGAAGGACTACTTCACCCGCGGCGACCGACTGTTCGTCTTTGAACACTGCGGCGTCACCATGGCTCCCATCATTTGCTACGACATTCGAATGCCGGAACTTGCGCGCAGTCTTGCCGTCGATCACGGCGTGCAACTGGTCTTGCATTGCGCTGCTCACGGGCGCGATGAGACCTTTTACAGCTTGCATCATTTTTCCGTAGCCCGGGCCGTCGAGAACCAGATTTATTTCCTCACCCTGAACCGCGCCGGTGAGCATTACGGCAGCTCGCTCTTTTGCACGCCTTGGGTTGACGAAAGCCACCCACCTCTTCGCTTTCCAGCAGCTGCCGAGATTTTCAAGACAATCGAAATCGACACCGCGTTGATTGAAAGTGTCCGGAAGAATTATCCGCTCCTACTCGACCGGGTCGACGATTACCCTTCAATTTGCGTCCGCCGTGTTATCGATCGGTGAGAAAATAAAGACCGGCGGCGCACTATTTTCGTTATCGCGTGGTTAGAATTATCCCAATTCTATGCGAGACCGGTTGGCGACAGAATTGTCGAATTGACTTGCGCGACGTGGCCTTTGTCACTGTCGTTCCGCCCGCAAGTTGAACCAGATCGCCGTGGCGAACTGTTGCTTCCATGGGATCACGCGGCGAGCACAACATCGAGCGCCGTATCAAACGCCGCATGGAGCGCCCCGCTCAAGCGCTCGACGATCGCGTCGACATGGCCGCTGTCGATGATGTAGGGCGGTGAGAGCAGGACATGGGCGCCAGACACGCCGTCGATGGTGCCGCCCATGGGGTAGACCATCAGCCCGCGGTCCATTGCCGCTGCCTTGATGAGGGCGGGCAGCTTGCGCTCCTGCTCGAAGGGCTCCTTGGTGTCGCGGTCCTTGACGACCTCCACACCGATCAGCAGCCCCCGCCCGCGAATGTCGCCGACATGCGGATGCTGGTCGAGCCTCAGGCTCAAGGCCCTTCGCAACTCCGCGCCGCGCTCCCTGACATTGGCGAGAAGATTGTCCTCCTCGATGGCGTCGATGACGGCGCTGCCCGCCGCGCATGCCAGCGGATGCCCCATGAAGGTGTGGCTGTGCTGGAAGAATCCGCTGCCGCCGGCAATGGCATTGAAGACATGGTCGGCGACCATTACCGCGCCGATCGGCTGATAGCCGGCGCCGAGCCCCTTGGCCAGGGTCAGGAGGTCGGGAACGACATCGTCCTGCTCGCAGCAGAACATCGTGCCGGTCCGGCCCACGCCGCACATCACCTCGTCCAGGATCATCAGAATGCCGAAGCGGTCGCAGATCTCGCGGATCCGCTTGAAGTAGCCCGGTGTGGGCGGCACTGCCCCGACGGTTGCGCCCATCACCGTCTCGGCGACGAAGGCGACGACCGTATCGGGCCCGAGCTCCAGGATCTTCCTTTCAAGTTCGTCGGCAACCCGCAGACCGTAGGCCTCGGGCGTCTCGTCGCTCCTGCGCCCGCGATACTCGTAGCAGGGCTCGATGCGGTGGGTCTCGATCAGCAGCGGCTCGAACTGGGCCCGCCGCCAGCGATTGCCACCGGCAGCCAGCGCGCCGAGCGTGTTGCCATGAAAACTCTGGCGCCGGGTGATGAACTTGCTGCGCCCGGTCTCACCGCGTTCGACGAAATACTGGCGCGCCATCTTGAGCGCCGATTCGATGGCTTCCGAACCGCCGCTGACGAAGAACGCCCGGTCGAGAGCGCCGGGAGCGCGTTCGGCCAGCTTCTCCGCCAGGCGCTCGGCGCACGCGTTGGTAAAGTATCCGGTGTGGGCGAAGGGGATCCTCTCCAGTTGAGCGGAGATCGCCTGCTTCACCCGGCTGTCGGAGTGCCCGAGGCAGGAGACCGCTGCCCCGCCACATGCGTCGAGGTATTCCCGGCCGTTGGTGTCGTAGATGTAGACGCCCTCGCCGTGGGACACCGTAGGCATGGTGCCCGACAGCGACCGGTGGAAAACGTGGGTCATCGCACGAAGCTCCGTGGTCGAACGCCACTCCGAATCGGTGTACCGACGCAGCGATCAGCCAGCGCCTTGAAAGGGTGACTGTCAATCCCTGATTCGCCCTGACCGGGCCTTTTGGGGCGGGTCCCCGGAGTTGAACAGGTTCAGGTGGCGGTCTTGACCGACGCCGGCATCGCGCACTTCTAGACAACTGGCCCGCCAGCACACTGGTGCACTGAGGGGGAGCGAGTTCGTCTTGGACGGACTCGCGACAGGCCGCGACTGCGGCCCGCCGCTTCTGCGGCGCCCTCGCGGAGGCGCCGGCCGGCTGCCGTGAGCGACAAAGAAAGCCCCGGCGCCCGCAGTCCTGGGCGCCGGGGTCTGGGCTTGCTTCAGAGAGCCTGAAGCGGGGCTCGCTCCCCTACTCCGCCGCCATCTTCTGCGGCTGGGGAATGCCGTCGATGGGGCAGCCCGTGACGCCGATGGAGTCGCGGGTGATGGCCTCGACCATCTGCTGCGCCCGACGCGGGTCCTCGACCCAGGTGCGGTAGAAGTCGAAGGGGCACTCGGCCACGCCCTTGTCGCCCTCGCCCGAGGCATAGACGCCCGTGTAACCCCGGTGCATCAGCTTGAAGAGGTGGTTCTGCGCCTGGTCGTTGGCGCGGGAATCGCGGATCTGCGAGACCGAGAGCTGCGCGTACTGGATGCCGTACTCCTCCTCGCCGCACTCGCCCAGGGTGCGGCCGTCGAAGCCGATGATCCCCGAGTGGCCGAAGTAGGTGTAGACCCCGTCGTTGCCGGCGGCGTTGGCCACCGCCACATAGCAGCAGTTGGACCAGGCCATCGCCTTCGCCATCAGGATCTGCTGGTCCTTCGCCGGGTACATGTAGCCCTGGCAGCGGACGATCAGCTCCGCGCCCTTGACCGCGCAGTCGCGCCAGATCTCGGGATAGTTGCCGTCATCGCAGATGATCAGGCTGATCTTCATCCCCTTGGGCCCGGTGCTGACATAGGTGTTGTTGCCGGGATACCAGCCCTCGATCGGGCACCAGGGCAGGATCTTGCGGTACTTCTGAACGATATCGCCCTCGTTGTTCATCAGGATGAGGGTGTTGTAGGGGTTCTTGTTGGGATGATCCGGGTGCTTCTCGCCGGTCAGCGAGAAGACGCCCCAGGTGTTCGCCTCGCGGCAGGCCTCGGCGAAGATGTCGGTCTCGGGCCCCGGGATATCGGACGCCGTGTCGAACATCTCCTGGCGGTCGTACATGATCCCGTGCGTGCTGTATTCCGGGAAGATCGCGAGATCCATCCCCGGCAGCCCGACCTTCGCGCCGACGATCATGTCGGCGATCTTCCTGCAGTTGTCGATCACCTCCTGGCGCGTGTGCAGGCGCGGCATCTTGTACTGAAAGACCGCGCATCCCACGGTGTCCGGGCTGCTGACGATATCGCCGTGTCTCATGGCATGACCTCCCTAGCCATCCGGTTCATGCCCAAGCTTATACCGCGCCCCGAGATGGCAACCAACCGGGTCCTGAGTCGGGCAGGGTTGCGACTGTGAGGCGGCGGAAGCGCGCTACGACGTCAAACGCGCGAGTTCGCGGCAACCGGTTTCGGCTGCGCGCTAACGGCCGACCAAATCGGCTGCGATGCGCTTCGCGCGGTCGGTGAAGCCCGCGACGCTTTCGCCCTCGAAGCGCTGGCGGAAGCGTTCGGCGGCTTCGGCGATGTGGGCCTCGATCTTCTCCTGCGACGGCTTCCGCTTGGGCGGGACCAGCTCGCGCAGCACGGCCTCGGCGGCGAGCAGGCGGCAGGCCTGGTCGACGACCAGCAATTCCAGAGCCAGGATCAGCTCGTCCCTCTTCTCGAGCTCTTCCTGAATGTTCCGTGGAATCGGCATCGTTTCACTCCTCTGACCGCGACCGCTATCCTGCGCCCGAAGGACAGCGATCTTACTCGAAAGCGACGGAAACATCGTGGGGCGACGCCGCGCATCCGGGAAGCCATCGAAGCGGCGATGGCTCCGCTACGGGATCATCGTGGGGATACTTCTGCTCTTCGTGATCGTCTACGAGACCGGGCAGCAGTTGCGCCGCGGCGGTAGCGGGATGGAGAAACAAAGCGCGGCACCCGGCGCCGAAGAGCCCGTCGATCCCGAGGCCTCCGTGCGCCGGCTCAAGCGCTACTACCGCAGCCACGACCTGCCGGCCGGCTGGGAGGTCGGCGACACGGAGCGGGCCGCTACGGGCTCGGTCGAGGTGGGGGTCTACTTCTCCCCCGGCCTCCGCTCGAGCCGCCACGGCGAGGCAGCCAGACCAGGCGAGATCGGGCCGCACAACGCCTGCCCGACCGAGGAATCGGACCTCTGGGGCGAGCTCGCCGAGGCGACCTTCGAGATCAAGGTGAACGACAAGACCGGGGTGATCGACCGCTTCGCCTGCACCCCGCCCGGGTCAGCCGGGTGAGAATATCGAGTTAGGCAGGTATCGGATCGATGATCGCGTCGGCGCCGCCCGCGGCCTTGCCTCGCCATTGGGCGACGAGGCGCATGCCCTGCGCCTTCTCGTCCGACGACATCTCCTTGACCACCGCCTCCAGCGCGGTGAGCGCGCTGCCGATGCCATGCCGGGCGGCGAGCGAGAGCCACAGGAAGGCCTGAACGCGGTCCCTCTTCACGCCTTCGCCTGCTAGGTACATGTGGCCGAGGCGGGCCTGGGACTGGTAGTGCCCGGTCTCCGCCGCCTTGCGATACCACTCGGCGGCGCGGGCGTGGTCCTGCGGCACGCCGTTGCCCTGGCTGTAGAGCACGCCGAGGTTGAAGCGGGCGTTGGCATCGCCACCCCGGGCCGCGCGCCGCAGCCAGCGCACCGCCTGCGCCATGTCCTTGGCGACGCCGTTGCCCATGGCGTACATCGCGCCGACGTTGCTCTGGGCCAGCGCGTTCCGGCCCTCGGCCGACTTGAGATACCAGGTGAACGCCGCCGCCGCGTCGGCCTCGACGCCGTCTCCGTTGGCGTAGAGCGAGCCGACCCAGGCCTGCGCTTCGGCATTGCCGGCCTCGGCCAGCGGCAGCCAGAGCGACCGCGCACGCTCGAACTCGCGGGCCATGTAGGCGCGCCGCCCGTCCTCGATGGCAGCGCTCTCCTGCTCCGCGCGCGCTGCCCGCGCCTCGGACGCAGGAGGCTTCGCCCGGCGCTGCCCGTTACGGGACGGTCCCTTCGCTCTTCTTGTAGACGTAGACACAGTCCATATCCTCGTCGCCGTCGAGCACCGGCTCGCCGTCGGCCTTGAGCCGGCGCAGGAAGTAGTCCTGAACCGTCTGCGCGGCGTAGAAGGTGAGCGCCTGCTTGTAGAGCCAGGGGTCGGCGGCCTCGTCCACCTTGTGGACCTCGCGCAGGGTCTTCTTCGGGTCGGCCGCAATCCCCACGTAGTAGTCGCCGAAGTCCCCGCCGAACTCCTTGATGTAGGCGAGGATCTCGTACTTGATCTGCTGGACGCTGAAGACCATCAGCGCAGGGCGGCCGCGTAGAGCGGGCCCGACCAGTGGACCTCGTGGCGCTTCAGCAGCCGCCCGATCACGTAGGTCTGGAGCAGGTGGGCGGCGCGATCCTCTTCGAGCGGGAGAGTGGCGAGGCTCGTCTTCGGCCTGGACGGAGTGCCGAAGCGTGCCAGCTCCCCCTGCAGGCCCGCCGCGGTATCGCCGGCCTCGTCGAAGGCGGCACGCAACGCGTCTGCGTGGGCAGGCTCCATCGGCCGTGCACCGCTGACCCTGACCCGGGCAAGCGTCTCCTCCAGAGCGGTGGGCTGCAGCACGATGCTCACCAGACGGCCTTCCCCGCGCAGCAGGATCAGGTTGGGCAGGAGCCAGAAGACCGTCGCGGGCGCGCCCGAAAAGTCGGCGTTTGCTGGGAGCACGATGACGTCGGCGCCCCTCTTCTTCGCGGGCTTGGCCTCGGACGCGAGCGAGCGCAGCAGCGCGCGGCCGAGGAGCTTCCAATTGGCGACGTATTCTACCCGGAAACTCTCGGCGTTCTCCCACGCCGCAGCGTCGTCGAGGGCAAGGGCATCGGCAGCCCCCTCGAGCCGATCGGCGAGCGGCGCGGCGTCCGGATCGAGGTTGACAAAGAGGAGCGGCCCCGCGCTCTCCGCCGTCACCGGCAGCAGCCGCTCGGGCCGGTAGCCGAGATACTGGCGCATGGTCGGCGTGTTGTCGCCGAGCTCGTCGGCGGCGATCACCCCGCGATCGCGGCTGTAGCCGCAAGAGGTGTAAGAGCACCTGGTCTTCGAGCCGGTCTGGCACTGCGTCGGCACGAAGCGGCAGCCGCCGTGCTGCGCGAGGTTGTAGCGCCCGGTCAGCCCGTCCTTGTCGCGCTGCACGTGGACGCCGTGGTTGCCGACGGTATAGGGCAGCAGGTCGCCGACATTGGGAATATCGCGCTGCGAGCCGATGCAGATCCAGCTCCGGGTCCAGATCTTCTCGTCTTCGAGGTCAGCGAAGACCTTGGAGCGGTAGGCGATGGGCGCGAGGATACTGGCCTTGCCGAAGCGCCCGCGCGACGGCTTGTAGAGGGCGGGATCCTGCAGATCGACGCCCTCGTCCACGTAGTCGAGATCGGGCCGCATCGTCATCGGGCCAGACCCTCGGCCGCACCGGAATGGGGCGGATGCACCACCCGCCCCGTCCCTGCCTGCGGCGAGACGCTACTTCCGCTTCTTGTTGAGCGGCGGATCGTAATCGGCGCGGCCGCGATGCTTGATCGCGCCGCGCGGCGGCGGCGGCAGCGGGCCGTCCTGCGAGAAGCGGTCGAGCACGTTCTTCACCAGCCGCGAGATGTTGTTCTTCTCGGGATCGCCGTTGTTCCATGGCAGCGACCCGCAGAACGCGATCGAGCTGAACGCGAAGCACCCGCCGCCGTTGGGCGTCTCGTGATAGGCGATGTCCGAGCGCACGCGCGGGTGCTGGGTGCCGTCCAGGCCCTGCTGGTTGAAGCCGAAGTCCTCCATCACCAGCAGATAGCCCTCGGTATGGCGGCCCGCCGAGGTCGCGGTGATCAGCGTGTGCGGGGGCGAGCCGAGCAGGGTGTCGACGATGTCGAGCTCGGTGCCCGCAGCACCGCCGCCGACGAGGCCGAAGTTGCCGATCTTCTCGTCGTAGCCGATGCCCTCGTAGGCCCACGAGACACGCGGATCATTACTCTCCGGCGTCCGCGAGTAGTAGCTCGAAATGTCGAAGCCTTCCGACGACATGCCGGTGCCGGCGACCGAGTGCAGGTAGCGCCCGCGATAGCGCCACATGCCGCCGAGCTCGCCGGTCGACTGGTGATAGTACTCGCCGGGATCGGCCCGCCAGGTCCTGATACCGGACTCGCAGCGGCGCATCTCGGTGATGATGCCGCGGCCGAGATGGTCGTAGGCCGGATGGTAGGAGTGGATCCAGTAGAAGCCGTCCGCGCCCATGTACATGAAGCGGCCGCCGCGCTGGGTGTAGTCGTGGATCGCGTCGAGCTGCGGCCCGGAGTTGTGCTCCGGATGCGAGCCCGTGATCACGACGTTGTAGTTCTCCAGCCGCGCCAGGCCGTCATAATTCACGTCCTCGTCGGTGATGACGTCGTACTTGTAGCCCAGCTGGTTGAGCCAGTAGATCAGATGCAGGTCGGCCGGATACTGCCAGGGCGCCTGCATCAGGAAGTGGTCGTACTGCGGCCGGATGCTGAGGATGGGCCGCAGCCTCGACGAGAGGCAGAGGCCGCTGCCGTCCGTGTGGGTGTCGTAGATCGAGCCGCCGTACTCGCGGTGCTCGGCCAGGAACATGTTCTGGTGCTGCATGATCGGCACGCGGTAGACCAGCAGCTCCGCCCCGCCCGCGTTGTTGGCGAGATGCTCGTTGGCGTAGGCCATGTAGCTGATCGTCGGCATCATCACCGCGATCTTGGCCTGCTCCTCGCCCGGGCGCGGCACGACGAAGAAGGGGATGTAGTCCTCGTCGCCCTCTTCCGTGGTGAGCTTCACGCAGTAGGAATCGCTTTCGTAGTTCGCAGGCACGGTCCACTCGAAGTCGACCTCCCAGCGCGCATCGTCCACATCGTCGTCGTGGAAGTGAATCGCGCCATACTCCTCGGGCGCATGCTTCCAGTCGAAGTTGTTGCCCGAGAAGTTGTGGCCGGTCATGGCCCGGGTCGGGCAGTTGACGATCTGCGCATCGAGCAGATAGGGCCCGTGGTCCTTGCCAACGATGGTGTTGATGCCGTCGGAGAAGTCCCAGGCGGCGACGATGGTCTCGGAGAGAGCGCCGGTGGGGCCGGAGTTGCGCCGCTCGGTCATGCCCCGCTGGGCGCCGAGCTTCATGGTCTCGATCTCTTCCCGGCTCAGCGCGCGGTTGCAGATCCGGGGGCTGTCGATCTTCCCGTTGTAGTGGCCGTTGATGACGATGCCCGCAGGCACCGACGACTGCGCCGTGGGATCGTCGCTGTGCGCGCCGGTGTAGCCGGCGATCACCGCCGGGCTCGCGTCATGCCGGACCGGCCCTGCGATCTTCTCCTTCGCGGGCCTGATCACCGGGTCGAGCGCATAGACCACCTGCGGCTCGTGATAGAGGATCGCCTGCCCGGTCTCGGCGTTGTAGGTCGTGGCGAGGAAGTGCCAGGCATGGTCGCGCAGCGGCGCGCCCGTGGTGACCTTCTTGCCGTTGATGCGGAGCTCGGCGCAGCCGTCCTCGTTGATGAAGAGGCCGTAGCCCTTGTTCCTGTGCCACTTCGTGACCAGGCCCTGGGCGCCGTGCTTCCAGTATTTCGGATGGGTCTTCGGCGTCGTCGGCCAGACCCAGCACTGCAGGGTGAAGCTCTGCACGCGAAGCTGGGAGTTGTCCTCCACGCAGCCGTAGGAGCCGCTGTGGATGACCTGGCGGCGGCCCTTGTAGCTGCCGTTGAGGGCGGCACGCCTCTTGCGCTCGATCAGGCCCGGCCCGCGCGGGTTGGTGTCGCCGTTGATCATCTTCACGAGCTGGGCGTCGTAGGATTTCGGCCCGTCGCAATTCACATAGAAGCGGATCGTATCGCCGGGATGGACGCCGAACTTGTCCGCATATCCCGTCAGTCTCATCCAAGCCATCGGGTGTCTCTCCCTTGAATCGCGCGGGCCTCAGCAGCCGCTCGCGCGCCCTGATCGGTTGCCGCGTGGAACCCTGGAATGGTCGCCCGGAACCGCGTCCTAGGACGCGGCCCAGTTGTCGTCCCGGCGCTTCCAGCCCTGATGGAAGTGCTCGGGAAAACCGTCGGTCTCCGGGAACTCGTCGAGCCGCATCAGGAAGATGTCGTGCTGGGGGTCCTGCTCGTTGTCGTACACCTTGTCGGAGACGAACTCCGGCGGCACGCCCCGGATGCCGGAGCACCGCGCGATGCGCCACTCCTTCTCGATCTTGGTGCAGACCACCACGAGCTTGCCCGTCGCCGGCTGGGCCCGCATCCGCAGCAGCACGCGGTTGAGCTGGAAGTCCTCGTGGATGCCGCCGCTGATTTCGGTGGTGTCACCCGGTGTCGCGCAGCGCAGGATCGAGCAACCGGCGACGCCCTTCATGGAGTCGATGCACGCCTTATGCTCATCAATGAGACGATCCCGTTCGGGACTGCCTTTCGGCGGAATACGGATCATTCTGGGTCCCCCCTCGCGTCTACTGCCTCGGCCCTCAGATGCCTAGATCGTCAGGTACTTGTCGACGACCTCGTCGGTCAACGCGTCGATGGGGCCACCCTCGACGACCAGACCATTGTCCATGATGACGAACTCGTGCGAGAGCTCGCGCGCAACCCTGATGTGCTGCTCCGTCAGCACGAGCGTAAGCCCGACCTCGGTGTTGAGGCGCATGATGGTGGCCTCGATCTCCTGCACGATGTTGGGCTGGATGCCCTCCGTCGGCTCGTCCAGCAGCAGGATCTTGGGATCGGTCGCGAGCGCGCGTGAAATCGAGAGCTGCTGCTGCTGACCGCCCGAGAGCTGCCCTGCCCTCTTGTCCAGGTTCTCGGCGAGATAGGGGAAGAGGTCGAGGCACATGTCGGGGATCTTCCGCTTCTTGTCGTTGCGGGCGAAGGTCCCGAGCAGGATGTTCTCGCGCACCGAAAACTTGGGCAGGATGCCGCGCCCCTGCGGAATGTAGCCGACACCGATCTCTGAGCGCTGGTGCGTGGGCATGGCGCTCGCATCTTCGCCGGCGATCCTGAGCGTGCCGGTCATTTGCGTGGTCAACCCCATGATGGTGCGCATCAGCGTGGTCTTGCCGACCCCGTTCCGCCCCAGCACCGCCATGCAGTGGCCGTCCGCGACGCCCAGGCTCACGTTCTGGAGGATCGGCGTCTTGCCGTAGAAGGAGGTGACTTCTTCCAGCTCAAGCAGCATCGCTGATGCCCTCGGTGCCGAGATAGACCTCGCGCACCTTCGGATCGTTCTCCACCTCGTGCATGGGGCCCTCCGCCAGAGTCTTGCCCAGATGCATGAGCGTGATGATGTCGGCGATCTCGCGCACGAACGCCATGTCGTGCTCGACCACGACCAGCGTGTGCGAGCCCTTCAGCCGGTTGAAGATTTCGGAGGTGCGGTGGGTCTCCTGCTCGGTCATGCCGGCGGTGGGCTCGTCCATGAGCAGGAGCTTGGGGTCCTGGGTCAGCACCATTCCGATCTCGAGCCACTGCGTCTCGCCGTGGCTCAAGTTGCCGCCGAGCTCTTCCAGCCGTCCCTCAAGTCCGACCAACTCGACGATCTCGTTCAGGCGGTCGCGCCCGGCGCGCTGGCTGAACGTGACCATGTTGATGAAGGGATTGGTGTTTCGCGTGTAAGCGACCTGCAGGTTCTCACGCACGGTGAGGTCCCTGAACACCGCCGGCACCTGGAACTTGCGACCGATCCCGTGCTTCACGATGCGATGCTCCGGCAGGCCGGTGATGTCGCGGCCCTGGAACATGATCTTGCCGCCCGTGACCTTCTGGCGGCCCGTGATCAGGTCCATCGTCGTGGTCTTGCCGGCGCCGTTGGGCCCGAGCAGGCAGCGCAGCTCGCCTTGTTCGACCTGGAAACTGAATTCGTCGACGACCTTGTACTCGTCGTAGGCCTTGGTCAGGTCCGTGACTTCGAGGATTGCGCTCATGTCCCCGCCCTCCTAGTCCGACGCCCGCCGGGGCCCGAGGGAGGGCTGAACCGGCGCGCGGCCGCGATAGGGGATGAGTCCGACGATCATCTCGAAGAGGCCGGCAATCCCCTTGGGCAGGAAGCGCACGACGACGATGAAGATCGTGCCGAGGATCACGAACCAGGCGGCCTGGAACTCGTCGCCCACGTAGCTCTGGATCGTGTTGATGAAGATGGCGCCGAAGATCGCGCCGAAGAGCGAGAGCCTGCCGCCCACGGCGGCCCAGATCACCATCGTGATGCTGAAGAAGATTTCGAGCGAGGTCGGCGAGACGTACTGGACGATCATCACCCAGACGATGCCGGCGAGCGCTGCGATCAGGCCCGAGATCGTGAACACCGTCACCTGATAGAAGGCGACGTTGTAGCCGAGGAAGCGCGCTCGTTCGGGGTCGTCTCGTATCGCCTGAATTATGGTGCCGAACTTGCTCGCGAGCAGCGCCTTGGTCCCGAGCGTGAGCGCGGCCAGAACGCCGAGCGCCACCCAGTAGATCATGCTGCTGTAGGGATCGACGTCGACGCCGAAGGCCTGGAACGCATAGGGCGGGGAGATGCCGTTGAAGCCCGCCGTGAAGGGCTGCATGTCGTAGGCCATGTTGTACCAGGCGCCGAGCATGGCGAGCGTCATGATGGCGACGAAGGCGCCCGCAAGACGCGCCTGGAACATCAGGAAGCCAAAGATGACGAAGAAGAGGGTCGGAATTCCCAGCGCCAGAATCAGTCCGACCTCGGTATGCCAGAACGGCTCCCATACCGTCGGCAGCGCCTCGAGCTCGTTGGTCAGCATGAAGCTCGGGATCGGGTCGTACTCCGGGTCCTGGTACTGCATCTGCATGGTGGCGCCCATGCCGTAGGCCGCCATGCCGAAGGCGATCCCCTGGCCCAGGCTGAGGATGCCGCCGAAGCCCCACACCAGGCTCACCGAGAGCGCCAGCATGCCGAAGACGCCGTAGCGCGCGAACTGGTTGAGCGCGAAGGGGTCGTCGCCCATGAAGAGGGGAATTGTGGCGAGCCCGCCGAAGGCGATGACGTACATCGCCCACTGCGCGCGCTTGTCGTGATAGAGGTTGTTCCGCTGCTCCGTCGGCGCCAGCTTCAACCTATCCAGCAACATGACGCTCACCCTGCCCTAACGCCGCGCCATGCTCGGCGCGAAGATTCCCTGCGGACGGAAGCGCAGGAAGATCACGATCAGGATGAACAGCACGAAGCGGGCGAACGTATCGTTCGTGAAGTAGGAGAAGATCGAGAACATCTCGCCCATGATGCCGGCGGTCGCCAGGCTGCCGAAGAGCTCGCCGCCGCCCGTCACCACCACCAGGAAGGCCTCGACCACGTAGCCCAGCCCCATGTCCGGGAAGATCGTCTTCAGGCCCGCGAACATCGAGCCCGAGATGCCGGCGAGACCCGCCCCGTAGGCGAAGGTGAGGCCGTACACCCGGCTCGAGTTGATGCCGAAGGACGCCGCCATCTGCGGGTTCTGCATCACCGCGCGGACCTGGATGCCGATGTTGGTCTTGAACAGGATCGCCCAGGTCATGGCGACCAGCACCAGCGCTCCGAAGAAGATGAAGATCCTGATCCACGGCACGTGCACGAAGTCGATCGTCATCACGCTGGTCAGCCATTCCGGCACGGCGACGTACTGCGGCTCGCCGCCGAAGATCAGCCGGATGCTCTGGACGAAGACCAAGGATACGCCCCATGTCGCGAGGAGCGTGTCCAATGGTCGATCGTATAAGTGTCGTATGAGCCCGCGTTCGACCAGCCAGCCGATGAAGCCGACGATAACGAACGAAATTGGCAGGCAGAGCAGCCAGGGGACCCCGCCCAAAAACTGCAGCATCCAGGTGAAGTACGCGCCCAGCATGATGAACTCGCCATGGGCCATGTTGATGACGCCCATGGTGCCGTAAATGATGGTGAGCCCGAGAGCCGCGACCAGCCAGATGCTGGCGAGGCTGAGCCCGATAATCAGCGCATTAATGAACGGTTCTGCGGCGAAGGGTGTCCAGAAATCGTGGACGCTCATGAATTGAGTCTCGCCTCTCTCCCTGTTGCGGTCCTGCCGGCGGTGCCCCGCGAGCACGAACCCGAGAGGTCAGCCGGCCGCCGCCCCCCACCGGGGAACGGCGGGGCGGAGGAACTGTTCCTCCGCCCCGACACTATCAGATCGAACAGGTCTCTTACAGAACGTCCTTCTGGATCGAGCCGTCCGGACGGTGCAGGCCGTCGGCCTTGCAGACGCCGCGCTCGGGATAGATCGCGTAGGGATCCGGCCCGACGTGATCGTCGGCCTGGCGCACGATGGTGAACTGACCGTCCGCTCCGCACTGGCCGATCTTGGGCTTGAGCCAGATGTTGAAGTTGTCCGGATCGATCCAGACCTTGCCCTCCGGGCTTTCCTCCGCGGTCAGCCCCACCGGGCCCTGGTCGCGCCAGTTGCCGCTCACGTCGCGGATCATGCGCGGCGTGATGGCTTCCCAGTCGCCACCGGTCTCTTCGAGGGCCCGCTCGACACCCCTCTTCCACACGTAGATACCGAGATAGGTCTCTTCCATGTTGTAGTGGGTGACGCCGCCGCCGCCGTACTGGCTTCCGAGATAACCCTCGACGAATTTCTCGTTGGTCGGGTTCTGCAGGGTCTGGAAGTAAGGCGCGGACAGGAAGTGACCGGCGCCGGCCTCGTTGCCCATGGCACGGGTCTCGATCTCACCGGTGGTAAGCGATGCGATCGGCGTCTTGTCGGACTTGAAGCCTTCCTGCAGGAACTGCCGGTGCAGCGCGATATCGGAATCGCCGACCACTGTCGACATGATCCAGTCCGGCTGCTGCTGACGGATCTTGTTGAAGACCGGGGCGAACTCGGAGCCGCCGAGGGGAATGTAGTCCTCGCCCAGCACCTCGCCGCCGGCCCGCTCCAGCCAGACCTTGACGTTCTTGTTGGACTCTTTCGGCCAGATGTAGTTGGAGCCGACCAGATAGGTCTTGGGGCCGAAGTTCTCCACCATGAAGGGCACCAGGTCGTAGGAATGCTGGTTCGCCAGCGGCCCGGTGTTGATGATGTTCTGCATGCACTCCCGGCCCTCGTAGCAGGTCGGGTAGTAGTAGAGGTGGTCCCACTTCATCACGATCGGCATGACCGCACGCCGGCTCGCCGAGGTGTAGCTGCCGTGCACCGACACCACGCGGTCCCTGAGGATCAGCTGCGTGATCTTCTCCGAATAGACCTTGATGTCGGACTTGGCGTCGACCACCACCGGCTCGACCATCTTGCCGGCGATGCCGCCCGCCGCATTGATCTCGTCGATCGCATAGAGCGAGACCTGGGTCGAATCGTTCTCGACGACCGAGAGGTTGCCGGTCTGCGACCAGAGCAGGCCGACCTTGATGTCCTCGTCGTTGTAGATCCAGGGTTTCGCGCCCCAGGCCTGCCCGAAGTCCTTGACGTAGATGTGGGGGAAGGCGGCCGCGATGCCGGCCGTCCCTGCCAACGCTCCCTTAAGAATTGTCCGTCTGTTGACACGCATGTTCGAGGTCTCCCTTGCATTTCACCGATGTCACACCGCCCAAGGGGCAGAGCACGCCCCGCCGCCGCTGCGACGACCGGATTCGTCCGCGCTCGCGGCAGTCTCCCTTGTCCAACGAAAATGTCAACAGAGCGACAAGCCATTCAAGACTTTTACGAATTTCGGCAAGACAGACTACGAATTTCGTAGCGAGATCATGTCTGCGGACCTGCGGGCGGTTGCGTTCTCTCCGCTCGCTTGGAATCATTGGCATCGGCCAGCGACGGCGGCGACGAGAGGAGCAGGGCCATGAACCCGAAATCCAGGCGCATTCTCCAGCTCTGCGCCGATAACGTGTTCTGGGTATTCCTGGCTCTGATGATCATTCTCGGCTCCGCTCTTGAAACGCCGCTGATCAACGTCGGGCTGACGGCCCGCTGAGCGCCGCCGGACCGCGCGGACCGGACCTCACGCCGCTCGGGCCGAGGGAGCGTCGAGCCGCCCGGACGGGGCCACCGCCACAATGAGCCGGCGAACGAGACGACGGCAGTCCGCGGCCAGCGTCGGTCGCACCCGCACCGGCAATCCGGCCGCCCCCCACGCCGACGTCCTCGCCCGCGCAGCGCGACACATGAAGGAAGGCCGCCCGCAGAGGGCCGACCAACTCCTCTCAAAGCTGCTGGCAGGCGACGGCGCCGAGGACCCGAGCGTCCTGCACTATGCCGGCGTCGCCCGCTACCGTTGTAGCCGTTTCGACGAGGCGGCCGCGCTGCTGCGCCAGGCGACCGAAGCGGCGCCGACCTATGCCGAAGCGCACAACAGCCTCGGCATCCTCCTCCTCGAGACCGGGCAGGACTCCGAGGCCCGTGCCGTGCTTGAGCGCACCGTCTCGCTCCGCCCCGACTACGCCAACGCCCACACCAATCTCGGCAACGCGCTCAGCGCGGCCGGCACCTTGGAAGAGGCTGGGACGGCCTATCGCAGGGCCATCGCCCTCGACCCCTACGACCTGCAGGCGCACCACCGGCTGGCGCGGACCCATCTGGCCCTCGGCGCGGTGGACCAGGCCCTCGCCGCCTGCGCCGCAGCGCTCGTCATCGATCCCTTCTGCCAGAATGCGCTGGCGACCCGCGCGCTCGCCGAGCAGATCGCGGGCGATGGCGACACCGGCAGCGGGCTCTATGACTTCGACCGCTTCGTCACCCGGGTCTCCCTCACGCCGCCGCCCGGCAGCGGCGACATCGACGCCTTCAACGAGGCGCTGGCAACCGCCGTTCGGGAGGCGCCCTCCCTGGTCTGGGAGCCGCCCAACCGCGTGACCCGCAACGGTGCGGTGACCCAGGACCTGCTGGCCGCGCCGAGCCCACCCATCCGTAACCTGGAGCGCACGCTGCGTGCCGCAATCGACGCCTACCGGGAGACACTGAGGGCGGACCCGGAGAGCCCCTTCCTCGCCCGCATCCCCCGGCGCTATCGCCTCACGCTGATCGCCTCCATTCTGACCGCGGGCGGGCGGCATCCACCGCACATTCACGAGAGCGCGTGGCTGAGCGGGGTCTATTACGTCGCAGTACCCCCGCAGATCGACGCCGGGAGCGACGACCGCGGCGGCTGGCTCGAGTTCGGCCGTCCCGACCACGACCTGCCGGAAGGCAGCACCTTCCGTCGCGCCAGCCTCCCCCCGCGCGCCGGCACCGCCCTGCTCTTCCCCTCCTACGTCTTCCACGGAACGCTGCCCTTCGACGGACCGGGCGAACGGATCGGCATCGCCTTCGACGCCTACCCCGAGCCCTGAGACGAAGGCCGGAGTTCGCCAAATTCGTGCTTCAATCGGTGGGAGCAGTCTGAGTTTATCGTTGGGCGTTCCCGTGCGCGGCGGGGGCATGCAGCTTTGTTCCCAGACGTGGCGTGGAAGCTTTCGTCTCCGTTGGTAGCTGTGGGTGATCACCCCACTCGGTGCAGTGTTGCTCATGGCCGGTCGGCATCGCCTCGGCGAATCGCCTCCAGCAACGCCCCGAAATCTTCCCGCCCCATGATCGCCTTGCAGCGCGCAAATCGATCCAGCGCGTAGTCCCAATAGCTCGCGAAGTGATACGCGGGCGCGGGGTTCTTGTTGACCTCCTGCAGCAGGCCCCAGAGGGTCCAGAGCAGGAAGGCCATCGCCTTGTAGATCACGAGCCGCGCAGCCATCCCCTGCGAAGGAGCGCCACCGCAATAGGCCTCGAGCAGGATGGCGTCCTGCTGCTCGTCGAATTCCGTCTCCACCGAGAGGTCGGCGAGATCCCACATGGGATCGTGTTTCCCGGCGTACTCCCAGTCGACGAGATAAACGCGCTCGCCGGTGTAAACCAGATTCTCCGGCAGAGGATCGTTGTGACAGGGCGCGAGCGCGATCTCGGCATCGGCGAGCGCCTGCCGCACCGCCTCGGCCTCCGCCTTCGCCTCGAAATACCCCTCGGGCAGACGGGCGTCGTGACGACGTAGAACGTCGAGATACGCGTCCATCTTCTCGAAATTGTCGAAGCGGCCAAGGAAGGACGTCCCACAGGTATGGAGCCTGCGGAACGCATCGGCGGCGCGCTCGAGCGCAACCGGTTCGCTCAGGACGTCCGCATCCATCGGTGTTCCGTTCTCGATGAACGCCGTGACCTGCAGGCCACCCTCCCGGTCATAGTAGACAAGCGGTGCGCCGACCCCGGCTTGCGCGGTCACCCGCGCGGCATGCTCCTCCACGTCGCGGTCGATATATTCCTCGGTACCCTGGCCGGCGATCCGCAGGACATAGTCCTGCCCGTCCACGGCGACCTTGAAACTCTGGTTGGTCAGACTGGCCATTCTGACGATTGGGCCGACCTCGGCCCCCGGCCCAAACGCCGGAACCTCGGCCACCTTCGCACGAACGAGATCTTCCACCGTCATGTCCTTCCTCTCGCGGAGAGTTCAGGCCTGTTGCCGCGTCCCCTCAGGATCGTAGAGCGGTTCATCGTGGCGCACGGCCGGAATGGATCGGGAATACACCTCAATCTCGTAATCGCGGTGCCGCGCCTCCGCCGCGGGAACGTAGCCCATGGCAATGGGCTTCCCCACGGTGTGGCCGAAGTTCGCGCTCGACGTCACGCCGAGGACGGTGCCGCTGCGCAGGATCGCCTCGCCCCCGAACACGTCGGCAGGCTGCTCCAGGGTGAAGAGGCAGAGCGTCTCCTCCGGCCCCTCCGCCTCGATACGCTCCAGCGCTTCCCGTCCGATGAAATCGCCCTTGCGGCGCGAAACAAAGCGGCCGAGACCTGCGTGATGGGGCGAATAGTCCGGCGAGATGTCGGCGGCCCAGGCCACGTAGCCCTTCTCGATCCTGAGCGTATCGAGCGCGCGGTAGCCGATGTCGGCAAGCCCGTGCTCGCGCCCCGCGTCGCACAGCCGATCGTAAACGTGGCACGCGTACTCCGACGGCACGTGCAGCTCCCAGCCGAGCTCGCCTGAATAGGACAGTCGGATTGCGCGGACCTGGGCTGCGCCGATGACGATGTCCCGGCACGCGGCGAAGGGGAACGCCTCCGACGAGAGATCGCTGTCGGCAATCTGTTGCAGCAAGGCGCGCGAGCGCGGGCCGCAGACATGCAGCACCGCATAGGCCGAGGTCACATCCATCGACGCGACCATCCCGTCATCCGGAAGATGGGCCGCGATCCAGCCGAAATCGTGCTGCCCGAACGCGGTGCCGGTGACCACGTAGAAGCGATCCTCAGCGATCCGGCTGATCGTCAGGTCCGCCTCGATCCCACCGCGCTCGTTGCAGAGCTGGGTGTAGACCGCGCGGCCCACCGGCCGGTCGAGGTCCGCAACGGCGAGGCGCTGCAGGCCATCGAGCGCGCCAGGGCCCCAGATCTCCAACTTGGCGAACGACGATTGGTCGATCACCGCGACGCGCTCGCGCGCCGCGCGATGCTCCTCGCCCACGATGTCGAACCAGTTCGCGCGGCCGAAGGACGGCTCGTCGCGCGGCATCGATCCCTCCGGCGCAAACCAGTTGGCCCGCTCCCACCCGGCCTTGCTGCCGAAGACGGCGCCCCTCTCCCGGAGCATCCAATAGAGTGGGCTGCGCCTGATCCCGCGGGCGCTCTCCGGCTCCTCGATCGGCCACTTCATGGTGTAGTGCTTGCCGTAGAGCTCGACCGCGCGCCTCTCCAGGAAGTGGCGGGTGTGGTGGTGGGCCGAGAAACGCCGGATGTCGAGCGACCAGAGATCGAGGCTCGGCCGGCCGTCGATGATCCACTCGGCCATCATGCGGCCCGCGCCGGGTCCACCCGCGATGCCGTAGAGTAAGCCGCTGGCCACGAAATAGTTGTCGAGCTCCGTCGCGCGGCCCATGACGAACTCGCCGTCTGCCGAATAGGGAATCGCGCCGTTGATGAGCTGGCGCACACCGACCTCGTTGATGATCGGCGTGCGCCGGCCCGCGAGTTCGGCGATCCGGGCGAAGCGGTCGAAGTTCTCCGGCAGCAGCTGCTGGGCGAACCCCGGTGGAATTCCGCCCGAGCCGAAGGGCACCGTATCTGGCTCGTAGCCGCCGACCACCATGCCGCCCACGTCGGGCTTCCAGTAGGTGAGGAGATCGGGGTCGCGCACCGTGGGCATGCCGGGCGGCAGGTCGGGAATGGGTTCGGTCACGATGTACTGATGCTCCAGCGCGACCGTCGGCACGCGGACCCCCACCATGCGCCCGAGTTCCCGGCTCCACATGCCGGCGGCGTTGACCACGGTCTCGGCATGCACGGAGCCGGCGGTGGTGCGAACGTCGCGCACCCGACGGCCGGTCACGCCGAACCCCGTCACCTCCACGCCTTCGACGATCCTGACACCGCGCCGGCGCGCGCCGATGGCCAGTGCCTGGGTAGCGCTTGCAGGGTCGACGTAACCGTCCGAGGGGATGTAGGCGGACCCCTCCACGCCATCGAGCGACATGATGGGGAAGAGTTCCTGGGTTTCCCTCGGCCCCAGGAGATGCATGTCGAGCCCGAAGCTCTTGGCTGTGGTCGCGGCCCGGCGATATTCGAGCATCCGCTCCCTGGAGGAGGCGATGCGCAGGCTGCCGACCCGCTTCCAGTCGATCGCCTGGCCGGTTTCCTGCTCAAGAGCATCGTAGAGCGCAACCGTGAGCCCGAGCATGCGCGTGACGTTGCGCGACGGGCGAAGCTGACCGATCACGCCGGCCGCGTGCCAGGTTGCGCCCTGGGTGAGACCGGACTTCTCGAGCAGGAGTACATCGGTCTTGCCCAAGCTCGCGAGGTGGTAGGCGATGCTGCACCCGACGATACCGCCGACGACGATCACGATCTCCGCCTGAGTCGGAAGAGCTCCTGGCACTATTCCTATTCCCGTTGTTCAGCCCGGCACCGATGTGCCGCCGGCCGGCCCACGCATCAACTCTTCACCCGCTTCATCTCGGGATCGTAAAGGGGGCCACGCCGAATCGTGCAGGGGACGCGCTCATCCGCCACTTCCAGCTCGTACGTTCCGCCGTACAGGAACGCGTCGGAGACGCCATTGCCGGAGCGCACGTAGCCGTAACCGATGTTCTCGGCCACCGTGTAGCCCCAGCCCCCGGAGGTTAGCCAGCCGCAGCGCCGGCCGTCGCGGTAGATGGTCTCGCGGCCGAGGAGGATGACGGCGGGATCGTCCACCGTGAAGCATGCGAGACGCTTCTTGAGCGCTTTGGCCTGTTGCGCCACCAGGGCCTCCCGGCCCTTGAAGGCGACGTTCTTGCGCAGCTTGACCGCCCAGCCGAGACCGGCCTCCAAGGGCGTGTGGTCTGGGCCGATGTCGCTGCCCCAGGCGCGATAGCCCTTCTCCAGGCGCAGGCTCTCGATGGCGCGATAGCCGGCATTGGCCAGACCGTACGCCTCGCCTGCCTCGAGGAGCCGCTCGTAGACGCCGAGCGCCTGTTCCACCGGGACATGCAGCTCCCAGCCCAACTCGCCGACATAGGTGATCCGAAGGGAATAGAGCTGCGCGCCGCCGATGACGATGCGACGGCAATGCGCAAAGGGGAAGCGCTCGTTCGCGAGATCGGCGTCGCTGACCGCGGCAAGCACTTCGCGCGACTTCGGCCCCATCAGCGAGAGCGTCGCGTGGGCCGAGGTCACATCCACAAGTTGCGCACGTGAGCCTTCGGGAATGGAGCGGCGGATCCAGTCGAAATCGCGAGTGGCGAAGCCGGTTCCCGTCACGATGTAGAACCGGTCATCGTCCAGACGCGACACTGTGAGGTCGCACTCGATGCCGCCACGGTCGTTCAGCATCTGCGTGTAGGTCACCGCACCCGGCGGCTTGTCCACGTTATTGGCGCAGATCCAGCCGAGCGCCTCGGCGGCATCGGGTCCCACCATCATGAACTTGGCGAAGGAGGACTGGTCGATCAGGCCGACCCGCTCGCGCACGGCCCGGTGCTCCTCGCCGACCGCGTCGAACCAGTTCTGACGGCCGTAGGAGTACACGTCGCGGGGCCTCTCGCCGTTGGGCGCGAACCAGTTGGGCCGCTCCCATCCGAGCTTCTCGCCAAAGCAGGCGCCCTGGGCCTTGAGGGCGGCGTAGAGCGGCGAGACGCGATTGGGCCGTCCGGCCTCGTGCTCTTCGTGCGGCCAGGCCAGCGTGTAGTGCTTGCCGTAGAGTTCCAGCGTCCGCTCGCGGACCCAGTCGATCGAGAGATGCGGTCGGCCGAAGCGGCGAATGTCGACCGCCCAGAGATCCATGGGCGGCTCGCCGCCGGCAATCCACTCGGCCAGCATCTTGCCGGCGCCGCCGGCGGAAGCGATGCCGAAGGCGTTGAAACCGGCGCCGACATAGAAGCCGCGCAGCTCGGGCGCCTCGCCGAGGATGAAGTTGCCGTCCGGCGTGAAGGATTCCGGGCCGTTGATCATGTCCTTGACGCCCGCTTCCGCGAGCGCCGGCACACGCGCGAGCGCCTGGCTCATGAGCGGCTCGAAATGCTCCATGTCGGTATCGAGCAGCGAGAAGTTGAAGCCCGGCGGAATGCCGTCTTGGGCCCACGGCCTGGGATTGGGCTCGTAGCCGCCCATGGTGAGGCCGCCCACCTCCTCCTTGAAATAGATCAGGCGGTCGGGATCGCGCAGGGTCGGGAGCTCGGGCGTGACGCCGTCGATGGCCTCGGTGATCAGGTACTGGTGCTGCACCGAGACCAGCGGCACGTTGACGCCTGCCATGGCGCCGACCTCGCGTGCCCACTGGCCGGCACAGTTGACGACGATCTCGGCGGCCAACTCGCCCTGCTCCGTCAGCACCCCCGCGACGCGCCCCTTCTTCACAGCGATCCCTGTGACCGCGCAGTCCTCGATGATCGTCGCGCCGCCTTGGCGCGCACCCTTGGCGAGCGCCTGGGTGATGTCGGAGGGATTCGCCTGGCCGTCGGTCGGCAGGAAGGCCGCGCCCTCCAGGTCGTCGATGTCCATTGGCGGCCAGAGGTCCCGCGCCTCAGAGGGACTGAGAATGTGCATCTCCAGACCGAAGGAGCGCGCGGTGGTCGCCTGGCGTCTGAGCTCCGTCATGCGCTCGCGGTTGCAGGCGAGCCGCAGACCCCCGTTCTGTTTCCAGCCCGTCGCCTGCCCCGTCTCCCCTTCCAGCCCTTCGTAGAGCGCGACGCTTTCCGTCAGCAGCCGGGTGATGTTGGCGTTGGTGCGCAGTTGCCCGACCAGCCCGGCGGCATGGAAGGTCGAGCCGCTGGTCAACTTGGCCCGCTCCAGCAGCACGATGTCGCGCCAGCCGAGCTGGGCCAGGTGATA